>Ga0326511_10005361_pt1 | contig 10125 bp, 8 predicted proteins | sample 0_2496_0518_D_FD_203701 | JGI IMG/M metagenome (GOLD analysis project Ga0326511, IMG submission 203701) | Bovine rumen microbial communities from UC Davis, California, United States - 0_2496_0518 | ecosystem: Host-associated > Mammals > Digestive system > Stomach > Rumen | place: USA: California... | reverse complement strand
TCTGATGTCCTGTATAAAATACTTTGCTTAAGGTGTATTTTGCGAATTTCCTGATAATGGGCGAGTCTTGGAATTTGAAAAGTTCGTCAATGACAGTCAGGTAGCAATCCAGATTACGTTTGGAATAACCCCTTCCTACAATGGAACTTTTTCTAACTCTGTGTTTTAGAAGACATTTATTTAAATAATAAATGTTATCTGTTTTAAGAAATAATTGTGGTGTAAACAGTTCATCTTCATGAATGATACCTTTATAAAAATATAGATTTAAACTCTTTAAGTATTCCCATTTGGTAAATTGAAGCCATACAACTGCCCTATGTTTTTGTTTGTCTATCAAAAAAGAAAAAAGAGTTTCCCCATTATATTTATGTTTTTCTTCTAAAGTCAAAGACCTATTGTAATCCCAAGGAATTTTTTTTGCTTTTTTTTCATAGAAAATTTCTGCGTCGAAAAGACACACGTCTGCATCGTGTTGTTTCGCATAATTGTAGCAGAGTTCTAAAGCATGACTATCAATGACATCATCTGCGTCCATGAAATAAACAAATTCTCCTTGAATATGTTTCATGCCTGTATTTCGAGCTCCAGATAAACCTTGATTGTTTTGATAATAAGATTTGATTCTTGAGTCTAGCGCCGCATATTTGTTGATATAGTCTTGGCTATTATCGGTTGAACCATCATTTACGGCAATAATCTCGATTTCCTGAAGTGTCTGATTCAGGAGTGATTCAAATGTCTCGTCCAGATAAGGGGCGACATTATAAACAGGCAATATGACACTGACCTTAACCATTATAAACTGTTTTGATGCAAAAATACGATAATAATTTGGAATAATCAAATTTTATCCGTATATTTGCAAAAAATATTGCTGAATGATGCCTAAGCAACCATTGAAAATAGTCTATTGCACACCGGCCTTATATATGGCGGGCGGGGTAGAGCGTGTGCTTACTTTGAAAGCCAATTATTTTGCAGAGCATTTTGGCTATGATATAACAATCATATTAACAGAGGGAAAAGACAAACCATTGTTCTATCCACTTTCCGATAAGATAAAGGTCATCAATTTAGATATCAACTTCGAAGAACTATGGACTTGTTCTTTTGTCAAGAAGGTCTATGTCTATCTGGCAAAGCAACGCATCTACAAGAAACGGTTGACTGTGGAATTAATGCGAGTTCGTCCTGATATAACGATAAGTCTTTTGCGAAGAGAAATAAATTTCCTTACCAGTATTCATGATGGAAGTAAAAAAATTGGCGAGCTTCATGTGAATCGTGCTAATTATCGTAATTTTGAGAAGGGAGACTCCAATTTGTTTAAGAATCTATTTGCTAAGTTTTGGATGATTAGTCTCGTTTCCCATTTACAGCAATTGAATCGTTTTGTGGTTTTAACAGAAGAAGATAAGTTAGCATGGTCTGAACTATCGAATGTCGTGTCTATCCCAAATCCTATTACTTTTGAAACGGAAATGATAAGCCCATTAACAGGAAAACGTGTCATTGCAGTAGGTAGATATACTTATCAAAAAGGTTTTGATTTGTTATTAAAAGCATGGTCTATTGTGGAAAAGCAATGTCCAGAATGGTCATTGGTTATTTATGGTGCAGGAGATAGGACTCCCTATATTCATATTGCTGAAGAATTAGGCTTGGATAATAATCGTTGCAGACTCAATAGTAATACGTCAGATATTTTTAATGAGTATATGAATAGTTCTCTCATGGTGATGAGTTCTCGTTTTGAAGGTTTAAGTATGGTGATGCTTGAAGCAATGTCCTGTGGTTTGCCCGTGGTGTCATTTGCATGTCCCTGTGGCCCCAAAGATGTAATAACAAATGAGGTGAATGGATTGTTGGTGCCAAAGGAAGATGTGTATCAGTTGGCAAGATCCATGATAAGAGTAATGAGTTCTCCACAATTGGCAAAGAAGATGAGTATTGAAGCTAAAAAAAAGTCAAGTGATTTTCGGATAAGTGTGTTAGCTGATCGTTGGAAATATTTATTTGAGAGTATATGAGTTGTACTGTAACAATAGGAATTCCAGTCTATAATTCTCAAGACTATATTTTGAGAACATTGGAGTCAGTTCTTGCTCAAACTTATTCGGATATGGAAGTGTTAATAGTGGATGATGCAAGCTGTGACAAAACACAGGATGTCATAAGGAATTTGCAGATGTCACATGTGCATGGAAATAGAATCAAGATACTATATCAGCCATTGAATATGGGTGTTAGTGCTGCTCGTAATCGTATTATTGATGAAGCACGCGGTGCTTTTCTGTATTTTCTGGATAGTGATGACTTGATTCTTGGTGATAAAACGATTTCATTGATGGTTAGTCATGCGCAAAGAATAGATGCAGATCTTGTGATTGGATCATATGAGAAAAGATGGATGGATAATTCTGATAAGAAAGAGTTTTTTCGATATGATCAAAAAGATTTTGTGAATGATGATGAATTTGCAAAGTATGCATATAGAAAATATGCAGGCATTCAAGCTTCCGCATGCAATTATCTGATAAAACTAAGTTTGATTAAATCTCTAAATCTGAGATTCACTAATGCAGTTTTTTTGGAAGACTTTATTTTTACTCATGAACTTATACTATATGTGAAAAATGTTGTTACATTGTCAGAAATTACATACATATATCAATTTCATGGAAATTCTCTATCTCATACTCAGCCTCGTGATAGGATTCCCAAACAGGAAATTGCAAAGACAATTCGTGGAGTGGCGCATTTAAAATGGTTGTCAAAAAAACTACAATCCAAACCATATGCGTCTTTGCGAATGTGTTGTTTGTTGAGAACAGATTTTTATATAGTTTGCAGTATTTTGAGGAATTCTAGGGTAATTGTGCCTTCTTTCAGTATGGAAGAAATGAAAAGAATTATGAGTAGTCCCCTATCTATGAAGCAATTGTTATTTGATAGCAATTGTAGATGGTGGAATCTGTTTTTGGCTACTATAAGTCAATTGCCAGCTCCTTTATGTGTATGTGTGGTTAAAATTGTTGGAAAAATGAGAGGGATTATATGATGACTAAAAGAATTTTGTATGTTTATGGAGGACTTTATATACCTAATGGTATGAATGCAATAATTAGTCAGAAGGTTAATTATTTGGCAGAAAATACAGATAGTGAAGTATACATTTCGTTAACAGAACGTGCAGAACTACCTCATTATTACAGACTTTCAAGCAAAGTGAGATGGATAAATTTTAATATCAATTTTGATGAATTAGACACATTGCCTCTTTACAAGAAATTATGGAAGTATTGGTGGAAACAGCGTCAGTTTAAAAAGTGCTTGTCGGATTATATGATGAGAATTCGTCCTGATATATCTATTTCTGTATGTCGAAGGGAAGTCAATTTTATTACAAAAATTAAAGATGGTAGTAAAAAAGTTGCAGAAATCCATTTTGGTCGAACATTTTATCGAAAGCTTGATAAGAAATATTTACCTGGATTTTTAAATAGACTACTTAGTAAAATCTGGGTGAATGGGTTAATAAGCAATTTAAAGCAAATGGATCGTTTTGTCGTCTTGACAAACGAAGATGCCTTGAATTGGCCAGAACTTGATAATTTGATTGTCATACCTAATTTTGTAACTTCTATATCGGCACACCTCTCAGACTTGTCTTCTAATAGAGTAATAGCTGTTGGAAGGTATTCATGGCAGAAAGGCTTCGATTTGCTATTAGATGCTTGGTGTGTTGTTCATTCTAAATATCCAGAATGGCGCCTTGATATCTATGGCGGAGGGGATAATGGCTTTTATCAAAAATTAGCAAGTGAAAAGATGCTATCTTCAGTTGTAACGTGCCATGCGGCTGTATCTGATATTTTGGAAAAATATGTACAGAGTAGTGTTTTCGTTCTTAGTTCTCGCTATGAAGGTTTTGGCCTTGTGCTAGTTGAGGCAATGAGTGCAGGTTTACCGGTAGTATCTTTTGATTGTCCTTGTGGTCCACGCGACATTGTTCGTGATGGAGAAAATGGCCTACTTGTTGAAAGTGGTAATGTTAATCAGTTAGCTGAAAAATTGTGTTACTTGATTTCCCATAAAGATGAACGTGTTCGGATGGGAAGAAATGCTCATGCTTCTATTCAACAGTTTGATAAAGAAGTTATAATGAAAAAATGGATTGAGTTATTTGAAATATTGTAGTAATGTCAAGTTGGTACGATAAATATTTGTCAATTTATGGGAAATCATTTAGTGAAATCCCTCACGAAATTGTTGATGAGACACGTAGGAATCTTGCAGCCTTACAAAGTGACAAGCCCCTAGCTTCTATTGTGGTTATTGGGTACAATGAAGAAACTCACCTACAAGCTTGTTTGTGGTCAATTAGTAATATAAAATGCAGTTATCCTGTTGAGGTTATTGGCGTTGATAATGATTCAAAAGATCAAACTGCTGAGATTTATAAACAGTCAGGTATACCTTATTTCACAGAATACCAGCATTCATGTGGCTATGCACGTCGTTGTGGGTTACGGCATTCAAAAGGTAAATACTATTTTGATGTAGATGGCGATACTATCTACCCTCCTATGTATTTTGAAATAATGTTGAAACATTTGATGAAAGCAGATGTTTCGTGTGTATCAGCAACATGGAGTTATTTCCCAGATTCAGAACACTCGGTTTTAGGTCTTAAATTGTTTGAGTTGTGTAGAGACCTCTTTTTGTGGATACAGCATTTTAAACGTCCTGAATTAAGTGTTCGTGGATTAGTTTTCGCATATAATGCAGAATATGGTCGCAGAGAGCCTTATAGAGTAGATATTATTCGTGGCGAAGATGGTTCTATGGCATTAGCATTAAAGAAATATGGTAAAATTAAGTTTGTACGAGACAAAAGGTGTAAAGCAATTACTGGATATGGGACCATCGGGCAGAAATCTTTGTGGCAAAGTTTCTTGGAACACGTGAAAATTCAGATAAATGGTTTTTCTCGTATTTTTTATTCTACTGATCATTATGTGGATTCTGAAGACAATTTAGTTGATAAAAGAAAGTAATCATATGAAAATTGTTTATCATTATACGGCTTTTAGTACTGTAGGGGGGACAGACAGAATGATCCTAAGCAAAGCTAGCTATCTTTCTGACAATTTTGGTTATGAAGTGTATCTTTTGACAGATTCTCAAAAGTCTAATGAGGATTTCTTTTTTCCTTTGTCGGATAAGCTCAAGCATATTGATTTGGGGGTTGATTTTTCCCAAGAATATAATCATAATTTTATTGGAAGAGTTTTCTGGTATTATAAATTAATGCGGTTATATAAGAAACGTTTAATTTCTACTCTGAATTTTCTAGATCCTGATGTCCTCGTGGTTACTTTGGGACGTGAAATGTCAATTATCCGAAGCTTGGTACAACCTGGCCGTAAGATTGTTGGAGAAACTCATGTCGCTAAACCATTTGTTAGAAATTTGTACCTTTTACGGGCTCGCGGTTTTTTCTTTTCATGTATAGCAAATTATATAGAGCATCAAATGGAAAAGAATGTGTCGTATCTTGACAAATTGGTTGTTTTGACAGAAACCGCAAAAGAGCAATGGGCCCCATTTGCTAACGTGGTATCAATCCCTAATTTTAATACTCTGTATCCAGAGAAATTATCTGGGGAAAAATATGGAAAAACTGCTATTGCAGTTGGCAGACTAAATGAACAAAAGGGATTTGATATGCTAATAGAGAGTTGGAAGATAGTCTATAATAGCCATCCTAGTTGGAAACTTAATATATATGGTAATGGGGAAGATAAAGCGTTTCTAGAAAAGCTAATAGAAAGAAATGAATTAACTGGGATTGTTAGAATAAATGGGCCAGTTAAGGAAATAGAGAAGGAATATATGCGTAGTGATTTCTATGTATTAAGTTCTAGATGTGAGGGTTGGGGGTTGGTTCTCTTAGAAGCAATGGGGTGTGGGCTTCCTTGTGTTTCATTTGATTGTCCAGATGGGCCCCGACATATTATTCAAGATGGAAAGACAGGATTGCTTGTTAATAATGGTGCTATTGTTGAATTGGCTGAAAAGATATGTTGGATGATTGAGCATCCAAAGGAGAGAATAGAAATGGGGAAAAACGGAAGAATTAGAGCTCTTGATTTTACTCAGTCTGAAATTATGATTCGGTGGAAGAACTTATTTGATAGTTTGTGCAAAAATTAAATATTCGGTTATATGAAGATTTTGTATGTATTTCGGAGCTTGGCCATTTGGGGCGGAATAGAAAGAATTCTTGTTGACAAAATGAATTATTTGGTAAATAATTATGGATATGATGTTTTTTTGTTAACAGCAAATCAAGGTGATCATCCTATTCCTTATCGTTTGTCAGATAGAGTTATAAAGGAGGATTTAAATATTCGTTTTCATGATCAATATAATTATAAGGGGGTACATCGACTTTGGGATAGATTCAAAAGAATTAGAATGTTCCGTAAAAAACTAAAAAATAAAATTAGGGATATTAAGCCTGATATTATTGTATGTGTAGCCGATGGTTATCAAGTGTCAATAGTTAAAGTGAAGGGTAAAATTCCCCTTTTAGTGGAAGCACATAATAATTATTCATATTTGTTTCAAGGTCACGGTTTATTTCAGCGTTTGGCTTTTAGGCAGCAAAGACGGTATCTTTTAAAGGTACAGGCTATTGTAACTCTTACTCAGGCCGATGCGAACTTTTGGAAAAGAAAATATGAGAATGTTAATGTGATTCCAAATTTTGTTCAATTGAATAATACAGGGATATTTAGTACAAATGATAATAAACGTGTAATTTTCGTTGGTCGTATTGTGGAGCAAAAACGTATTTTTGATGTTCTAGATATTTGGCAAAAAGTATTTCAACAATATCCAGATTGGCAACTTGATATTTTTGGAGATGGAAGTGGCGAGTATCGAGAACAAGTAGAGTGTATATATAGAAAGCAGAATGCTAATATTGTAATCCATTCACCAACAAACAAGATATTTGATTATTATAGAAAAAGTGATTTGTTGATTCTTACTTCTGAATACGAGCCTTTTGGCTTAGTTATTCCTGAAGCTATGAGTTGTGGTTTGCCTGTTGTTTCATATCGAAGTCCATTTGGCCCGGAATCTATAATTACGGACGGACAAGATGGCTTTTTAGTTCCATTGGGTAATAAAGATGCATTTGTTGATCGTTTGACTTTTTTGATGGGGAATTTGAGTTTGCGACAAGAAATGGGACGAAGAGCGGTTATTTCATCACAACGTTATTCAGCTAACATAATAATGCCTAAGTGGAAAACACTTTTTGAAAGATTGGTAGGAACCAATTCTGACACTTAGTAGCGATATGTTTTTTAAGAATTTCTATTTTTTTTACTATAGAGATATATGACTTATACCATATCCATTTATTGATTTTATAGTCTGTTGCATATATATATTGCCCATGAAAACTTAGCAAACTTAATTGATGTCCTCCATCTACAAATATGGAATTCCTTGGAAAGATGTTTTGCAAATGGAGATGCTCATGATAAGTCTTTTTATTTAGTACAGAGATTTCCATTAGTGATACGTTGTTTCCATAATCTTTGTGGCAATCTTGGGTAACACGTAATAGTTTGTCGCCATATTTGATTAGTGAACCTCCATTTCTTCCAAATTCATTGCTAATGCAGATAGGGGAGCTGGGATGTTTGACGAACTTGCCCTTCAACAGATTATCTGATATGAATAATTCCTGATAATATACCCAATCTTTCTGATATGAAGTGAATAAATAGTATACACCATCTTTTTGAAAGATGTGACTGTCATTGAAGTTATAGTGAATGCTGTTATTACGTTCTTGATGGATTAAAGTTCGTATGTATTCAAATTTAGTTAATTCATTATTTGCTTTATATAGCTTTATTGAGTCTGTTTCTTGGGCTTCTGGAATCATATAAATGCTGCCTTGGTCTTCAAAAACATAAGGGAACGAAAGGTGAAACGTTTCTTTAAGTACGATATTGGGCTTTGTCCACGTTTTCAGATCCCTCGTCTTCATCATCGCGATACATCCAGGGTCATCCCAATGCTGTAGTTCATAAAATAGAAAAACTTCTTCTCCTTTTAGAAAAAGGAAAGGATCTGCTTGGAACTGGAGTGGCTTGGGTTTCCATAATCCTTTTATGGGCAATTTGTATATAAGGTTTTGCTCATTAAACTCGTTGAAGTTCAGTGTTTCATTTTTGAAAATGGCTATTGCAAAGGCCCCGTCTTTGCGTAAAAGTTTGTTCATAATTTTATTCACCATAATTATTATTATAGAAAAATGCAACAATTTGTTATTTGTTTCAAATATTGTTAATGCTTCAATGAAAGTTCGTATTTTATTCTGTATATATTTTACTTTGAAAGTCCAATTTTATTACCTGATTTGTGCTTTTGAAGTTTGGATTTGTCGTCCTTTTTTTACTTTTGAAAACAAAATAGTCGTTTTCGACAAATGAAAGAGGTATTTATCGGATTGGATTATGTTAATTTGTTTTCAGCCTCGAGAAAGCTTTTTGGGCTTTTTTTAGTATAACATTGCGTATTGCGGGGCACTTTTTCTTGCATAGTCCGCAATCGATACAAATATGAGTGTCAATTTGTGGATAGAAGTGATTGAGATGTCCTCGCTTAGTTAATGATATACATTGCTTCGGACATTCTGCTACACAAAGTCCACACCCAGTACAGATATTATAGTCACATACTATTTCCATTATAGTTTATTTCTTGGTTACAAAGGTACAAATTTTTATGGAAAAAACAACTTTTCATTTATGAATTTGGCCGTTTGTTTTATTATAACAACTCATTTTTGTCCACTAAAGCTCGCTAAGCGTTCTTTGAAATGATTGAAATAACGGATGCGTGGGTCTGTATATTGTTGGACAATACTATCAAGGTTGTAAGGTGAGGCATCATTCACAATGACAATCTCATAGTTCTGGTATGTTTGAGCCAGAACACTGTCTATTGTCTCTTTAAGATACCTGTCCTTATAGGCTGGTATTGTGACACTGAATTTGATATCTTTCGCCATTTATAATTTTTTTGCAAATATAGCGTATTTCCATGAAACTGCCAAACTTTAAGCTGATTTTCTGCCTAACAGGATTGGAGCGTGATGCTTTCCGAATAGGATGATAGGATAGAGAGTAATGGTTATAAGTAAGGCTACGGGGAGAGCTTCATACCAGTGATAGCAGATACCACCATTTATGTGCAGCAGGTGTTCAAGTCCGAAGTTGACGATGGTGATGGGTACGATATGTAGGCCGATGATGACCAAGGTGCCAATGGAGAGATTGGTGATGAGGCTTAACCTCCAGTTGTCGAGCATCTTACATCCGTAAAGCATACCGAATAGGAAGCAGATATTGATGGGGTAGAAGAGGGCGATATGCAGTAGGAAGTTCTTTTCGTGTAGATGCCATTCGAAAAGGAGTATGCTTGCTGCAAAGAACCCAATGCAGCAGAGTAGGTCTCGTTGGGGGCGGATACCCCTGAATAGATGTTTCTGTCCCATTACGTAACCTATATAATAATAAGGTAGGCGGCGGAAGATGCCCATCGGCGTGAGGTTCGGTAGAAATTCGTAGTATTTATTGCCGGCATAGAGGAAAAATGAGATGATGCATAGCGTTATCATAATCGTATGCAGATATTTAGTCTTTCTGCACAGGTCAATGAGTATGTGCATAAAGAGAATGACTGGCAGATACCAGAGCGGTCCATTGAGTGGTTCACAGAATGAGTTTTCGTGTTGGAAGAGCAGTGCGCCCCAGATGGGTCGCATGGCATGAGAAAGGTCTGGCATGCCCGAATGCAACATATAGTATTTTGTGAGCCAATAGGGATATATCAGTGCATTATATAATAAATAAGGTAGGATGAGTCCGTGCCAATATTTTATCCAGTTCTCCTTGTCGCTCCCACGTTTTTTCTTCAGATAGCCCGAGAAAAAGAAGAAAATGGTGATGATGCAGGCTTGCAGATAACGATAGTAGAACCACTCCTGGGATTGCGGCAAGTGGCAGAACACGACGGTGATGACCGCCA
>Ga0326511_10005360_pt1 | contig 10125 bp, 8 predicted proteins | sample 0_2496_0518_D_FD_203701 | JGI IMG/M metagenome (GOLD analysis project Ga0326511, IMG submission 203701) | Bovine rumen microbial communities from UC Davis, California, United States - 0_2496_0518 | ecosystem: Host-associated > Mammals > Digestive system > Stomach > Rumen | place: USA: California... | reverse complement strand
AGGTTCATCTCCCGCCAGTACATAACGCTCTGGGTATTCAGTGCCGGCATTTCAACTGAGTATGCAGGGTACGGAAGCAGGCTAAGACAGCCGCACCGGCTTGAGTCTGATGAAAAGGAAGGGTCCATGCTGCTCTCAGACTGGGAGCCGTTCAAGGGAAGACGAAGCGACCTTATGGAGAATGTCTGCGTGCCGGCTGATCCTGAAACGGATGATGCCTGTTACAGGCGTATTCTCTTCAGCTCGACTCCTCAGGATGCACTCTGCGCCTGGCAGCCGGAGTATCTTCTGGGAAGCTGGTCCTTCCTGCCGGCTGTCTCCGCATCCGACGCAGAGGCGAAGGCAAGGGAGGAGATGAAAGCCGAGATAAGGAAACGCATCGAGAAAGAGCAGTACGAGGCCTCCGAATTCAAGAATCTCAGCTACAGGACCTTTGATCTGAAGTACAACAATAAGGCCTGGCGCCTCGTTCAGATCCCGGCATACTTCGTCATCAGCAGCTACCGCGGCGGATTCTATTTTGAGGCCGTTAACGGAGCTACGGGGGAAGTCTTCGGCGATTTTCCGGTATCTTCCATCAGGCTTGCTGTACTTGCTCTGCTGGTGGCGGCTGGCACTGCGCTGCTGTGCGTGGCAATTGACTGGGATGATGTAATAATAAATACTGACGGCGGGTACGGCATTGACCATGACAGAGCATTGGTCTGGTTCGTATTTTTCTGTGCCGTGTCAGCTGTCTGCCTGGTGGCCGCGTTTCTGGGCTTAACACCGCCCATTTACAGAAAGGATGATCTGAAAAACAAGAAATGGCTCAGGGAGATCACAGAGAGGGCATACTGGATCACCCGCGCGGCTGACGCCAGCCAAAGCAGCAAATGACTCACTGCTCCAGTCCTGCCCATCCATTCTCCGTTTTCCCGGGAACTTTCCCTCCTCTCCGCAGGGCGCCCGCCGCTGTATACTGAGTCCCATGATGGCGCGCGCATGATCTGTCATGCATGCTGTCACGCGGTCTCACAGTCGGAGGTTCTCATGAAAGTGTACAGCTGCCCAGCCTGCGGCGGAGCGATGGAATGGGACGGCGCCTCAGGAGGGCTTAAATGCCGGAACTGCGGCACGGCGCTGAGCGTCCGTGAAGCTGCTCCCGCGGGCTATCACCGCTATCAGGCACTCCCTTCCTTCATGAGCCTCCAGCCGTACCAGTGTCTCCCTGTCAGGTGCCCGGTATGCGGCGCGGAGACAAAGACCGACGGGGGGACCGTTTCCCTGATCTGCCCGTACTGCGGCGCGGGGCTTGTCCTCGATGGGAAGCAGCTCGCGTTTGCAAGGCCGGACGGCACGGCGCGCCTCATGATCCCGGGAGACAGGGTGAGGCTCCTCATCAAGGAGTGGTGCGGCAGGCATCCCTTCGCGCCTGATCTCACCTCAAAGCACCTTGAGGTGAAGTTCATCTCGCCGCAGTACATCCCCTTCTGGGTGTTCAGTGCGCGCGTAACGGCAAAGTATACAGGGCGCGGCGGCAGGAACATGACGGTAACCGAGAAGAACGCGCGCGGCATTGCCGTTACGAGGACTGCCGTTGACTGGCACCCGATAAGCGGCACGGCAAGCGCGGATCTCGAGGGCTTTTGCGTGCCGGCGGATCAGGACATCGCGGGAGACTATGCATCGTTCCTCTGGAGATCTACTCCTGCTGACGCGTTCAGCGCCTGGCAGAGTGAGTACTTCGCCGGGAGCTTCTCATTCCTCCCCACTGTCCCGGTGAATGAGGCAGAGGCTATGGCGCATGAGCGCATGGTTCCGGAGATAAAGCGGCGCACTGTCGCGGAGCTCAGCAGGAGCTGGAGCCATATCGATTTCAGGGAGTTCAGCGTGAGCTATAGCGGGAGGGGCTGGCGCCTGGTGCAGATCCCAGCGTACTTCGTCATCTGCCGCTACCATGGCGGAATCTATGTCGATGCAGTGAACGGCGTTACGGGAGAAATCTTCGGCACCTATCCAATATCGCTCCGGAAGGTCACAATATTCTATGCGACAGCGGCTGCGGTGCTTATCCCCGGGTACCTCTTCTTTGACTACGGGAGCTGCGGCATGAGGGGCTGCCTCACGGACTCCGGCAGCATCTTTGCTGACGCGCTCATTGCCCTCTGCGTCGCGACCGGAGCCTATGCCCTCATTTATATCGCGCTGAGGCTCAGGATTCTCGGAAAGGATGATCTGAGGAGCAGCCCCTGGCTCAGGGAGATAGCGGACAGAACCAGATAAGGCCCCGATGAGGCTCTCCCCGGGGCGGAAATCCTGTCCTCAGAGGCAGACTTTCGCAAATATTCAGCGGCGTGCAGAAAAGATGCAAAGATCCAGCTCGCGGCGCTTGACAAGTGAGCAAAAAACTACAAAAATATAGCGAGATTTTTAAGGTGGCAGAAATGATGTCAGCTGTTGTTTCCAAGAATGTTCTCCTGCTAGGCCTGGGCTTTATCGCGCCGGGTCTTTAGTTTTTGCTGCCTTTTGACAAGAGAACAATTGAACCCGTGCGATGCGCGGGTTTTTTTATTTCTGCGGGGCCCGCGCCCGAGCTGAAGTACGCAGAAACATGAAATGAAGTACAGAGGATTAGAAAATATGTCTGACCGCGTAATCATATTCGATACCACTCTCCGCGACGGCGAGCAGGCGCTCAGCGCCAGCCTCAACCCTGATGAGAAGCTCAAGATCGCGCTCGCCCTCGAGGAGCTCGGCGTCGATGTCATGGAGGTGGGCTTCCCCATTTCCTCCCCGGGCGACTTCAGCGCGGTGAACACCATCGCCAAGACCGTGAAGAACAGCTGCGTGTGCGGACTCGCCCGCGCCGTCGACAAGGACATCATAGCCTGCGCCGAGGCGCTCAAGCCTGCCGAGAACTTCCGCATCCACACCTTCATCGCGACCTCTGACATCCACCTCCAGACCAAGCTCCACAAGACCTTCGAGGAGGTCTGCGAGATGGCAGAGCATTCCATAAAGCTCGCGAAGAACTACACCGACAACGTCGAGTTCTCCTGCGAGGATGCCGGACGCACCTCCGTTGACAACCTCTGCATCATCATCGAGAAGGCCATCGCCGCAGGCGCGACCACCATCAACATCCCGGACACCGTCGGCTACAACCTCCCGAACGAGTTCGGCGCCAAGATCAGGGGCATCATCGAGAGAGTTCCCAACATTGACAAATGCGTGCTCTCCGTCCACTGCCACAATGACCTCGGCATGGCAACCGCCAACTCCATCGTCGCCGTCGAGAACGGCGCAAGGCAGATCGAGTGCGCCATGAACGGACTCGGCGAGCGCGCCGGCAACTGCTCCCTTGAGGAGGTTGTGATGGTCATGAAGACGAGAAGCGACTTCCTTCACACCGAGACCGGCATCAACACGAAGAAGATCTACCGCACCAGCCAGCTCGTCAGCAAGATCTGCAACGTGCCCGTCGCGCAGAACAAGGCGATTGTCGGACAGAACGCCTTCTCCCACAGCTCCGGAATTCACCAGGACGGCTTCCTCAAGAACTCCCAGACCTACGAGATCATCACCCCGGAGAGCATCGGCCTCAACCAGAGCACCCTCCACATGACCTCGCGCTCCGGGCGCCACGTCATCAAGAGCCGCATGGAGAGCATGGGCTACAAGGACGGCAGCTACGATCTCGACAAGCTCTACGCGAGGTTCCTCAAGCTCGCCGACAAGAAGGGCCAGGTCTTCGACTACGACCTCGAGGCGCTCCTCTTCTTCTCCGAGCTCGAGAAGAACGAGGACTACTACAAGCTTGACTATCTCTCAGTCCTCTCCGGCGGCTCCGTGCTCGCCACCGCGAGCGTCAGGATGGACGTAGGCGGAAAGAAGGTCTGCGAGGCCGCTACCGGAAACGGACCTGTCGATGCGGTATACCAGTGCATCCTCAGAATCACCGGCATTGACGCGAAGATCTACTCATTCGAGATCAAGGCAGGCGGCCAGGGCAAGGACGCGCTCGGCGAGGTTGACATCATCGTCGACTACGAGGGCAGGAAGTTCCACGGCATGGGCCTCGCGACCGACATCATCGAGGCCTCCGCACGCGCCCTCGTGCACGCCATCAACTCGATTGAGTGCGCGAAGATCATCCAGGAGAAGAAGGAGCAGGGAGAGCTCCCCGCAGGCGCCGCAGCCGTAAATTAAGGAAAGTCCCCGGGAAGTAGCATTCCCAGGGTCCATGCGGCGGAAAATTTCAGAGGTTCCGGGATGCAGGCCGCATCTCCGGAACTTTTTACAGACACAAAGCTCAAGACAGCTCAAAGGAGTGGAATAAATGGCCAAGACGTACAAAATCGCCGTACTGCCTGGTGACGGCATAGGTCCAGAGGTAATGAAGGAGTCAATCAAGACTCTTGAGGCTGCAGGAAAGCTTCACGGCGTTTCCTTCAGCTTCACCGAGAAGCCGGTCGGCGGCGCAGCCATCGATCTTAGCGGCACTCCGCTCCCTGAGGATACGCTCAAGACCTGCGAGCAGTCAGACGCGATCCTCTTCGGCTCAGTAGGCGGCCCGAAGTGGGACAGTCTTCCCTCCGACAAGAGGCCTGAGCGCGGCGCGCTCCTTCCGCTCCGCAGCCACTTCAAGCTGTTCTGCAACCTCCGTCCCGCAAGGATCTATGACGGGCTCAACTCCCTCTCCCCGCTCCGTGCCGACATCTCCGAGAACGGCTTCGACATGGTCGTCGTAAGGGAGCTCACCGGCGGAATCTATTTCGGCAAGCCAAAGGGACGCGAGGGAAGCGGCCCAGAGGAGAAGGCCTACGATACCGAGGTATACCACCGCTTTGAGATCGAGCGCATCGCGAGGATTGCCTTCGAGTCTGCCATGAAGCGCAAGAAGAAGGTCACCTCCATCGACAAGGCCAACGTCCTGCAGAGCTCCATCCTCTGGCGCGAGGTCGTTGCCGGGGTTGCGAAGGACTATCCTGAGGTTGAGCTCAATAACCTCTACATCGACAACGCCACCATGCAGATTGTGAAGAACCCCGCCCAGTTCGACATCCTGCTCTGCTCAAACATGTTCGGCGACATCCTCTCAGACGAGTGCGCGATGGTTACGGGCTCCATGGGCATGCTGCCTTCCGCAAGCCTCAACGAGCAGGGCTTCGGCCTCTACGAGCCTGCAGGCGGCTCCGCTCCAGACATCGCCGGCAAGAACATCGCGAACCCGGTTGCGCAGATCCTCTCCGGCGCGCTGATGCTCCGCTACAGCTTCAACGAGGAGGCCGCAGCGCGCTCAATCGAGCACGCTGTCGCATCCGCCCTTGCTGACGGCTGCCTGACCGGCGACCTCATCGGCGGAAGGACTGACGTAAAGGCGCTCAGCACCTCCGAGATGGGCGATGAGATTGTGAAGAGAATCCACTGATTCCGCTGCGGCAGTCCCCGGCCGTGAATGGCGCAGAAGGATTTTCTGAAGCGCCTCCGGAATGAGTGGCTGCATGGAAGTCCTTTCCGGACGGGCAGAATCATCAGTCCGGAAAGCTTCCGCAGATGAACAGAGCCGGCGCAGTCCGGGAGGCTGCGCGGCTCTTCAGATTTACATGCATTTTCCGGCAAAGCCGGAATAAAGACTCAGGTTATTATGGGAAAGACACTCTATCAGAAGCTCTTCGACAGCCATGTCGTCTGCGAGGAGCCGGGCGAGCTCCCGATCCTCTACGTTGACCGTCACCTTGTCCACGAGGTAACGAGCCCGCAGGCGTTCGAGGGACTCCGCCAGAACGGCAGGAAGATCCGCCGCACTGACCGCACCTTCGCCACCATGGACCACAACGTCTCCACGAAGTCCACGAGCTTCAGCGCCTGCAGCGAGCTCGGCAGGATCCAGATGGAGACCCTGAAGAAGAACTGCGACGAGTTCAATGTGCCGCTCTTCGGACTGGGCTCCGACCGCCAGGGCATCATCCACTGCGTCGGGCCTGAGATCGGCGCGACCATCCCGGGCGTAACACTGGTGTGCGGCGACTCCCACACCGCGACCCACGGCGCGTTCGGCGCCCTTGCCTTCGGCATAGGCACCTCCGAGGTCGAGCATGTCCTTGCGACCCAGACTGTCAAGCAGGCCCGCCTCAAGAACATGAAGATCGAGGTGAACGGAAAGCTCCAGAAGGGCGTTTACCCGAAGGATGTCATACTTGCAATCATCGCGCGCCTCGGCACCGCCTACGGCACCGGCTACGCGGTTGAGTTCACCGGCGACGTCTTCCGCGACATGTCGATGGAAGGCCGCATGACCGTGAGCAACATGGCCATCGAGATGGGCGCCAAGGTCGGCCTCATCGCCCCTGACGAGACCACCTTCGCCTATGTTAAGGGCCGCCTCTATGCCCCGAAGGGCGAGAAGTGGGACGAGGCCGTCGAGTTCTGGAAGAAGGAGCTTCATGACGATCCCGACGCGGTGTTCGACAAGGTCGAGGTCTTCGACGGCAGCGCCATCGAGCCCCAGGTAACCTGGGGAACCAACCCCGGGCAGGGCGGCTCAGTGAACCAGCCTATCCCCGCTCCGGAGGACTTTTCCGATCCCGTGCAGAGGAAGTCCTGCGAGGACGCTCTCAGGTACCAGGACGAGAAGCCGCACTCCGACATCAAGGACATCAAGGTCGACAACGTCTTCATCGGCTCCTGCACCAACGGCAGGATTGAGGACCTCAGGGTTGCCGCAGAGGTGGTGAAGGGCCGCCACGTACATGAGGGCGTCAGCGCCATGGTTGTGCCGGGATCCGTCCCTGTCAGGATGCAGGCAGAGAAGGAAGGCCTCGACAGGATCTTCATTGAGGCAGGCTTTGAGTGGAGGCACGCCGGCTGCTCGATGTGCCTTGCCATGAACGATGACCGCCTCCCGGAGTTCCATGTCTGCGCCTCGACCTCGAACAGGAACTTCGTCGGGCGCCAGGGCAAGAACGGCAGGACCCACCTGGTGAGCCCCGCCATGGCAGCCGCTGCCGCCATTGCCGGACATTTTGTCGACGTAAGGAAGTTCATGGAGGATAAGGAATGAAAGCATTCGTAAGGGAAACCGGCATAGCAGTTCCTCTTGACGCCGCAAACGTCGATACTGACCAGATCATCCCCAAGCAGTTCCTGAAGTCTGTTACCAAGATCGGCTTCGGCAAGCACCTGTTCCACGACTGGCGCTACCTCGATGACGCGGAGAACGAGCCCAATCCTGAGTTCGTCCTCAACGAGAAGCGCTATGAGGGCGCGAAGTTCCTCCTCGCGCGCGAGAACTTCGGCAACGGATCCTCCCGCGAGCACGCTCCCTGGGCCCTTGCCGACTACGGCTTCAGGGCAATCATCGCCCCGAGCTTCGCGGACATCTTCTACAACAACTCGCTCAACAACGGCCTCGTCTGCGTGAAGCTTACCGCCGATGAGGTTGACCAGCTCTTCAGGCTCATCCGGTCTGACGAGAGCGTCAGGGTAACCGTTGATCTGGAGAAGAAGACCGTCTCCGCAGGAAGCCTTGAGTTCAGCTTCCCGTTTGACGAGTTCAGGCGCTACTGCATCCTGAACGGCCTCGACAACATCGCGCTCACGCTCCGCCATGAGGATCAGATCAAGGCCTTTGAGAACAGCCAGCCGGCCTGGGTCTGAGAAGAGACGGGTTAATCCTTAGTCCGGGCTCTGATCCGGCTCATTAAAGGGGAGAACGGCTTTTAGCCGTCCTCCCCTTTTAAGTTTCAGGGAGGCTGCATTTATTTTCCGCGCAGGGGTGCTGTGCTCTGAGGCATTGATGGAGGAGTGTATGGGCGTGAAGGATGATATGTGCAGCATGACCATAAGCTGCGGCCGGGAGACGGCGGAGAGCTTTGTGAGGCTCTGCAGTGAGCTGGGAATTACGGTGTCAGAGTGCCTCACGGCCTTTATGCGTGAGGCAGTCAGGACCAACGGTGCCAACCTGCTGGATGAGAACGGCTTCACGCTCCCTGAGGCAGCAGAGCTCAGGAGGCAGATTCTGGACGTGAAGAAGGGGAACGCTGAGGCCCACGCTCTCGTGGAGTGAGCTGCTCCGGACCAGGCTTTCACAGTGCTCCGGGAAGCGGTGCCGTCAGGCATTTTCCTGAGGGCTTCCGGACTTTGAAGGGAGAACAGTAGGATAATTCTATTTTTTGCGTTTTTTGTGATGAAAGGTCAGTTTTGCGGGAGTCATTTCTGATTAAATTACTGCCTGTAGGGTTTGTTAGTCATAACGTTTGAGGTTTCAGTTAATGTTCAAGAAATTAGCATGCGTTGCCGCAGTTGTCGGCGCCGTTGTTACCGTCGGAATGGGGGTTGCCGTTGCTGCTGATGATGCAGGCGGAGTAAGCGTATTCGGCAAGGCAATTTATCTCCGTGGTGAGATGGATGACTGCCCTTGGGACAAGCTCACCGACAAGTGCCTCGTTAAGAAGGTCGGCGAGAAGGTTTACATGGCTACCGCTGAGCTGAAGGTAGACTGGGCTCCGTACAAGTTCAAGTTCGGTGATGCTTCCTGGACTGCCGGCACCAACTTCGGCTATGCTTCCGAGTCCAAGCCTGGCATCTATGACTTCGCCAAGGGCACCCCGATCAAGCTGAATCCTAACGCTGTATTCGAGGAAGTCAAGGTTACCCCTCCCCATGACGGCAAGTATGACTTCTATCTTGATGCATCCGGTGACGGCCCGGTTGTATACATCAAGGAGCACAAGTAATTCAGAGGCCTGAGGCTTTTGGATTATAAAGAGATCCCCGGCAGCGTCCGGGGATTTTTTTTGCCTGTGAGAAACGCAGCGGCAGTTCCTGTGCCTGGCAGGGCTGTGCACAGAGAGTGTCAGGAATTCCCTTTCTCCTGATTCTCCCTTTCCTGCATCCGGCGCTCCCTTTCCCGCTCCTTTCCGAAAAAGTCCTCTCTCGGGTGCCCGCTCTCGAATATCGCCCGGAGCCTTGCGTTCGCGACCTCAGTGTAGATCTGTGTTGTCGAGAGCGAGGCGTGCCCCAGCATGGCCTGCACGGCCCTGATGTCCGCGCCGTGGTTCAGGAGGTGCGTCGCAAAGGCATGGCGGAGTGTATGAGGGGAGAGATGCCCCCGGATATCGGCGCGCTTCGCGTAAAGCCTGATCCTGTACCAGAAGGTCTGGCGGGTCATCTCCTTGCGGAACTTCGAGAGGAAAAGAAACTCTGAGCGTCCTAGGGGATCAAAGGCCGGCCTGGCCTCGGTGCGGTACCTCCTGAGGAGCGCGATGGCGGCCTCGCCGATGGGCACGATCCTCTCCTTGTTGCCCTTGCCGATGACGCGCACGAGGCCCTGCGTCATATCGACATGGCTCCAGGTGAGGCTGATGAGCTCGCTTACGCGGAGCCCCGAGGAGTAGAGGACCTCGAGCATCGCGCGGTCGCGGAGCTCCACGGGATCCCTGGTGTCGGGAGCCTTAAGGAGCCTCTCGACATCATCCTCGCTGAGATCTGTGGGGAGCCTCCGGGGCCTCCTGAGGCTCTTTACCGTGTCGGCGGGGTTTCTGTCAGTGTAGCCATGGGATTTCCGGAACCTGCAGAAGCTCTTTATTGCCGAGACGGTACGCATGGTCGAGGTGACGCTGAACTGTGCCTTCTGCCGCTCGTCAAGGTATCCGAGGATGCTCTCCTCGGTCATGGTCTCCAGGGTGAGAGGCGGGTTCTGGGCGGCGAGGTAGTCAGCGAAGAACAGGAGATCCGAGAGGTAGGAGGAGACGCTGTTCTGCGAGAGCTGCTCGGCGAGGAGCTTCTCCTCAGCGTACCTCCTGAGCTCAGGATCCTCGATATCCTCAATGACCACCTGTCCTTTCCTGGTCTTGCTCATCTGGCGCGGCTCCTCCCACAGACTGCTTCATGCGATTTTAGCACGCTGTAAGGGCCTGCCTGACGATGCGGAGGCTTGATCCGGAGCGGGGAATCTGAATTCTGGAAAAGTGCCCGCTGACGACTGCGGGCAAAGATACAACGAGGAGATGAATATGATGGCCTGATTTTATCATCAGGTGCCTGATCTGTCGAGGAGTTTCCCGCTAAATCTTTCTTGCAGGCGGTTTTCGGACGGCAGTGACGAAAAAGGCCCCTTTCGGGGCCTTCACTGCGGCAGGG
>Ga0326511_10005359_pt1 | contig 10125 bp, 20 predicted proteins | sample 0_2496_0518_D_FD_203701 | JGI IMG/M metagenome (GOLD analysis project Ga0326511, IMG submission 203701) | Bovine rumen microbial communities from UC Davis, California, United States - 0_2496_0518 | ecosystem: Host-associated > Mammals > Digestive system > Stomach > Rumen | place: USA... | reverse complement strand
AAAGTCAAGAGAAAATTTCGCACAAAAACGCACAAAAATAAAAGTCCCGATTTGTTGATTATTACCTATTGACATTTTGCCCGGTCTTTGCTATAATACAATCAGAAAGAACAAGAAAGGAAATAAAAAAAATGAAAACTTGGATTTACACCTTTGCTGATGGCTATGGTTGCTACTGGTATAATAAGCCGATGGGCAAGCGGGAACTTGCCAAAAAGGAAAAGGAACATGGTCGGCTGATTGAAAGTGGGCGCATCCGCTAAGCGCCCACCCTAAATCAAAAAAAATAAAAATTTTCAAAAAAAAGACTTGACAAATAAAACCCGGTATGTTATAATACAATCAGAAAGAGAAAGAAAAATAAAAAAAAAAGAAAAGGAGATAAAAAAATGAAGAACTACACTTTCACCCGTGAGGCTACCGCTGAGGAAATCCGTGATTATGAACTGGTTGAGGAACTGACCAAGGACATGGACGACGGCGAGTTTATGGAAGTCATTGACATGCTTGGCGAGTACTTTATGAACTACGGAGCCGAGCGCAAGGCGGCTTACAACAAGGTTTACCGCTTTGCCAAGAAGCTGGGCGTGACCGTCAAGGTTCTGGACAACTGGTACTTCACCGAGGTCTGCTGAAAAGCAGACCTTTTCTTTTTGCCGCACATTGTTAAATATTTAACAATTATAGGCGACCTTCCCCTCCTCGCCCGGGCGGGTAGCACTTCCTCTCTACGCTTTTATAATAACATAAAATGCCCGGGCTGTCAAGAGGAAAAATAAAAAAAGTTTTTTGAAAAAAAGACTTGACAAGATAGCTGAACTATGTTATTATAATACCAGAAGTAAAGAAAAGGAGATAAAAACAATGTTTGGAATTTATAAGTATGAGGGCGGTCTGCAGTTTACGGGCATTGTGGCAAGAACTGAGGCTGAGGCTTGGGCTTATCTGGACAGGAAGCACGGGCGGGAAATTAATGGTGTCTTTTATGGCTATGACCGCACTTGTGGAGCCTATGAAGTCAAGCCCGTTGAAGTAATTTGAAATTTCTTCAAAAAAGGGCTTGACAAATGCCCCGGTTTCTGTTATAATACAATCAGAAAGAACAAAGGAGAATAAAAAAATGATTTCAAGATGGTATAATGAAAATAGCATTGAAGCAGTTATTGCTTCCACTTTCGCGAGTGGTAAAGGCAGAATTTTTGAAATGTTTTTCGGATGGCGCGAAAATCACAAGGGAGAGTGCAGATTTGTATTTAGTCGTAACGATTGGGAGAAAATTGACGAAGAAATAGAATATTATAAAAAATTTATAAAAGGGGCTTGACAAAAACCCCGGGCAATGCTATAATACAATCAGAAAGGGAAAAGAAAACCAAAAGAAAAGGAGAAAAAGAAAATGCCGCCCATTGACCTTACTAACATGAGTTATCACGCACAGGAAGAACGCAAGAACCGCCTGACATTTGTTGAGGCTCTTGGAATCGGGGTTCCGGTTGCCACAGTGGAAAAGAGAGATGAACAGGGGCGCAAGTATTACAAGACCCTGACCTCTACCGGAGTTATGGTAATTCGCAACACAGACAACATGATTATTACCCTTTATCTTGCAGGAATCAATCAGGCAATTCAGGTTTTTCGTGAAAGTTATGGCAGAGTGAGGATGCCGGAAGCCCTCTACAATCAGATTATGATGAACGAGATTATGTTCCCCGCCGCATAAGCGGGGGACATTTTTTCAGCAATCGCCCGGGCGGTTTTACACATCTTAATTTGATAAATAAAAATTTTTTTGTTATAATTATTATAGAAAAAATAAATAAGGAGACTAAAAAATGGATTTAGTGCTTTTACGGACGCTTCTCGCATTGGCAGAGTATTGTGCTTCTTGTGATGATTACGCTCATTGTGAAATCCGGGAGTTTTGTGGCAAAATGCCGTTTGAGTGGTAAGTCATAAACAACTGGTGACCGTGCCCGGACGAGAGCAGGTCAAACTTTCACACAGTAAAGCATTGAAGAATTTTTTGGCGGCTGGCTTGTCTCGCAAAATCGCAAATTTTTTTCCCGAAAAGGCTTGACAAGCCCTTATTTATCTGGTATAATAAAACCATCAAAAGGAAAGGAAAATAAAAAAATGTTTGATGTAACTTTTATTGATGAAGCGCATGGAATTCAGGAGATGGGCTTTGAAACCTTTGATGAAGCCGCGGAGTATTGGCAGAACTATGCCGACACGCCGACCTGTGTTTATGGTGCCCTGATGGATGATTCTGATGGGGAAGTTATTTGGCATTTTGATGATAGGGCGGTAAAGTAAACCGCCCTAAACCAAAAGGAGAGAAAAAACGATGTTTAGAAAGACTTTGCGGCGCCTTGGTGGCTGGTGGGATGATTTCACTTTCTGGTGGGAGTGGGATTATCTGTGGTTCGTTCTTTTCGCGGCGATTATTGTGGGTTTTGTCCTGCTTGTTTTCTATTCAAGTGGGGTTTTCTTTGATGAGGTGGAAAGTTATGACTTTACCGCTGTAGTCACTGAAAAGGAACACTATACAACGCAAAGCGTTTCTTATATTACAAGCGGCAAGACGCGCGTCCCTGTTTATCATACACACCACCATTATAAAATCTATTGGAAAGATGGAGAAGAGGCAAATGCCTTTGAGGTGGGCGTGGAGCAATACGACCGCACAAACGTGGGCGATTTTATCAATGTTCATTGCTCTGTGCGAGAAGATAAGCAAGGCGAACTTCATTATTACTATTATAACGGGCAGGGAAATTAACTGCCCGTTTTTTTCAAAAAAGGGCTTGACATTTTGCCCGGGTTGTGGTATTATAATACCAGAAAGAGAAAGGAGATACAAAAATGAACGAATACAGAATTGAAATCATGATTGAGGAAGCCGCCGCTGATTGGGAAGCCTTTGAGGCATGGGCGGAGGCTCAAGCCGAGGAATAAAAACCTCGGCTTCCCTCAAAAAAGTGCTTGACAAACAGCAATTTATATGTTATAATCATTCCAGAAGGAACAAAAAAGGAGATAAAAAAATGACTACTTACAGAGAAAACCTGATTGACCGCATGATTCACCTTTACGGCTTTGAGAATCCTATGGTTATCCAGTTCGCTGAGATGTGCGAGAGATACGCAAACAGCGCATGGAATGACGATGTTTTGCGGTTCTTGGTGGAAGCCCATGAGGCTGACCCCATTTTTGAGGAAGACTAAAAAAGTCTTCCTTTTTTTTTGAAAAAGGGCTTGACAAATCGCCCGGGCGATGCTATAATGTAGTCACAGGCTGAGGGAAGCCCCACGCGGGGAGACGAGGGGAAGGACTGACTTTTGGTTACAAAAGAATGACAAAAAATTTCTAAAAAAAACACTTGACAAACTGGGTGCATTGTGGTATTATAATACCAGAAAGAGAAAGAAAAATAAAAAAAGGAGACAACAACAATGAAGACTAAAATTTATCAGAATTATGTGAGCGCTGAAGAAAAAAATAGCCTTTACAAGGCTGGTTATCGGTACATTGTAGAGGGCGATTACAAAGTCCTTAGTAGCATTGACCCTTGGAGTGGGATGCCTGAGACCACCAATAATGTTTATGCTTTTTCCGATAAAGCAGAAGCTGAAGCCTTTGCGATTACTCAGATTTGGGTTTTCAATAAAGATGTCCATGCCGAAGTCGTGGAACTTCCCGAACACACCAAAACATGGGATGAAGTCCACGAAGAGCAGAAACTGAAAGAGGCTGAGAGAAAGGCTAAAAGAAAAGCCACTGAGGAAAGGAAAGCCGCCGAAGCTGGGCTGACTGTGGAAGAATACAGAAAAGAAAAGGCTAAAAGAGGCACTATTACCAGACTGAAAAGAGAAATTGACGAATTAGAAAAAGAACTTGCTAAAAAGAAAGCAATTCTTGAAGAAGTAGAAAAGGGCTGAAAAAGCCCTTTTCTTTTATCGCCCGGGCGTCCGCAACCTCCGAGGGGCGGACGAAATATTATACCACACCCGGCCAGAAAAAGTCAAGAGAAATTTTGCGAAAAAATCACTAAATTTGATTATCCCATTTTGTGCATTATTCCATGTTGACTTTTGGCTTGTGTAGCGTTATAATACAATCAGAAAGAACAAAGGAGATAAAAAAATGAAAATCAACAACCTACCCACCAACTACACCAAGTATCCCTACATCGTTGCCCGTGATATTGACGGCGACCTCTGGTTCTGGGGAGCCTACTCCGACCGCAACACTGCAAATGAGGCGGCTCTTGCGGAGCAGGGAATCACCTTTGAGGTGTCCCTTGTGGAACGTGGAAACTTTTGAAAGGAGAATACAAAAATGAATTATGAAATCTACCCCTGCGATCTTGACCCCATGGGCGAGTGCCCCAAGCGGTGCCAAGATTGCGCCCACTGTGTCGGGTGGAACTTCCCGCCCGATGCGGATGAAGAGGAATAAAAAAAATTCCTCTTCTTTGAAAAAAAGTATTGACAAGCAAGCAAACCTGTGATATAATACAATCAGAAAGAGGGAAGGAAAACCCACCAAACCCGCGGATTAGATGACCACGCCAGCAAGGTAGTAAGACGCAAGCAAATGCGCTGTAAAACCGATTCCGCGTTATAAATAAGTAGGAACGGCCTGTGGGGGATTGAAAAAGGACAAACTGGCTTGCCCCCAAAAAAAAATAAAAAAAGGTCTTGACAGGACACAAATCCTGTGATATAATAAAGACACAAAAGGGGAGGGAAAACCCCACAAACCTCTGAGCTGGCCCAGCGAAATGGTACAGAGTGAGCATAAACACTTTGTCAAAAAATGTCGTGAACTGTGAACGAGAAATAACAGGTGAGGTCAGGGTCTTACAGCACACCGCCGACCAAGACGCGAAAGGGCGGGAGTGGGAGAGCAAACTCCCAAACAGAACAAAAAGCCGTGAGAGCGAGAGAGACACGAAATAACCACTTAGGACGGCAACCTTAAACCCCCGTAGGAAGTGGGGTTTTAGATAGCCAAAAAAATTTTGAAAAACCCCTTGACATTTGCCCGGGCTTGTGGTATAGTATAATCACAGAGGGGGAGAAAGAAACCCCCCAAACGAAAGGAGAAAATAAAAATGATGCAGTATGGATATTGGGAAGCCCACGAAGCCGAGTGGGAAGCCATGCAGGAAGCCCTTGAGTGGCTTGCCTACGAGGCAGACCTCGCCTCCGGAGACCCCTGGGCTGAATAAAGCCCAGGGGAACCCCAAAAAACGCTTGACAAATAGCCACCTATCTGTTATAATACAATCAGAAAGAACAAGGAGGATAAAAAAATGTACGAATTTGAAATCCGCTATCTCGCCAATGGCGAAACCGATTTTCTGTATGGCTACTCCCTGCGGGATTTGGTTCGGCGCTATCCTAACATTGACCCTCACACTTATGTGGTGGTGAGTCGGGAATACATTGACTAATAGCCCTAACGGGCTATTTTTTTTATAAAAATTTGAAGTATACAAAAAAGTTCCGAAAAATGCTTATTTTATCTATTTTTCAAACCAGAAAAAAATGAGTTTCAAAAACCCGCAAAATGAGCATTTTTCGGAACTTTTTCAGCGGCCCGCTGACTGGCGACGCGGGCCGAGTTCGCGGTTACAAAATGATGACAAAAAATAGTGAGAAAATAACAAAAAAATAAACAGGTCAAAAAAGTTCCCGAAAATGCTTATTTAGGCAGTTTTCCAAACTCAATTATTACGGTTCTAAAAAGACAACAAAATAACCGTTTTTGATAACTTTTTTAGCAGGTTCAAAAAATAATGGTTTTTAGACAGATTGAGGAACTTTTTTACTCCAAAAAAGAATAAAAATAAAAATCACTTGTGCAAGTAAAAGGACAGGTTGGTTTGCGGGTGGTGCTATAATAAAGACAGAAAGAAAGAGATAAAGGAGATAAAAAAATGTACGATTACTTTGAAGAACTTGAAAACCTGCACCGCACGCAGACCGCCCGCTATGGTCGGGATGGTGAAATGAATTATGGCTCTTGGCAGTTTGAGTCTTGGGGTTGCGCCTCTTGTTATTCTTCCACCATGGACAGCATTTATGCCGCCTATGAAGATAGCAGGCTTTGCGATGAATGGTAAACCAGTGCAAAAAGAACGACAGAATAAACAAAAGAGCATGGTATAATAAAGTCACAAAGAGAAAGAAAAGGAGAATAAAAAAATGAAGACTTTCCAGATTATGATTGAAATGGAGAACCACGCTATTATTTTTGATACTGCGGAGACCAGTTTCCGAGTTGATGAAATTGTTGATGATTTCAACAACGACAACCGAGCCAAGAGTATCAAGGTGTTTCGCCTGATTGAAGAATGCGGGAATTACGGTCTTGTGCATCAGCAGACCAAAGAAACCGAGCGGCGTCTGGTGGGCTTTGGGCGGTGGTGAAAATCCATCGCCAGCCCCGTCTAGGCGGCGAAAAATTATAACACACGCGGCCAGAAAAATCAAGAGGAAAATGTGCTAAAAACTATACAAAAAAGAAAATCCCGATTTGTGCAATTTGGTGAATAGACAAAACGCTTGACCTGTGGTATATTATAGACACCGGAGAGATACAGGACTCCGACACCGAGGTCAGCAGGCCGAGGTCATCAAAACACTGTAGGTTCTCAAGGGTTCCTCCTTAAAGCCCTATCCCATCCGCGGTTAGCGCTCCGCGCGGCAAACCCTCGCAAGAGGGCCAGCCCTTTATAAGAGGGTAAGCCGAAAGGCCGACCAAACAAAAGCGCAAAAAAAATAAAAAAAAGTCAAAAAAAGGCTTGACAAATCCCCCGGCTTGTGGTAATATATAATCACAAAGGGGAGAGATAAAGACCCCAGCCCGGTGGAGGCTTGCCCGCCGGTGAGCGCAGGAGATGCGCCATGACCCCAAAATCTCACCGCGTAAGCGAAAGATCATCCACCATCATGATCGAGTAGCAAAGGCCCGGAGCCATCAGCCGCGGTATAGAAATGGAGGGCAAAGCCACCGTAAGGCTCCCCGGTGGACAGACAAGGAATTTTGACTTGTCAGACCCGAGTTACCGGCGTCGATACAGCCGGCGGGGTACTGCCCTCGAAAATGAAAGCGGCGCGCGGTATGCGAAATAATCCGGCGTGGTAGTCGCCAAAGAACTCCCAGCCCCCTTGAAAAAAGAGGGGGCAACCAAAAAAAAAGACTTGACATAGCACGCCGCCTGTGCTATAATAAAGTCACAAAGGGCGAGGGGGAGGCAACCCGAGGGAACGGGCAGCCCCACGAGAGGCGGTAAGACCTCCCCCCAAGACCCCTGCCGCACGGAGTCCTGTTGTGCGGGATATAAATGTGAGCCAAGCGCTAAGAACGCAACCGCGAGCCTCTGGAAGCGGGACGGCAGGACGAGGCAAAAAAAATTTCAAAAAAGGCTTGACAAGTAACAAGTCATCTGCTATAATAAAGACAGTCAGGAGGGGTTGAGCGAATCCCCCACCAGACTCCGCGGTTCTCAAGGGTTGACCCTTAAAGCCCTATCCCAATGGCGGTTCCAGTGAGTAGCCCCGCCCCGTGCCCCTTAGAGGGAAACAAAAGCTAACACCCCACGCAGGCGGTGGAGTCAAAATCAGCCGCTGACCCTCACAGAGTCAACAAAGAGGGACGAGCCGCAAGGCTCTTTTTTTTTATACATTTTTTATAAGAAAATATTCAATGCATAATTATTTATTAAAAATGTATTTTTATACATTTTCGCCGCGCCCTCCTCAAACGTCGGGCCGCGAATTCCAGTATAACACACGCCGGGCAAAAAATCAATAGGCAAAATGCACAAAAATTCAAATACTGAAAAATCCTGAAAAAGGCTTTGTGCATACTGCACAAATCGTAAAAAAATTGAAAAAAATTCTTGCAATCCGGGTTATAATGTGGTAGTATAACAGTGTCAGGAGGGGTTGACTTGTCCCCCTAAGCCCGCCGCGGGGGATCTGCGGGATGCAGACATCAGCGCACTACTCAAGAAAGGAGTATAGTATGGTCCCGACCGATTATGAGTGGTTTGATCTCTATGAGGAGATCGTGGATGCTTACTTCACCGATGAGGAAGAGGAGTAAGCATCCCCCTCAAAAAAAAATAAAAAAAATGAAAAAAGTAGTTGACAACAGCGCCAAGCGGTGCTATAATAGAGACACAAAGGGGGAGGGAAACCGAACCTGCGGGGTTGACTTGTCCCCCGTGAGCGCAAGGGATGCGCGATGACACAAAAATCCCACCGCGTGGACGCGAAAAGTCACCGATCATCGTGACCGAGTAGGACAGGTCGCCACCTGACGCCGCGGTATAGAAATAGAGACCAACGGCTTCCCCAAGTGGCAGGGAAGTCACCTCAGCGGAGTTGCCGACGTCCTTACAGCGCGGCGGGGGTTCCCTCCCCGAAATCCAAGGGAGGCGCGGTATGCCAGATAATCCGGTGTGGTAGTCACCAGAGTGCTCCGGTTCTCATAGGGTTCAACCTTAAAGCCCTATCCCAAGCGCGGTTCCAGTAAATAGCCCCGCGATGCCGCACGGCGAACAAAAGCTAATACCCCATGCAGGCGATGGAGTCAAAATCTGCCGCTGTTTCTCACAGAGTCAACAAAAGAGAAAATAAGAGCCGCGAGGCTCTTTTTTTTATTCATCATTTTTGGATTATTATTTATGAATCTTTATCCATTGAAACTGTATAAAGATTCACGCCGGCGCGCCAGCGGTCCATGCGCGCCGAGTTTGCATAATTATACAGTTTGGGTGAATTTTTATGCATGAATAACCATCCAAGAGGAATGAATAAAAATCCCGAAAATATTTTGTGCAAAATTACCTGCCCTATTAGTTATTAGTATGAATTTCCGCGCTAAATCTAATAAAAAGTTCAAAGAATAATCCAAGAGTAAGAATAATTGTGTAAAAAACAACTCAAAAAGTTCTAAAAATGCGGTTTTTCAAAGTTGATAAATGCGCCCGGTTGTAGTATATTATAACCACAAAGGGAAAAGAAAAGGAGATAAAAAAATGGTTGCTTTCATCATCGTCCTCGTTGTTATTGGTTCTCTGGTTTCTGCCGCTGAACTGTTTTGCCTGGCTTGCTGTGCGGTCAGAGCCTATAACGTTCATAAATACGGCAATGATTGGGGCAAGCTCCCCGATTGGCTGTATGCCATCGTGGACAAGGTGGCGCTCTAAAAAAAAGTCAAGAATTTCAAAAAAAGTTCTTGACTTTTTGCCCGGGCTGTGATATTATAATACCAGAAAGGACAAGGGGGACAAAAAAATGTACGCTATCAACTACACCAACGTCATCGCTTGCAAGACCAGCGGCGACACCGCCCAGCAGACCGCGAACTTCTACCACACCGGCAAGACCGAGCGCCACGACAGCCGCCCTTGGTATGAGGGTAGCGACATTGAGGAAATCGCCGGAAGCGTCAAGTCTAACGGTTTCAGCCTTGCGGACGGACGCACGAACCGCGGCGAGACTCTGGACGAGAAGTGGAACGACTTCCGCACTCGCACCGCTTCCCGCGTGTTCATCTATGTGACCGCTGAAAATGTCGGCTACTACATGAACATTGACGAGTTTGAAAACTTTGTGAAAACTTGGTGCTACATCTCCCGCGAATCCGCAAAGAATGGCGGACGTTCTAAAGTGCGGTGCAAGCACGAAAGCCAGAAAATGCGCGACTGGCTCGCCACCCGGACGGCATAAAAAAAATAGTTGACAAGTCCGGTTTTATCTGCTATAATCATAAGTGTCAAGGGGGTTAGAAAGCCCCACAAAGAAAGGAGAAAAATCCAATGTTTAACACTTCTGTCAGCTACATCGACACCCTTTCGGGTCTCACCTCCACCGAGGTCATCCGCCTGTCGGAGCTTCACTTCTTCCTTGAAGATGAACTCCGCGGGGAAATCAAAATCCTCGAAGTCGCTCAATCCTTTGACGACTGGGAGACCATGGAGGTTCTCTTCTCGGCTGAATAATCAGCCGATTTTTTTATTATTTATTCATTAGATAATTATACATTGAAAGCGTATAATTATGCACTCGCCGCCCCGCGAACTGACGCAGCGGGGCGAATTTG
>Ga0326511_10005358_pt1 | contig 10126 bp, 10 predicted proteins | sample 0_2496_0518_D_FD_203701 | JGI IMG/M metagenome (GOLD analysis project Ga0326511, IMG submission 203701) | Bovine rumen microbial communities from UC Davis, California, United States - 0_2496_0518 | ecosystem: Host-associated > Mammals > Digestive system > Stomach > Rumen | place: USA... | reverse complement strand
TTATGACCCTCAGCCTCTTCATTTGCGGACAGAGCGAATGGAAGAGCCGAACAATAGTGATTCTTGACAGCCTTTGTGCCGACCCTCTGTTTGAAACATCCCAACTCGGTCTTGCTGTGTGGGATCTCACAGACGATTCGCTTATATATGCTGTAGGCTACCGTCAAAGGTTGCGTCCGGCCTCGTGTCAGAAAGTTATCACGGCCGTTACAGCCCTCAAGAGTCTTGGAGCCGGGTTTAGTTTCAGGCCTTATGTCCAGGAGGCCGGATGGGGATGGTGCTGGGACGACGACATCACCATGCCGGATACGGACGGTGCACCGTTGTTGAACGACACAGCCGTGTGGACGCTCAACGATGTCTTGCAACCGATGTTGAAGAAGAGTGACAACCTCATGGCAGAGAGCGTCTTTCAGCAGTTGGCAGACAAGAGCGGACGCCCCGCCGCCGGTCGCAGGGAGGCTGCCGCAGAGGTGGAAAGGCTGATGACGGATCTCTTGCTCAATCCGAAAGACTATCTCATTGCCGACGGCAGCGGTCTCTCGCTTTACGACTATGTCACGGTGGAACTCCTTGTCCGTGTTCTGCGTTATGCCTGGCAGTGGGACCATATCAGAATACCCTTCATAGAGGCTTTGCCCATTGCCGGTATCGATGGAACCTTGGAAAAACGTATGATACGCACTTCTGCCCACGGAAACGTGAGAGCCAAGACGGGCACTGTGGAAGGCGTTTCCTCGCTGGCCGGCTATTGTCGCACGTCGGAGGGTCATTTCCTCTGCTATGCCATAATAAATCAGGGAATAGTGCGGGCTCGCACCGGACGTGACTTTCAGGACAGCATTTGTGTGGCGCTGACACGCAAGTAAATCAGGCAAGAATAAATAAAAGGGACGTTTAGTAGAAAAAAAATCCCTGCGACGGCGTTTTTTTTGTAAAAAATCGTATCTTTGCGCAGGAAAATGGATAAAAACACAGATATGACACAACGTAAAGGGTATGTGTCGCAGGTGATAGGACCTGTGGTGGATGTTGCCTTCAAAAGCGAAGGCGGCGAGATGGTGGAGTTGCCTGCCATCAACGAGGCATTGAACGTGACGCGTCCTGACGGACGTCTGCTCATTGTGGAAGTGCAGCAGCATATTGGCGAGAACACGGTGCGTTGCGTGGCAATGGATTCAACCGACGGCTTGAGTCGCGGTGTTGAGGCAGTATGCACGGGACAACCGATAACAATGCCCGTTGGCGACCAGGTGAAGGGACGTCTCTTCAATGTGGTGGGCGACACTGTGGATGGTATGAAAGAGCTCTCCAAAGAAGGTGCTTTGCCGATTCACAGAGAGCCGCCTAAGTTCGAGGAACTGACGACTTCGCAGGAAGTGCTCTATACGGGTATCAAGGTGATAGACCTTCTGGAGCCGTATCTGAAGGGCGGTAAAATCGGTCTTTTCGGCGGTGCCGGTGTGGGTAAGACGGTGCTCATCATGGAGCTCATCAATAACATCGCCAAGAAGCACAACGGCTTCTCCGTCTTCTCCGGTGTGGGAGAGCGTACCCGTGAGGGTAACGACCTGCTGCGCGAGATGATAGAGAGCGGTGTGATACGCTATGGCGAGGAGTTCAAGAAAGGACTGGAAGAGGGAAAATGGGACCTCTCGAAGGTTGACTACAATGAAGTGGCGAAGAGTCAGGCAACGCTGGTGTATGGTCAGATGTCGGAGCCTCCCGGGGCGCGTGCATCTGTGGCGCTGAGCGGACTGACGATAGCAGAGAGCTTCAGAGATTCCGATGTTGTCGGCACATCGAAGGATATCCTGCTGTTCATCGACAACATCTTCCGTTTCACACAGGCCGGCAGTGAGGTGAGTGCCCTGATGGGCCGTATGTCCTCTGCCGTGGGTTATCAGCCCACTTTGGCCACCGATATGGGTAAGATGCAGGAGCGCATCACATCCACGAAGAAGGGTTCCATCACTTCTGTGCAGGCCGTTTATGTACCGGCAGACGACTTGACCGACCCGGCTCCCGCAACGACGTTCAGCCACTTGGATGCCACAACGGTGCTTTCGCGTAAGATTACCGAATTGGGTATCTATCCTGCGGTGGATCCGCTGGATTCCACCAGTCGTATTCTCGACCCGAACATCGTGGGCGAGGAGCACTACAACTGTGCGCAGCGTGTGAAGCAGATACTGCAGCGCAACAAGGAACTGCAGGACATCATTGCCATCCTCGGTATGGACGAACTTTCCGATGAGGACAAGCAGACGGTGAACAGAGCACGTCGTGTGCAGCGTTTCCTTTCGCAGCCGTTCACAGTGGCAGAGCAGTTCACCGGCCTGAAGGGCGTGATGGTGAATATCGAAGACACCATCAAGGGTTTCAATATGATTCTCGACGGTGAAGTGGACGACCTCCCCGAGCAGGCATTCCTCAATGTGGGCACAATAGAGGAGGCTATAGAGAAGGCTCGCGTGCTGAAGGAAGCGGCATCTAAAGTTGACAAGTAGTTAGTTGACGAGTTGACAAGTTGGTAGTAAATATATAATTGTGAAACTGACCATTTATAGTCCGGCTAAGACGCTCTACAGCGGCGACGTGACACTTTGCGAAGTGCCCGGAGGGCGTGGGCGCTTCACCATATTGGCGGGGCACGACAGCATCGTGTCGACGCTGACGGAAGGTGTGGTGCGCTATGCAACAGCCGCAGGTGAGAAACGTCTGGAGATAAAGGGCGGCTATGTGGAAGTGGATAACGACGAGATAAAAATCTGCGCGAAGCAATGAAAGAGGCAGGACAATTGGATGTGACGGCGATGATTTTCGACCACGTCGGTGACAGTTACTACTGGCACCTGACGGACATCGGAGAGACATCTGTGTCTGCGCCGCTGCCGGTGCTTGTTTACAGCGAGCACACGGGATGGCATGCGTTCTCCTCGTCTCATTTCCATCACGGCCACGAGGCCTACGAGGGTTTGGCCATTGCTCCGGAGGGTAGCGCGTACGCAGGTAAAATAATAGAGGTGGCAACGGGTGAGAGGCCCCTTTTCGACGCCTCCATCACAAAGAATGTGGCAGGCCTGCTCATTGCCAGCGTATTGCTCTGTCTGATGGTGATAGGTGCTGCGCGGTGGTATAGGAAGAAGGATGTCACGGCTCCTGTTCCCAAGGGCTTTGTGGGCACGATGGAGATGATGGTGAGCTACATATACAACGACGTCATTAAGGCCAATGTGCCGGAACATACGGCGCGCTACACCCCGTATCTGCTCACCGTATTCTTCTTCATCTTCCTGACGAACCTGCTGGGACTCATTCCCGGTTCGGCAAATATCACGGGCAACATCGCGGTGACGGTGACGCTGGCGCTGTTCACCTTCGTCATCACCAACATCTTCGGCACGAAGGCGTATTGGCAGGAAGTGTTCTGGAACAAGGAACTGCCTGCATGGCTCCGTCCTCTCATGGCTGTGATTGAGTTTATAAGCCTGTTCACGAAACCGTTCTCCCTCACCATCCGTCTCTTTGCCAATATCCTTGCGGGACATTGCGCATTGCTCGGCGTTATCAGCGTGGTATTCCTCACGGCGGTGAGTATGCCCGGGGGCGGCAACTACGGTATGAGCGTGGTGAGCGTACTGCTGGCCATCTTCCTTGACATGCTGGAGGTGCTGGTGGCATTCATTCAGGCATTCGTCTTCACAATGCTGTCGAGTATCTATATCGGCCTTTCTCAGGCGCATCATCATGAGTAGTTGACAAGTTATTTGAAATAAAAAGTGTAACACAATAAAAACGAACAATTATGTTAGGAATGATTCTTCTGGAGATTCTCTCCACAAAGGGTGCAGCAGCTTTGGGTGCTGGTTTGGTAGCAGTCGGTGCCGGTATGGGCCTGGGCAAGATCGGCAGTGCCGCAATGGACAGCATGGCACGTCAGCCTGAGAGCATCAGCAAGGTGCAGACAGCGATGATTATCATCGGTGCCCTCGTCGAGGGTGTGAGCCTGTTTGCTGTGGTAGTGTGTCTTCTGGCAAGCTAAAGAAAACAAACTAACGGGAATCGTAAGATGTCTCTATTAGTTCCTGAAAGCGGGCTGTTCATCTGGATGCTACTAGCCTTCGGCGCGGTGTTCTTCATCCTCGCCAAGTTCGGCTGGCCTGTCATCACGGGTATGGTGGACGAGCGTGCGCGCTACATCGACGAAGGTGTCTCCAAAGCCAAGGAGGCCGGTGAGAAACTGGAAAAAGTGCAGCAGGACACAGAACGTATGCTGCAGGAGGCCCAGAGTCGCCAGTCGGAGATACTGGAGGAGGCGGCACGCATGAAGCAGGACATCATCGCCAAGGCGCGTGAGGAGGCTACGGTGGCTGCGCAGAAAGTGATGGAGGATGCCCGTCAGCAGATACAGGCGGAGAAGGAGAATGCCGTGAGAGATATCCGCCGTCAGGTGGGAGAACTCAGTGTGGAGATAGCGGAGAAGGTGCTGCGCCACAGCCTCAGTACGGACGAGGCGCAGATGGATTACGTGAACCGTCTCCTGGACGAAGTAGAGAACCGGGCACAGTAGCGCGATGTATATAGGAGTCATAGCCAAAAGATACGCAAAGGCGTTGCTCGACTACGCCCTCGAGGAGGGCGTGGAGCAGCAGGTGTACGACGAGGTGCTGCGACTCATCGCATCGTATCGTGCTGCGGACGAACTGCGTGAAGTGCTCTCCGACCCTCTGCTTCCCAAGGAGCGTAAGCTCGGTGTGCTGCTCGAAGCCGTAAAGCAGGACGGGCAGGAGGTGAGCACGGTGTGGCGGAAATTTGCCTCTCTGGTGCTTCACCACAAGAGGGAGGCTTTCATGCTCTTCATCGCATATTCCTTTGTACTGCTGTATCGTCAGCACAAACACATCGCTATCGTGCGGCTGACAACGGCGACGACGCTCTCGAAGGCCACCGGCGACAGGCTCAAGAGGATGGTGGAGAAGCACAGCAAGGACTTTTCCGAAGTGATACTCGAGGAGCACGTGAAGCCGGACATCATCGGCGGTTTCATCTTCCAGCTGGACGACCACATGCTGGATGCCTCCGCGAAGCATGAATTTGAGATGATAAAGAATCATTTCATTGATAAAAACGCAAGAATCGTATGAATAACATCAAAGCTAGCGAAGTGAGTGAGGTGCTCCTTCAGCAACTGCACGACATAGACTCCGGAAGCAAGTTCGAGGAGGTGGGTACCGTCCTGACTGTGGGCGACGGTGTGGCCCGTATCTACGGACTGAAGAACGCGGAGATGAGCGAACTGCTGGAATTCGAGAACGGTGTCATGGCAGTGGTGATGAACTTGGAGGAGGACAACGTGGGTGCCGTGCTCTTCGGAGGTGCCGAGAAGGTGAGCGAGGGCATGATAGCCAAGCGCACCGGTCGCATTGCTTCCATCAAGGTGAACGAGTCGCTCTTCGGACGCGTGATAGACCCTCTCGGCCATCCGCTCGACGGTATGGGCGAAATCACGGGTGAGACATGCGAGATGCCCCTTGAGCGCAAAGCGCCGGGCGTCGTATTCCGCCAGCCGGTGAAGCAGCCTCTCCTGACGGGTCTCAAGTCGGTGGATGCCATGATACCTATCGGTCGCGGACAGCGCGAGCTCATCATCGGCGACCGTCAGACGGGTAAGACTGCAATCGCCGTCGACACCATAATAAACCAGAAGAGCGGTTACGAGTCGGGCAATCCCGTTTATTGCATCTACGTGGCAATAGGCCAGAAGGCCAGCACGGTGGCAGCGCTTGTGAACACTTTGAAGAAGAAGGGCGCAATGCCCTACACCTGCGTCGTTGCAGCTCCGGCTGCAGACCCCGCTGCGATGCAGTATTTCGCACCGTTTGCCGGTGCCGCCATCGGAGAATACATCCGCGACACAGGCCGTCACGCCCTGGTGATTTACGACGACCTCTCCAAGCAGGCTGTTGCCTATCGTGAGGTGTCGCTCATCTTGCGCCGTCCTTCCGGACGCGAGGCATATCCCGGTGACGTGTTCTACCTCCATTCCCGCCTTCTGGAGCGTGCTGCGAAGATTATCGAGCAGCAGGAGGTGGCAGAGCAGATGAACGACCTGCCGGATTGCCTCAAAGGCAAGGTGAAGGCGGGCGGTTCGCTCACGGCGCTACCTATCATCGAGACGCAGGCTGGCGACGTGTCGGCCTATATTCCCACCAACGTGATTTCCATTACCGACGGTCAGATATTCCTCGAGACGGACCTCTTCAACCAAGGCTTCCGACCCGCCATCAACGTGGGTATTTCCGTGAGCCGTGTGGGTGGTTCGGCACAGGTGAAGAGTATGAAGAAGGTGGCCGGTACGCTGAAAATCGATCAGGCGCAGTATCGCGAACTGGAGGCCTTCTCGAAGTTCTCCAGCGACATGGATCCCGTCACGGCAATGACCATCGACCGCGGTCGCAAGAACAACCAGCTGCTCATCCAGCCGCAATACGCCACGATGCCCGTCGGCGAGATGATTGCCATCCTCTACTGCGGCACGAAGGGCCTGATGGCCAAGATAAGGGTGGACCAGGTGTCAGAGTTCCAGAACCGCTTCCTCCAAGTGCTGCGCGCAGCGCACACCGACGATGTCATCAAGCCGCTGGCCGAGGGAAGAATCGATGAAACCATAGAAAATATCATACGCGAGATAGCACAGGACATCAGCAATGCCATCGCTTAAAGAGATAAAGGGACGCATCGGCAGTGTGCAGGGCACGCTGAAGATAACCTCCGCCATGAAAATGGTGGCTACGGCCAAGTTGCACAAGGCACAGACGGCCATAGAGGGAGCCCTGCCGTATCAGCGCCAGCTGGAGAGCATCATGAAGATGGCTGTCAGCGGCGTTGCGGAGCATCCGCTGTGTGTGCAGCGTGAGGAGAAGAAGGCCGTTGCCCTTGTGTGCATCGCCAGCAATACGAGTCTGTGCGGAGGCTACAATGCCAACATGGTGCGCAATGTGACTTTGGCGCTGGAGGATTTCCACAGGGAAGGACTCAAGGTGCGCGTCTACGTCATCGGGCGCAAACTGGAGCAGTCGCTCGTGAAGTGGGCAAAGCCCCACGGCCAGTGGCTCACACTGGTGAGGGAGTATGTCGGCAAGGGCGACAAACCGCAGTACAGCGATGCTGCACGTCTCTCGCAGACGCTCTGCAGCGACTTCCTCGCGGGGCAGTTGGACGGAGCCGAGCTCATGTATATGCACTACAGGAATATGTCCTCGCAGGTGCTGACGCGCGACGAGTTCCTGCCGCTCATGTTGTCTTCGGGGGCGGAGGATGTGGAGTCGCCCAACATCGTGGAACCCACCCGTGAGGCACTCCTCGAGAGCATCGTGCCCGATTCGCTTGCAACGAAGATGTATGCCGTGATGCTCGACGCACAGGCAGCAGAGCACGCTGCACGCACCGTTGCAATGCAGACGGCTACCGACAATGGCAACGAACTGCTCGAAGAGCTCCAGATACAGTACAACAAGGGACGTCAGGCCGCCATCACGAACGAATTGCTCGACATAGCCGGCGGTTCGACGCAATAATAGGTAAAAAGCATAGAAAAATGGAACAGAATTTTCTCATCTATAATACACTTTCCCGCCAGAAGGAACTCTTCCGCCCGCTGACACCGGGCAGGGTGGGTATGTATGTCTGCGGACCTACGGTCTACGGCGATGCGCATCTGGGGCATGCACGTCCCGCCATCACCTTCGACCTGCTCTTCCGCTATCTCACACATCTGGGTTATAAGGTGCGCTACGTGCGCAATATCACCGACGTGGGCCATCTGGAGCACGATGCCGACGAGGGCGAGGACAAGATAGCCAAGAAGGCACGTCTTGAGAGTCTCGAACCGATGGAGGTGGCGCAGTACTACACCAACCGCTTCCACGAGGCGATGAACGCCCTTAACTGTCTGCCGCCGTCCATCGAACCGCATGCCACGGGACATATCATCGAGCAGCAGCAGCTTGTCAGGGAGATAATGGACAACGGCTACGCCTATGTGTCGAACGGGTCGGTGTATTTCGATGTGGAGAAATACGACAAGGAACATAAGTACGGCATACTCTCAGGCCGTTCCCTCGAGAACATCAAGGATGCCAGCCGCGAGCTCTCCGGCGTGGGCGAGAAGCGCAATCAGGCCGACTTCGCCCTGTGGAAGAAAGCGATGCCCGAGCACATCATGCACTGGCCTTCTCCCTGGAGCGAGGGTTTCCCCGGGTGGCACTGCGAGTGCACGGCGATGGGTCGCAAATATCTGGGCGAGCACTTCGACATCCACGGTGGCGGTCTCGACCTGGTGTTCCCCCACCACGAGTGCGAGATAGCGCAGGCGGTGGCTTCGCAGGGCAGTCAGATGGTGCACTACTGGATGCACAACAATATGATTACCATCGACGGCAAGAAGATGGGTAAGTCGTACAACAACTTCATCACCCTCCCGCAGTTCTTCTCCGGCGAGCACGAGCGTCTGGAGCGCGGTTATTCTCCCATGACGATACGCTTCTTCATCCTGCAAGCCCATTACCGTTCCACGGTGGACTTCTCCAACGAGGCTCTTCAGGCAGCCGAGAAGGGTCTTGCCCGTCTAATGGATGGTTGGAAGGCGCTCGGACGTCTTTCCGAAGGTATGAAGACGAAGGGTCAGCCGCAGGTGGAGATGAAGCAGGTGGAGGAGATAAAGGCCAAGTGCTACGAGGCGATGAACGATGATATGGCTTCGCCCCTTGTCATCAGCCAGCTTTTCGAGGCGTGTCGTCTTATCAACAGTGTGCTTGACAAGCATGCCAGCATCACGGTAGAGGTGGCTGCTGCCTTGAAGGATGTGTTCGGCACGTTTGCTTTCGACATACTGGGTCTCAAGGCCGACAGCAGCGAGGGCAGCAAGGAGCGCGAGGCAGCCTACGGTGCCGTCGTCGATATGCTTCTGGAGCAGCGCCAGCAGGCCAAGGTGGAGAAGAACTGGGCTTTGAGCGATGCTATCCGCGACAGGCTCTCCGAACTGGGCTTCGAGGTGAAGGACACAAAAGACGGTTTCACCTGGACGCTTAACAAGTAGCATCTGTTTTTTGTGGCAAAAAGTAAAAGAATGCTATTCATCCGCTCTTCCGCAGGCGCACTGCAGGTGCACTGCAGCCCCTGCGTCTAAGTGAGAAATGATAAAGAAAGCCATTGATCAGTGGCTTTCTTTGTTTTCGTGGTATTAGTGACACATGTGGCACGAAAATTTGTGTCACATTCATAAAAAGTCTATCGGAAAAACGAGAAATTTACACTGCCATAGGCGCGATGGTCGATGAAGCGGGGATGTTGTGAGAAATTCTGCGTTTTGCCGTGCTCGAGTACAAAGAGACCGTCTTCCTTAAGCAAACCGCGGGAGAGGACAAGGTCGGGAAGTTCTGCAATATTCTCTAACTGATAGGGAGGGTCGGCAAAGATGAAGTCAAAACGTTCCCGGCAGCGATTAAGGAACATGAAGACATCGGCACGCAAAGGAATCGCCGCCTTGTCGCCCAAATGATCCACAAACTGCTTGATGAAACGGTGGTGGAGAGGGTCTTTCTCCACGCTAATCACACGCGAACAGCCGCGGGAAAGGAGTTCAAGGGTGATGCTGCCTGTGCCGCTGAAGAGGTCGAGAGCCACAGGTCCCTCCGACCAGTCGATATAACCGCAAAGGACATTGAAAAGATTCTCCTTGGCGAAGTCGGTAGTGGGGCGTGCCTTGAATGTGCGCGGCACTTCGAAATGGCGCCCCTTATATTTCCCTGTGATTACGCGCACGTGCTATATATTAATGAGGGGTGGAAGTCTGTTGCTCCTGACCGAGAAGATAAAATCTCGCACGCTCTTTAGGAACACCGGGGCCTCTCCGTAGATGTTGCACTGGTCGTATTGCTCGTCCATTTCCAGCAGACGCCACACGCTCATCAAGAAATATAGACGGTCGGCATCGTTGTCACAGGCGAAAGTGTTGGTGTAGAGCAGACGGCCGCGTGAGATGGCAACAATGAGAAGTTCCGCATCGCTCACCACAGCATGAAAGGCCACCGAGCCACGATAGCCGCCGCCGTAGTCGGAAGAG
>Ga0326511_10005357_pt1 | contig 10126 bp, 15 predicted proteins | sample 0_2496_0518_D_FD_203701 | JGI IMG/M metagenome (GOLD analysis project Ga0326511, IMG submission 203701) | Bovine rumen microbial communities from UC Davis, California, United States - 0_2496_0518 | ecosystem: Host-associated > Mammals > Digestive system > Stomach > Rumen | place: USA... | reverse complement strand
GATTTATGATACAACCGCATATGTATCCATTCCATGATGGCGGATGGCGCGATAATTTTATGAAGAGACTTTACGATGGTAAAATTTTTGGAGATAATGGTGCCATTGCTACTGTATTAAAAGGTGTTAAAGAATTTGGTACTGGTGATACTGGTGGATTTGATTGGTCAAATATTACATCTAAATTAGGAGGTATGCTTGGAACAGGTTTAGCATGTATAAGTTCGCTCGTAAGTTCTGTAACAACGGCTTTGTTTGGTGAAGGTACAAATGCAATATCTGCAATATTAGATAAAGGCGCGCAAGCAGTAAGTGGCAAAAATAACGATGCATTAAAAGCAGCTGCAAATAATGTATTTAATAATCTTAATACTATGTGGCACTCTAAAGTTCTTGCTAAAACAGTTGCACCAAGAATTCAAGGTATGAATGCTATACTTATTGGAGATCCTGTTGGTGAATGGCATTTAACAGTAGGAAATCCATTAAATCCTATTATTGTCGTTGGTAATTTAATATGTGAGAAGATGGATGTTCAATTCGGTGAAGAATTAGGTCCTGATGATTTCCCTACAGAGCTTAAAGTTGTATATACCTTACAACATGGTATGCAGCGTGATAAAAAGGCAATACAGTCAATGTTTAATAGAGGTATGGGTGCTATATATGAATTGCCTGACTATATTCGCTCTTCAAGTGAATTCGAAACACATGTAGATAATTTTACTGGAGGTTCTGCTTTTAGAAATCCTGGATATATGCATACAAATGAAATAAAAGCAAAAGCTGGAGTTACAGGAAGTACATATCAATCTGTAAAACTTGATCAAGGACATGAATCATCAAATACAGGAAATTATAATACATAGCTTATAACTAAATTTAATGGTGCTGCATTATCTCAAGCAAATCAAACATTATCAGATATTAATGCAAGAGCATTTATAAACAACTCTAATATATCTACTGTTAGAGCATTGGGTATAACAAGAAAATTTACATCTTAATATTATATGTTTACACATTCAATAGATGAAAAACCGCATATAGTGGATGATAAAGGAAATGAAATAGTTAATCTTGCTGCATCTATGTTTAAGGAAAGTGCAGCAGAGATATAGTCATATACTATAAAAAGAATGTCATCATTTTTTGAAATGAGGCCAGATTTGGTAGCAAATACAGAATATGGAAATACAAAGGATACTGAGTTTATTCTTAAGTATTCTGGTATATCTAATCCATTCTCATTAAAAGATGATGATATATTAATGATTCCTAATGAGGAAGAAGCAGAAGCTCGTACAGCAGAAGGTCAAACAACTACAGATAATAAGGCAGTAGAGGCATAGATTAGAAATATGTTTAAATTTGCTAATCAAGATTATAAAAAAGATAAAACTCCATATGATAATCTTAAGAAGAAAGAAATTAAATCTGCAGTGCAAGATAACTTAGAAAATGGTGATTATATAGTTCCGTATATTTCAGAAGATGGTACAACAGCAGTAACAATAAGAAATGGCAGAATGTATTTTGGAGAAGATTCAGGATTAGCAACAGCAAATATAATAAAAGCCTCTACCACAAACCTAGATTAGAAAATACAAGCGGTTATAGATGGAACTGCAACCGCATTATCAGATGCAAATTGTCAATATAATGGTTTAACAATGGCTTAGTTTATAAGAGCAAATATCATAAAGAACTTTACATAAAATAAAAATAGGATTGGAATATTCCAACCCTATTTTTTATAATAATTGATTTATTATTATTTTTTAAGTTAACGGGTGTCTGATTAATAATTGATACCATTTTTAATACGATCGGAAATAACTCCCCAAACAGTATTGTTGATGAAAGATTCTTTAAGAGTCTTCTTAACTTGTGGCTCAATGTCTTCTTTAAACGCTTCTGTAACTGCAGTAACATTACTATTACGATAAGCTTCAGTAATAGCAGCAAGATGCTTCTTAACTTGTTTTTCAATGTACAACTTAATATCCTCTTTTGTTGAACGAGGAGAAAGTGTGATTTCATTTTCCGTTAACAATTTTAAGCCAGCTCTATTGATACCGGTTTTAGGTGACCAATACTCGAGCACCTTTGTTGCCAACTCACGCTGTACATCCATAGGCATATCAGAAATATTACCAGTGATCATGTATGCTTCCTTTAAAACATTCACGATCTGTACTTTTTGTGATTCATATAATGATGCCCTTGTGGCTAAAACTTCTTTCTTAGAATTATTATATACTGTGCTAAAACTTTTCATATTTTAATAAAAGTTATTTTGTTTTTATATTACTTAAATTATTTATCGTAATTTTTATAAAAAATTATTTCTGCAAATTTAGATACAATTTTGTATCCTTTGGCAAGCGTAATAAAGCTTTTATGACTATTGTGTTTGTATTTGGATCCCATATATAATCACAATTTGCGGGATGCTTCTCATCTGCTATATCATAGTATTGACAATATCCGAATGGTATAACATACTTTTCATTTCTTTCAACTTCAAATACTATGTCTCTCATATCTTTTGAATATAAAGCAGACTTATCTATTTGTTTAGTTGGACAGATTTCTATTATATCACCTGGGAACATTGCAACACCTGTGTAAATAGAACGACCATCAGAAAGAATCTTGCATTGATTTGCATTACGAGGAATCATATTTACTTGCTTTATCTTTGTCTTATCTTTTGGTTCATCTTTTATGAATAAACCATAGAAACGATCCTCATAAATACCTTTCATATTCCAAGATAATTGATCCATATGTTGTTGATAATCATCTGATGGCATAAATTCATCTTCATCTTGTACAGCTTGATATAAACGCTCATACTATTTATCGTTTAATTCTGCATTACAGTAAGCATCAAGAATATTATGATATTTTTTATATCCATTTACTTCATTAGTAGATGTTATCATATTAAATATAGCATATGCCATTTCACGACAATGTACATATTTTGCAAATACCGTTTTTAAATCATCTTCTGTATATGTATCTATAATACTTACAGATGTATTAATTTCTTGTAATACAGTCGTTATACGATGTTGTAGCCAATATTTTAATACAGGTGTATGTACTGCAGATATTCCTCCTTCATTATCCATATTATCATAAAGCTTTACTTTTGCACAAGCTTTATTAAAATAATCAAATAATTCTGGGTAATTCTTTCCTTTTCTACGAACTATACCACATGCATCACAAAGGAATTTTATAATAGATTTACGCTTTGAACGGTAAGTAAGATATGCATCATGACGTATCTTTGTAGCATTAAATGCTTTATTATCAGCTTCTATTACATTATGATAAATTTTAAAGAAATCTCGTTTCTTCTATTCATCTTCCCATTCATATTGATCTACTAATGTACGTAAATCTTCAAGTGTTGTATTATAGTCAACTAATAATGATTCAAAATTCTATATGACACTATCATCCCATGAATCTTCATATAATGTATTATTATAAAGATCCAAAATATCATTATGTATTGATACTAATTGCTTAATATCTCTACTCATCTATAATTTTTCTTCTGTTGTCATATTAAAATTATTTAACTTATATTATTTATTATCTTTTATTCTCCGACACCTCTAATATTATTCAACATGTCATTATCTCCAGGAGGATTATCATTATTAGGATTATTATGCTTTCCATTATCCTTTTTTTGAGTTGAAGGGTTTTTTATATTATTTAACTCTGTTTGAGCATTAGCACCTATAGTTAATATTGCATCTGCCGTATTTTCTAACTCTTCTATTTGTTTAGTTAGCTCTTCTATCTCTTTATCTTTTTCTGCTATTTTTCCTTCTGAATCTTTTAATTTAGCAGCCATTGAATCTGCTACATGTGGAGTATTTAATAAGTCCTCAAGTTCTTCTGCAAATCCTTTTGGATTATTTTGACCAGTAGATTCATCATTGGTTAAATTAAAATATGCTTCAATATTTACTTTAGTATTTTTATTTACTTTTTCTTTTGTATTCTTTTTTTCTACAGAACTTTCCTATTCACTATCATTAGATGAATCTGTATTTTCATCTTCATTTAATGTATATTTTGAATAAGGTGTATAGCCAAAATATAATTCATCTATTTTCATGATTTCTGATATTTATAAATTTTACCATTTTCATTACCAAACATAATATTTACAAATCTTGTCATAATAGGAAGATTAAATATATCCGGCAAGAAATTTAATAAGCTATTTTTAACAAGCATATCTGTATTAGCTTTATATATTTGTCCATTACTTGTAACTTCTAACGTATCTACTATACCTTTGATATTACCAGGTGTCATATCTTTTTCAGACATCTATATAAACAATCCATCATTTATATTTACGAAATTAAAATTAAATTCTAAACCTGTTTTTTGTTTAAATGCTTTTTTAATTTCGGCATCAATATCATTAGTAAGTTTTGTAAGATTTGTTTTAACATTACTATCTTTCAATGCATATGCAACAACTTCTGCATATATTGATAAGAATTGCGCTAATGAAACATGTGCAGCATTATTATTACTGTCATATCCTACAAATATTCCTTCACCTTTTATAGGACTATTATCATCAACATTGCCAACAAATTTTTCAAATGCTGATAAATCTTGTTTATCAAAATCATTATCAAATTTTGTTATAACCTAATTCATATAGGCTTTAAATACATTAGCACATTTTTCAATATCATCTACATCTTTTAATGTATCTTCTTTAAACTTCTATATTAATGTATCTATACTCTTTATATCTGCAGGATTCTACTTAAATAAAGTTACTATATCAGAGAATTTCATAATATTTTCTGTTTTCATAACATCTCCATCAGGAATAATAGGATTTTCTGATTTTAATTGCTTATCAACAATCTATGCATATACAGGATAATCTATATTATTTTTTGAATTTCCTTTATTTGTAAATGTATGCAATAAATCATATAATCCCATTGCATCTACAGATCCATTTGTACCAGTATATTCTTCTTGAAAATGTATTAACTCATATTTTGCAATATCTGTATTAAATAATAAACATATTTTATCAAAACACTGACCTATTATTTCTACAAATGTTTTTACCAGCTCATAATTTATTTGTCCACTAAATTTATTTGGAAATTCACTACATTCATATAAACCTAATTTATAATATATTAATGCAGTTAAATTATATGAATTTATATTTGGATCAAATATTAAAGAAATATCAGTATCTGTGACATTTGTTTCTATATCATTAAACTTATCAAGAATAGCAGTATTATCAGTAGAAATATGCAATTTATTTCTTAATGATGTTATTGCATTTGAGTCATCTTTTGTTAATTTTAATATTTTATTTTTTGCGGTAACATAATCTTGTAAAAATTTTCCTTTTGTACCACGAATATAAGCGAGAAGATATTTAAATTTAGATATATCTAAATCTGTATATCCACTTACATACTTTTTAAATAATGATGTATTATTATCATTTTGTTTTATAATAGCATTAATATTATCAAGTATATCTATAATTTGCTATGTACTCTCTTCTTTAAAAATATTAAAATACTCAAGTAAATTTATATTTTTTAATATGTATATATTACCAAAATAATTTAAAAAATTTATAAAATTTTTAAAAAATAATTTAGTACTATTAATATCATTTGGTGATATAGTGTTTACTATATTCTATAAATCTTCTATATATTTTACTACTGTATCTTTTGTTAAAATATTACGACCACCTGGTAAGAAATTTGATAAAAAATAACTCATTCTAGTAAGGTCCTAACCATTAACTAAAAATACATGTTGTTTTTCATCATAAATTGGTTTGCCATTATTATTATTTTTTGCTAAATAATGACCATAATTTGCAAATGTTTTTTCTAAAATATTTGTCATTTGTGACATCTATTCTTTAACTAATGCATTACGTTCATTTTTATCTGCTACTAATTGAGAATATTTACTCTTAACGCGCTTATCTGTAATAAGTTTTATTATAGTTTTATAAGTTAACATCATAGCAATAAGAGATGGATATGTATTTACTAAAAAATTATTACACATAGCTAATGGAGATGCACCATCAGGATTTGTCATATTATCAATACGTTTTTGCTTACGTACATCCAAATCTCTCATATATCTCCCCCATAATCCTTTAAGATATTCTGCTCTCATAGGATGCTTACGAATAAATGCACCCAATTTTGCACCTAACCCCATATTATCTTGATTTGTTGTTCTGCAAATAATATCAATTTTTGCAAGGATTTCTTTGTCTGCTCCTTCTTGCATAAGATCCATTTCTTTACGAGCCCATTTAATATCTTCCCAATCTTCTGGATCAGTTCCAAGAATTTTCACTATTTTTTCTGATAATGTAGTTTTTATATCATCATATATATTATCTGCATTGAAAATAACATATCCACTATCAGATTCTTTTATATCACTATCAGATTCATTAAGTATATTATTTGTTTTTTTGTATTGTATAGAATTAAAAACCTCACCATTTTTATGATCTCCATACTAATCCATTAATTGATCATATATATTACGTAATTCTGCCTAGCTTCTAGATTTTTCTATTTTTTTATATAATTCTTTTGAATATATTGCATCTTTATGTGTAGCAAATATTGTTGATATTTGATAACGTAAATTATACAATTCCCTTTCATCACGTGCATTATTTAATTCATTCTAACGACGTAAATCTTCTTTTTCTTTAAATGTATCATTATTTTTTTCAATAAAAGCATTTATTGTTTTATCAGCTTTACCAGATAACGTATATATAATTTTTTCTAATTCTGTTATTTCCTGTCTTGCAGATTTTGCTGTAATATGTGACAATAAGGTAGAAGTAATTTTTGATATTTTTTTTATATATTCATCTATTGCATCTATTGGATTTTCTGATTTTACCTTTGCCTCTTCAGGAACATTTAAATAATCAATATCATATTGTTTATCATTTGTAAACTTATTAGGATTTTGATCAGTACTAAATTTACCTATTGCTGTTCCAGTAGCATAACCTGCACCTAATCCACCAGCAATTCCCATACCTACAACAGGTGCTATAGAAGCCGCTGCATTTCCAACAGCAGGAGCAACAGTACTAGCAAATCCGCCAATACCATCAGCAATGCCTTGCCCAACCATAACTCCTAATTCACCAGCAGCCTGACCGACTTGTGTCATTGTAGGTATATCTTCATATAATTCATTATCATTATAATATTCATAAGATTCATTTTTACTTGTGCCTTTTTTAACTTTCGTATTTTCAAAAACATCTAATACGGTATTATAAAAAGAAGCAACTGCATAATCAGGGGCTTTCTATATATTAATTTTTGGATCAGAATTTAAACGACCTCCCAAATCTTTTAAATAACCTGGAAAATCTACGAATTCCATTAATCTCATTAATTCTGTGCATGCTGTAGGGAAAGTAATAGCATCGTAAAAATTTTTTGTCATTTTTACGCGAACAAAAATATTATCATTATAAATATCCCTGGAAATACTTTCCTATAAATCATCTAATGCCTATTCTGGTATATCTAATTGAAAATTAGTATTTGCATTAGGAGATGCTTCATTTATCTAATTATATAATTTATTTGTTTTTGTTAACTTTATCTTTTTCATATTATTTTATAATGAATGTATTTATTTTATCTGCTATTTTTTCCTTAAATAAAAGATTTAATCCGCCAGATTCTATATTATGATTATATGCATCTTTTATAGGATCATTTCCAAAGAATCCGCAAGCTTTGCCAGCAACTAATATATCTGTACACCACTTTCTTTCTACTAATTCTTGTATATTTCTAAAACATGCACGAGATTGATCACCATTTGTTCCTTTAGATTTACTTCCGAATTTACCACCTAACCAATTCCAAAATGATTTTTTCTTGTATAATCCCATATCTACAGTTTCTACTAGTTTTCTCATATATTTTTCAAGAGCTTTTGCTGCAGCTTTATCTTTACCTGCCATAAATAATCCTATCATGCCGGCTAAACCTGTACCCAAAATTCCCATAGTCAATGTTCCTAACCATCCCATATTTGGAATCCAGTAAGTTTGGTCTTTACCAGGAGCAGTACCTTCATTAATAACATCTGCTGTAATAGGCATTTCATACATCTGCTTTAATGAAGCTTCCTTAAGGGTATTATATTCATCACTTGTCATTGTTTCCATTAATATAGGATATACTAATGGTTCAATGGCCTCTTCATAGATTTGAGTGACTTCAACATTTGTCAATTGCTTTGACATTTCTGCTTTTTCATCTTCACTCAAATCTTTAAATTCTTCATCTTCATTTAACTGATTATAATAGTTTTGATAACGTCCATAGCGAGCCTGATTATACTCATTTATAGAGCGTACCTTATCTTCATAACTATAAAATGGAGAATGCTCATATTCATAAAGAATACGATCATCCTCTGATAATAAACTTAATCTCTATTCTGATAATTCATACGGAAATTTCATAAATTAAATACCGTTAAATTTTATAATATTTATATTAAAAATAAATATTCTCCTATATCATGGAATTACTTCTATGATAAGGAGAATAATCAAATACAATTATGAGAAAAATTATGCTTGTTGTAAAATCATCTGCAATTTAAATACCAATGCCAATAATGTTACAAATTTATCTATAGATGTTGCTAACATTGAATTATATTCTCCTATCGCGATTATAATCAATGGAAGTTTTCCAATTTTCTGAGGACAAGTAGTCATAAGGTATTCTGGGAATTGCTGCCCTATTGCAAGTATTGCATCATCTGCCTTATTACTCCAATCTCCAACTAAATATTTGTAATTATCCCAAGGATTACCAGGCTGCATAATTACATTAAACAATGTTGAGCAATCAAATGTTGAACCCAATGCATCTGCTGTTAATTCTTTACATCCTCTTGTATACAACTGCTGTATTTTCTTAATCAGTGTACGCATATCTGGAAAACTATTCTTAACAAATGTTTTTACATTTTCATCTGTTGCTGTAATATGACATGCATTAAGAATAAGTTTTACTCTCTCTTCATAACCATTAAGCAAGAAGTTTTCTTCTTCCATATTTACAGGTTCCAAAGGAATACAATTAAATCGAGACTGAATTGGTTCCGGAACTTTCTCTATATAGTTACAATTTGCAATAAATCTTACATGTGAATGAAATTGCTCTATTGTTGCACGTAATGAGCTCCATGCATCATTTGTCAAGTTATCACACTCTTCAAGAATAACAACTTTCATCTGCTCTTCTCCGCCAAACAATGAAGATGCACTTGCATAACTCATTACCTTTTCACGAATAACATCAATACCTCTTTCAAGAGATGCATTAATCTCTAGTGGATCTGAACCAAATTTTGCAAGAATTCTTGTACATGTAGTTTTACCACATCCGGGTTTACCATATAGCAATATATTATCCTGTAATCCTTTTTCAAGTTCCTGCCTTACTCTTGGTACTAATACTGCCTGCTCAAGTGTTTGTGGACGAAATAACTCTGTAAAAAGTTTTTGAGTTACATGCTGTTGTGTATTATTCTGTTGTGTATTATTTTCCATACCTACTCAATTTAATCTTCATTTTCTATATATGTATACTTTGTACTTAAAACTGCATTATCTGGTTCATCATCCCATTGAACGGTTTCATTTACAATAGGTTCTTTTTGTTTACGTATATATTGACCCGGATCGGTAATATCTGAACCCTTTTCCCATCCTTGAATTAGATGTTTATTACTCCATTCAACAGTACGTTGCCATGTATTATTGACTGCAGTAATCCAAGCAGAATCCATTACCATACTGCCATGTGGTATACTCCAATTTTCATCATCTTCATTAATAGACATGATTCTAAACATTTCTTTTGACTCTTCATCTCTATATGCAACATATTCATTAAATAAAACAAAACCATATATTGCACCAAATTCATAATGACGCCAATATTGCTTACCACCATGTGTTTCTACCACTGTCTTTGATTTTGGACATGGA
>Ga0326511_10005356_pt1 | contig 10126 bp, 14 predicted proteins | sample 0_2496_0518_D_FD_203701 | JGI IMG/M metagenome (GOLD analysis project Ga0326511, IMG submission 203701) | Bovine rumen microbial communities from UC Davis, California, United States - 0_2496_0518 | ecosystem: Host-associated > Mammals > Digestive system > Stomach > Rumen | place: USA... | reverse complement strand
CATGATACCATTCTGCGCGCCGCAGGTGACTTGAAATTTGTTGTCGTCGATTTGTTCGATGTAAAGTCTCATTTGTAAAATCTCCTTTTATTTTCTATATATATATTTTATCAAAAATTTAAAGAAAAGTCAAAACTTTATTTACTTTTAAATGGTATAATATATATATTTTTTGAGGTGATAATATGCCAAATACAGATGAAATTTTTGACTATGTTATGAATAGTCCGGAAAATACAAACCCTGCGATTTTAAGAAGTATGTTAGATAATATTGATGAAAATGATAATATTGATGGGAATGATAATGTGCTAATTGCAAACGATGTAATTTTTTATGATTATGACGGGACTCTTGTGACTTCATATTCTGCTGCTGATTTTGCAAATCTTACTGAAATGCCTCCTAACCCTTCTCATAGTGGTTTAACCGCCCAAGGATGGAACTGGTCTCTTTCAGATGCTAAAGCTTATGTTGAAACTTATGGAAAATTATATATTGGGCAAATGTATATTACATCAAGCGGTGATACTGAAATAAATGCGGAATTTTATGATGGACGGTTAAACCCTGAGTTGCGTATTAGCATTAATGGCCAGGTCGAAATTGATTGGGGTGACGGTAGCGAAAAAGATATAGTAACTGGAACTTCGCTTAATATCGTCGTTTCCACTCCTCACCAGTATGCTATAAAAGGTGTCTATACGATTACAATTCATGTTATTTCTGGCGAGTTTTTATTTTATAATTCAAACGGTCTATTAACTCCATCTAGTGGTTCACAGATTAAAGCTTATGCTGCGAGTATACGATATGTTCGTATTGGAAATGGCATAACGACAATTTCTGCCAGTGTATTTTACGATTGCTATTCTCTTAAAAGTATAACTATTCCAAATAGTGTAACAAGTATTGGCTCTAGCGCATTTAATGGCTGCAGCGCGCTTGAAAGTATAACTATTCCAAGCAGTGTAACAAGTATTGACTATAGTGCATTTAGCACTTGCTATTCTCTTAAAAGTATAACTATTCCAAATAGTGTAACAAGTATTGCCAATACTGCATTTAGCAATTGCTATTCTCTTAAAAGTATAAATATTCCAAGTAGCGTAACCAGGATTGACTCTAATGCATTTAATGGCTGCTCATCTCTTATAAGTATAATCATTCCAAATAGTGTAACAAGTATTTATAATAATGCATTTTACGGCTGCAGCGCGCTTAAAAGTATAACTATTCCAAATAGTGTAACAAGTATTGGCTCTGGCGCATTTTACGGCTGCAGCGCGCTTGAAAGTATAAATATTCCAAGCGGAGTAACCAGGATTGACTGCTTATTTTACAATTGCTATTCTCTTACAAGTATAACCATTCCAAGTAGCGTAACCAGGATTGACTCTAATGCATTTTACGGCTGCAGCGCGCTTAAAAGTATAACTATTCCAAATAGTGTAACAAGTATTGGCTCTGGCGCATTTAACAATTGCTATTCTCTTAAAAATATAAATATTCCAAATAGTGTAACAAGTATTGGCAATACTGCATTTAATAACTGTAGGATTCTTACAAGTATAATCATTCCAACTAGTATAACAAGTATTGCACAGCATGCATTTAACAGTTGCTATTCTCTTAAAAATATAAATATTCCAAGTGGTGTAACAAGTATTGGACAGTATGCATTTAATAACTGTAAGATTCTTACAAGTATAACCATTCCAAGTAGCGTAACCAGGATTGACTCTAATGCATTTAATGGCTGCTCATCTCTTAGCAAATTAATCTTTTCGTCAGCCACTCCTCCTAGTCTTACAAATTCTAATACTTTTAATTACCTTCCTACCGATTGTATCATCTATGTCCCAGCTGGTTCTTTAAGCGACTATACTTCTGCAGCTAATTACCCCGATCCGAGTAAATATACTTATGTTGAATATTCCACGACTTGATATTTAAATGAAAGAACCCTTTTTGGATGGAAATATTTGTTTTAATCGTGACGATAGTATTTAGCTTTGTTGCTAAATTCTTTGTCAAAAGCGATATCGTACTACCCATTTTCTCGTATTTTTTTAATCATTTTCTTCACTTATAAATTGAGGTGAATAGTATGCCAAATACAGATGAAATTTTTGACTATGTTATGAATAGTCCGGAAAATACAAATCCAGCAGTATTACGTGGTATGCTAAATAGTATTGAAGGCGGCGGTGGCGGTCTTCCGTCGTATACAAACGAGGATATAGGCAAAACACTTACCCTCACAGCTTCCGGGAAGCCTACTACAGAGACCATAGTGACTATTGAAGAACAAACTGTTTCCGTCAGTGCTAAACGCGGGAAGGCTAGCATTAAAATTGCGGGCAAGCCTTTGTGGCAAGTCGGAGAAGCTGTTCATCTCACCCTTAACGGAACTTTATATGAGTGCGTTGTAGAAGAAAGCCTGGTGCATACCGTTGGAATTAAAGTGATGACCGATGTGGGGCAGGTTATAATAGATTTCAACAATAAAGTACTCATTTACGCTGGTGACGCAACCTTCACGGTCTCCGCGACAATAGATGCTCAGGCCCCCTCTGCTGCCCCTACATGGGAGAACGGTGCTCTCGTCGTCAAACTGACCACACTAGACAACAGCAACTTCACGGCTGACAAGACGATGGGGGAAATTATTGAAGCGGCAGAAAGCGGCTCGGTCGTTTTCACTCGGGATATGACAGACCCGTCTATGCCCGGGATGGTCGCTACGCAAATATCCCAGATTGTTCAGATTCTGGAGACGGGGCAAGCGTACGGCTTATATGTTGCAATGCCCGTTGTGAATCTCTCGCAAACGGCGACGTCGATGGTGTATTTCGACCTTTTGCCTATGCAGGCAGCAACTCTTGATGCTTACCCGACCGGGACGGTGCAACACCCCCCAGCCTAACACAACTCCATACCAACAAGGCAGAGCTGCTTTACAGCGGCCCTGCCTTTTCTATATTTAATCATCTAATAAACTTGCAAGATTTGCAACGTCACCGCGCTCGGTCTTTGGTAGATAAACATAACTAAATAATTTATTACCACTAAGCTTATCAATCATTTTGGTAATGCCATTATCTCTATCATAAACACGCGCGTCTGTCTAATGTGTATCAGAAGTAAGCCATAGTTCAGAGTCAGTTCCTATACGACTAATAATCAGCTTTGCAATTTCACTTGTTATATTCTATGCTTCACAGACATAAACCAAACAATTCTCAAACGAACGGCCACGGATGAAGAGTAATGGAACCATTTCAAGCAGACCGCCATCAATTAAATACTCAACGCCTTCTTTACCACCAACTTTATCATAAAACGGCGCGAGCGTCCATTCCAATTTCTCATCTGCGCTTCCCTTTAAATAACCAATATCCGGAACATTAGCGATAGTTACATTTGGACGTAAGTAAACAATTTTTTGAAAAAGTCCATCTTCTACATATTTAAGAGCTTGATTTAATGCTAAAAAATCTTTACCTGCGCCATACTAACCGCGCAATAACTTCACTTTTGAAGTTCTATCTTGAAGCATATCTAAAGCAAAAACCTGCTAATCGTTTCTTGGCTTAACTATTTTAGTATATCTATTACCAACAGTGGGGAAATTAACCTTTCTCAATTCACCATTCTAATAACAGAACTTATCAACAGTCATACCATTTAAATCTTCCAAAAGGAGATATTCATTCTCTATTAAATCTTGAGTTAATCGCTCAGGGTTAGTATAGAAGTCTGCCATCTGTTGATCAGATAACATTAATTCTTTATAACCAGTATACAACTAAGCCCCTCCTTAAATTAAAACATTTATATCAGTAACAATTTGGTCAACGAGGCCCTTTTCTAAAGCCTCTGGCGCACGAATATACCAATCTCGACCAATATGGCTCTCTACTTCTTCACGTGTGCAGTTGGAATGTTCTAAAATATGATTTGCCATTTTCTCAACTTCGCGCTTATAATCATCAATAGAGTTCATAATGTTGTCGAAATCTCCGCTGAGGGCGGCCGAGCCTTTGTGCAAGATAAAATAGCTAGACTTTAATGCAAGGCGCACATGGCATGAGAGGTAAATAAGCGATGCCGCGCTTGCGACCAGCCCCATGGCAACGCCAATAACGGGAGTTTTTGATAATTCAATCATACTGCAAATTGATGCGTAGGCATCTAAATCCCCGCCTTGACAATTTATTAATAAATAAATTGGCTTGCGATCTATCTCTGGAATATCCTTATCCTCTGCATTCCATTTAAGGATATAATGAGATAACTCGTACATTAAATCATCATTAACTTCATCACTAATCCAAAAAGTTCGTCTCTGTAAATCTTCGTAATATTTTAATAAATAGGAGTTTGGAAGTTTTACGTTAAATAAATCTTCGGGGATACCTATTACAATTTCAGACTCATCCATAGACGTACCTCCAATATAAATTTGGTTTTACCCATATTCTAAAGTAAAAAAATCTACACAACCTTACATAAAATCCCTTTTTTTACGTATTTCCTAAATAGTTTTACTACTTTTATAATAGAGGTGAATAATATGAAAAAGAAGACAATGGATTTCATTCTAATCATAGTAGGCATCTCAATTTTGATCTTTACTATCGCTATGGTTTGGCTATATCTTCTCACTGGCGGTATTCCAGATACATTATGCACCTGTTTCTTCGTAGCCTGTACCGGTGAGTGCGGCTTTATGGGTTGGATAAAGACCGCGAAAACTCGTTTCCAAGAACACGAATGGGACCTCGAAGAGCGCGAGCATCAAGAAGAGTTGATAGAAAAATAGAAAGAAGCTATGAAACAATAGGAGATGAGATTAGATGACATCCTCAGAGACGGCGCTGAAGATATATAAATATCTCTTATCCAAAGGTGTGACCAAAGAGGGCGCCTGTGCGATAATTGCAAATCTTCAAGCTGAAAGCGCGCTCATACCAAATAATTTAGAAGATAGCTACAGCGTATCTTTCGGCATGAGCGATGCTCAATACACGGCGGCCGTTGACAATGGGAGCTATACCAATTTCGTCAACGATAGTGCAGGTTATGGGCTAGCGCAATGGACATACTATACAAGAAAGCGCAAGCTGCTTGAATATGCCAAATTGCGCGGTGCTTCAATCGGAAATATTGATATGCAACTTGAATTTCTTGTAAAAGAATTTCAAGAAGACTTCTCTTCTATTTGGAACCAGTTATTAACGAGCAATAATTTGTACGACTTAACTTCTTTACTTTTAAACAAATGGGAAAACCCCGCAGTAAAGAACATCTCAGTCAGATATTAGTTTGCTCAAAATTGGTAGAAAACTCTTACGACAACAGGAGGTAACGGAATGACTGTTGCTGAAGCAATTGAAAAAGTATTAAATGTCGCGCGTAGCAATATTGGCTACCACGAAAGTGGAAATAATATTATAAAATTTGCGGCAGAAAGATGGGATAATGAATTCTACGGTTGGGAATTACAAGGACAACCATGGTGTGATGTTTTTGCAGATTATTGCTATTGCCAGCCTTTCGGTATTCAACTCGGCGCAGCAATAACCTATCAGCGCGTCGGTAGCGGCAGCGCGCTCTGTAGTGCAAGTGCTCAGTATTACAAAAATAATGGCGCTTGGTATACTACCCCGCAGCCAGGAGATCAAGTATTCTTCTATGTCGGCGGCGGCATCAACCATACGGGTATAGTTGAAACCGTTAATGGCTCTCAATTTACTACAATTGAAGGTAATACCTCTGATATGGTAGCGCGCCGTACCTATTACATCAATGGAGGATCAGTTGCTGGATTTGGTAGGCCGAAGTGGAGCTTGGTCGCGGAAGGCGGCTATGTACCTTCCGATTCGACGCCATCTTACACGCCTACGCCTGCACCCTCTATTATCAAGCACGGGGCGCGCGGTGAGGCTGTAAAAACATTACAGGAAAATCTGATTAAATTAGGCTACGACTGCGGCCCAGATGGTGCCGATGGTCAGTTTGGCTACAACACCCTGAAAGCGGTAACTAAATTTCAGAGAGAGCATAATTTAGAGGTTGACGGATAGGTTGGGCCGCTTACCCAAGCAGCGATTGAAAAAGCTCTGAAAGAGAAAGGTTCAACTCCAGCGCCCGCGTCATCCCCATCAGAAGAAGGTAAAGACGAAACTTTCCAAAAAGGAGATAAAGTAAGGATTAAAGATGGTGCCACTTACTACGGTGGAGCATTAAAAGTGCCCAATTTTGTATTAAATGATACGTGGGTTATCTATTCAATAAGCGGCGATCGCGCCGTGATAAATAAAAATGTTAGTGGGACAAATAGTATAATGAGTCCTATTAGCACAAAATACTTGGAAAAAGTATAAGGAGGAAAAATGGATCAATTTAGTTTTTGGATTCAGGCTATTATTTCCGTACTTAGCGGCATCGCAGTTCTTGTGCCGTTGATTATCAAGCTCATTGAGTATATCAAAAAGTCGGTGCAAGAAAAGAACTGGAACCAGATGTTAAAACTCGTCATGAACCTTATGGCCGAGGCTGAGGAGTTATATGACACTGGCGCCGAAAGAAAGGAATGGGTTCTGCAAGAACTTCATGCTGTGGCTGACACACTTAACTACACTATTGACTGGGTCGTTGTGTCTGATATGATTGACGCTCTTTGCGACATGGCGCACGAAGTCAATGTGGAAGTTGCTTTAGAAGGTTAATATAGGCTGATATATATAGAAAAAAACGCAGGTATTAATACCTGCGTTTTCTATATACTGGAGACAGAACTTTTAATGTATTCATCGCGCGAGTGTAGGCTACATAATTTAATCGCGCGCCCTCTTCTTTTGAGCCGCTGCGTTTTAACATCCAGTTAACACCATATATAACCACGTTTGGAAAACCCAAACCTTTCGCGCCCCACACAGTTAATACCTTTACTTTATTTTGATTCATTAAATCATCTATCTCTTTTTTTGTCTTTTGCCGCTGATTGAAATTAACAACTGGAATGAAAGAATCTTTCAATTCGCTCATAATGAATTGAACCTCTTCATTCGTAAAGCACAGAACTGCCCAATCCCTATAATCATCAGTTGTATCAATCCAATTTACCAATCTATCAAGGTCATATTTACCTTCATAAATCTCTCCGCCTATATTCATCGCGCGCGAGTCATCACGCATATGTAAAGGCTTTAGCGCGCCCTGGGCATATTGTAAAATATTTGCTTTGTTTCTAAAATTTTCATTCAAGTGGTAGGTTGTAACATCGCTATTTCGTGATAAAGTACTCATATAATAAGAGGATGCGCCCTTTAGTGACTCATAAATACATTGAAAAGGATCTCCTACAACAAAGAAATGATCCGGTTGAATCATTTCAAAGATAAAAGAATACTCATCATACGACAAGTCTTGCGCCTCATCTACCAAAACATAGGAAAAATGCTATACACATTCGGGATGCTTTTTAATAACTTGAAAAAATTCATCAAATTTTTCATCATTAATCGCTCTACCAACCTGCTCACCATACCCGCCCATCATTAGAAAGCGCGCGGCCAGCGCATGAATCGTGCCAATAAACATCCCACTTTTATAATCCTCAGCCAGTCGCACCTGCATTTCATTCGCGGCCAGGTTAGTGAATGTGATTGCACAAATCTCCGAAGGTTTCACACCATTTTGCAACCAATAGCGCACACGCTCTGTTAAGCAAGTAGTTTTTCCAACAGCCGCCCGCGCTAATACCACCACTTTATCTTCTTTTGCTTCAATTATTTCTCTCTATAAATTACTTATATTCATTGCTTATCTCCGCTCTTCATATTTAATTGCTATTTAGTCCCATAAAGGTCAATATAATAGCTCTCGCGAGCTGACAAGTGATCCTTATCGACTATTTCAAGAATCTCGAAGGTGTAATTCCACAATCCATCCTAAGCCAATCTACTGTGTAGGGTGGCTTTCGCGGCGCCCTCAAGACCAATTGCTGTCTTGAGATGATTCTGCCAACGCGTGGCGAAATCTGTAGTCTTACCTATATATGCTTCATTTGTTTTCTTGTAGGTGATTTTATATATACCACCTACTTTCTTCCCACCAGTTACTCGTTTTATCATTTCCTGCGCGGGGCGCCGTATGAACAGCTCCCAAATTAGCTTAGGAATGACATCACGGTTATGTAAACGCAAATCCATTGATTGAAGAACAGCTATATCTTCTCGGTCATTTTGAGGGATATTTAAAGAATAGAAAGAATCGTGCTCAGCTATTTCCTTCTCTCTCATTATTGCTTCATTTATCGCCGCGCGCCGTGCTTGAAAGTCGTTAACTTCCTCACGCGCGCATTGAAGTTCAGATGAATATACATCCATCATAGTTTCAAAATCTTCTGTAAATTGCTACTTTTTGAAGTTATATTGCTCTTCAAGGATGCGTTCTTTTTCTTTAATTTCATTCTTTATGCGCTCTTCCTCAAGTTCGCGCACACCTTTTAATTCCGCGGCAGCCCGTTCATGTTCAGCCGCAAGCAGGCGCTCTGTCGCTTCTTTAGCCTCGCGCGCCCTCTATATATTTACAGCGCGCTCACTATCAAGTTGAGCTAATTTAACTTTTGAATCTGAAATCTTCTTAGACAAATCATCATACATATGTTGATCAATTTCAATTTCTTCCAAAAGTTTTTTATGCTTAACATTTAACTCATCAAGATGTTTACTTACCGCATTAATATGCTTACGTCTAATTAAATACCAAACGATTATAAATATTATCACAGCGACGCAGGCGCCAATATAATATATCATTCTCCTTTCTCTCCAAAAAAAATATACATAGATTTTCCATCTATGTATATTATATCATATATTTAATTAAAAGTCAAGTTTTTAATTACTAGTGTAATTCTTGTTCTTCTTCAACAATCGGCCAATCCTTTAACTCGCTATATAACGAATCAATCCAAGTATTACCATTCATAGTTTTATAATCGTTATAAATCTTGATAAATGCTTTCTTATCAGCACTTAAAATTTTCTTATAAGGTCTATACTTATAATAAATCTTATTCATATTATAACGCATCATATCCAACTATGATTCATTTAAAAGATCAATAGATGTCTAAATCTCATCCAGCTACGCTTCCTATCCCATAGTCATGTCTTTAAGTTCATCTAAAGAACTCATAATAGTCTTGCAGTTCTCAGCAAGTAGGCTTGGCATCTCGCGCTTTAAGATTTCTTCTACATGTTTTTCTTCATCGTCGCGCGCAGATTGTTTTAAATCATCAACTGGTTTTTTTAAAAATTTAAAAATGGTTTGAGCAGCTATAAGAACTGCGCTGATGAGAATAATTATATCACAAAGCGCTTGTAAATTAATAGTCCCCAAGTCAAATCCCTCCACCTAAATATTCGCGGTAAATGATATCATTGTGCCATGCACTGGTCACAAGAAATTTATCTTGTATAATATCTGAGAATGTATGAATATTGTCTATTTCCCAAAAAGGGATTCGATATAGACGATAACCGCGCGCGAGTGCAAAGGAATTTTTGTAACGATCGTTCTGTTTTGCATGATTAAACTCTTGCTTAGTTCGATGGAATTTTTTGACCCAGTTAAAATGCTGGATACCGTCCCATTCGAGGAGAATCCCAAGTTCAGGCAAGAAAAAATCGAAACGCATTTTACCATTTCGCAAGTCGGTAAATATCTTCTCTTGCTAATACCGCACGTTTTCGTTCTCAAGAATTGATTTAATTAATTGTTCGCCTTTGCTCATGTTATAAAGTGGAGAGTGATATACTTTTCCTCTAAAAAAAAGAGAGGTATTAACCTCTCTTTAAATTTCTTTTAGTTGGTCAATCGTACATTCTTGCCACGGCTTATCATCGCGCCAGCCCAGCATTTTCCCATGCCGCAGGCCGCCCGTGTCGTTAAGCATCATCGCGCCGACTTCAATTACGCGGTGAGTATAGTCTTTATAGTTCATCTTGACCTCATCAGTCAAGCCGCTCAGATACCCGATACCAACTTCTTTATCGCCATCCATCACACCAATCTCAAGCGAACCGGCCCAACCATTATAATATGGCTT
>Ga0326511_10005355_pt1 | contig 10128 bp, 4 predicted proteins | sample 0_2496_0518_D_FD_203701 | JGI IMG/M metagenome (GOLD analysis project Ga0326511, IMG submission 203701) | Bovine rumen microbial communities from UC Davis, California, United States - 0_2496_0518 | ecosystem: Host-associated > Mammals > Digestive system > Stomach > Rumen | place: USA: California... | reverse complement strand
GGCGTCTCAATACTTATCTGCTGTTGCTCCAGTGCCGTAAAATTATCAGCCCTGCAAGCCGACAGCATACTGGCGAAAAGCAATCCTATTACAAAGAATTTCTTCATACCTGCGGGCAAAGGTACTAAAAAAAGGTGATACGGCGAAACACCGCACCACCTTTTTTATATATTTAGGTTTTTTTGATAGTTTTACTTCACACGCTGACCACTGATATTGAAGTCGCCTATGTAAAGTCTGCCATTCTTGATTACCTTAACAGGAACGACCACGTTAGCGTTAGCATCAGCATTTACATTAGTGATAGCTGTAATGTCAGTTACCTCAACAGCCACTGATGCTGCACTCAGACCACCCATCTCGTTGGCTGCACGTACTGAGTAACTGCCATTCTCTGTTGGAGTGTAGGTGTTCTCTGTGGTGAATGCCACTACCTTGCCGTCCTTGCAGACTGCATAGAGCAGAGCGTATGGGCTGTCCTCCCATGTTACAACGCCCTCTGAAACTGCTACGTTAGCAGGAACAGGAGCCTGCTCGGTGAGGAGTGTTGGCTGCCAGTTGTCGTCCTGACCCATCACTACCTGCAGTGTTGGCACTGCTGCCTCCGCTGCTGTGAGAATTGGGTCACAGGTCTCGATGCGACGGTTGGTGTAAACGCCTGTTTCCTTGTTGTAATCGTCGTAAGCATCATACTGCGTCTTACGTCCCTCTGTGCTAACTGCAGCACCAGATGGAGTGTGAGAACCATACTCAGCGAAGCGCTTTGGATAGCCACCGCTCATTTCGCTCCAACCTACCTTTGATGGCTGAACCTCCATCTCTGTGTCGATGAAGAGGGCGATAGGTGTGCCCTTGCCCCAAGGACGACCGAGTGTGTAGGTGCCGTCAACGCCACTGTTGGAGTCGCCGATAATCTTACAGCTCTGGTATATGTAGCCATACTGCTTAGGCTGTGAAGGTACTGCTGCATAGCCTGATGCTACCTGGCGCAGTGTCACCTTATTATAATATACGTCGCCCTTACCGCACATGTAGTCGGTACGTCCGCGTATCACGCCACCCTCGAAGTAGAACTTACCGTTCTGGTTGTTTGACACGTATGTGTCCTGATAGCCCCAGAGCTGAGCGTCCTTGAAGATGGTGCGGTTAGACTGGTCGTTGACAGCTATGTCACGTCCGTGAGCGTCACCCATAGAAGTCTTGATGGTGAGGTTCTGGAAGTAAGAGTCCGTACCCTTAATCTGCAGCACGTCACCCTTGCCTATGCCCTCAAGCGGACAAGCAGCGCCGAAGCCGTTGTCCCATGTTGCGGCTGGTGTCACGTTGGTAAGTACCACGCCCTCGATGCTCTCGCCTATGAAGCTGGTGTTAGAGGCTGTGAGCACTGATGTCGGGTTGTCGTACGTGTTGTTGTCGCCACCAGTTACGGTGCCTTCTGGGTGGAATACGTATGGCTCATCGCTGTTCTTGATGAACACGCGGTAGCGCACTGTCTTGTCCTCACGATTGTTTGCTGCAGCAAGAGCCTCGTCAATAGTACCATCATCGGGCACGATGAAGTCATACATAGCTTTTGCAACTGTAGGACGGCTCATCGTGGTGAAGTTGATGGTTACAGCCTCAGCATACTTGTTGCCTGACCTGTCCTGTACGTAGTTTGCAGGCAGGGTGAAGATGTAAGACGTGCTGTAGTCAAGACCTGTGTAGTCGAAGCTTACAGAACGGCTGTTCCATGTAGGAGTGAGCACTACACCGTTAAGAGTTATGGCTGCATTGCTGCCAGCACTCTCTATGCGCTCGTTGAATGATATGGTGATGCGTCCTGAAGCACTTACGTTAGTAGCATTGTCGGCTGGTATCGTAGGTGTAACCACTACTGGTGCTTCCTCATCAGCTACCACCACTGCCTCGCCAAGGATATACACGTTACCCACACCAGACTCTGAGTGGTCTGAGTACTTCATGCCGTCGAAAGTCTTGTCGAACGCATAGCCTGTATTGTAGATGTCATCGCCTGTACCTGTAATGCGGATAACGACTGTCTCCTTTTCGATAGCCGATGCTGGCAGGTCGATAGAGAGAGGATTAACTGCGTTAGCTGTAACCTCCCATGCAGACTTGAGCTCAGTGAACTCGCCACCATCAACGCTGATGAGCGCCTTATACTGCTTGGTGGCAGCATTCTTGGCACACATATCGGCAACGAACCTGGCAGAGGTGAAGCCCTTGGTAGAGAACTGATACTGCCATGCTATGTCGCGAGTGTCGTAACCATTCTGGTAGAGACCGTTAATCTGAGAGATTACCACGCTCTGACGGTTGCGCACCACTGGTGTGCCAGAGCTCTGACTGTAAAGCAGAGAGCCATCGCTTACCTTCACTACAGAAGCCTTGGCATTGCGGTTAGCATCCCATACTTCATCAGCAGAGAAAGGATAACCTGACGTAGTAGTATAAGCATAGTTTGCAGTCTTGCTTGCGTCGAACACAGCGATGAAGTCCTGCACCTCGTAGTTGGCTGTGATGGTCATATCCTCATTCACCGTAATCTGGCGTGAAACATTGGTGCTGTTGTCCTCCCAGTTGATGAACTTGATAATCTTGCTCTCGTTAGCTACAGCAGTAATCTGTGTGCCTGCCTCATACTTTCCGTCGTGGTCGTTAGGAGTAAGGGTTATGCTGCCCAGACCATCACGCTCAGAATCATTAGCGACCTTTGCTATTACGGTATATACAGGCACTGCCTCAAACACAGCCTTCATGGTCTTCTCGGCATCCATGGTAACGGTTGTCTCAGCATCGGTAGACACAGTGTTGCCATTTGCATCCTGCCACTCCTTAAATGCGTAGCCGAAGTTCTTTGTAGCCTTGAGGGTTACGGTAGAACCTTCCTTATACTGCTCCATCTCTGGGTTGCGTGTTATAGAACCTGCCTCAGCAGAAGGTGCCACCTGAGTTGTGAGCATATACTTGGTAACCTGTGCCTGAGCACCTACGAGCTGACCTTCGATTACGACGTTAGACAAACCCATCTCCTTGGTCTTACCTATGCCAAGGAAAGAGAAGTTCACCTTGAGAGGTTTGTCGGCTGTCGCCGTTATACCATCGATAGCCTCAGAGAAAGAAGCAACGGTGAGTTTCTTGCCACTACGGGTTACACCAGCATTATCTACCAAGTCAACGTGAGTCTCACCTGCATCTACAGAGGCACTGATATTACCACCGTCAGTACCGTAGCGAGCAGCCTGGAAGCTGAGTTTGCTTGGAACGAATGAGAAACCATCCTCAGGGGTAAGTGTCAGTGTGAGAGTATTGTCTATTCCTGTTGTAGAAGAAAGGGAAGCGCCTGTACCATTATATATACGTGTCTGAGTGATGTTATTCTCACCATCTGCGCCTTGGTAGCTCTTGGTTCCCTCTACTGTCAGTGAGCTGCCTGCTGACCATGATTTGCCAGCAAAACATGCACCGAGTGTCTCGGGGTCGAAGACTGCATCGTCACCCTGAGCTGTACCACCCTTATCAAGTGCAAAAGATACAGATCCTGTTATGTTGACACCAGCTGCGTCCTTAGACTGACCGCTAACAACTACGTCAGAGATACATATCCAGCGACCGCTTTCAGCCTTGCCAGACCAAGGGTAAACACGGATAAGGAGCTGTTCGCCCTCTTCTACCTTGATAACGTCCTCATTGTTTATCTCGTTCCATGTGCCTGTGAGCGCAGCAGAAGTAGAGAATATAGTCTTACGGGTTACGAAACCGTCTGTAGAATAATAAGCATGACACTGCAGCGAACCGCCGCCCTGTGCCTTTATCTTCATAGCAATGCTGTTGATGTCAAGCTTTCTGCCTTCTGGAGCAGTAACAGCAAACTGTACATACTGGTTCTGGTCGTCGATAGCGGCTGTTGGCCAAGCGCCTGTAGAACCTGTAGGTGCTATGAGTGCGCCATAACCGTTAAGGTAGCCGTATGTTCCCAGACCTTCGTATGTTACGTCGCTTGCGGTTGCACTGCCACCTTCAACAGCAGCTTTCTCCTTGTCGGTGTTGTTCATTGTCCATGTAGCAGTGAATGGGTCACCACCACCAAGCTCTACAACATTGACTGTTACAGGTACGTCAATCTTGTGGCTTCCCTGTGTAGCAGTAACAGTACCTTCGAACTTGCCTACTGCAGAAAGAGTTACACGAGCATAGAAGGTCTTGATAAGCGAGCCATTCTCGTAATCTGCTGTGAGAGAGGTAGTCCAGTTCTGCTTGTCGGTAGAAAGCATGATGCCCTCTGTTGCAGTTACCTCAACAGAGCCTGATGCAGGGTCAAGACCCAATCCGCTAAGAGTCATTTCCTTCATGGCTGTCTTGCCGAGGTAGCCCTCGCCGAGGTCGGCTGAAGATGGAGAAATAGCGAGGTCAGTAGGTATCTCGATAGCATCTGTGAGAATACCTGCTTCCTTTATAAGCTGTGCACAAAGACGTGCTGCTGTCAGCGCGCCTGTAAGGTTATAGTGGGTGTTATCCTGCTCGCCTCCCTTGTCGAAGAGGGCTGCATAACACTTGTCGTATGTTCCATAAGACTCGTACAGATTCTTTGTTGCTGCTGTCATATCAATGAACTGTACACCTTCCTCCTGAGCAAGTTGCTTCATCTGGTAGGTGAAGTCCATAGAATGGTCATCTGCTGGAAGTTTGGTTCCGCTTACAGGACCAGAAGCTGTGAGCACCTGATACTTGTCGCCCATGTCGTGACGACCTGCACGAGTGATAGGAGCATTACCACTGGTGAAATAACAACGGCAAACGGCAGACACGAGAATAGGGGTAGCGCCCTTTGCCTTTACAGCGTCACAAATCTGCTTCAGGCAAGACTTGTAGGTCTTGTTAGGAATGGTACCACGACCGTCATTCTTCACCTTGGCAGCGTTAGTAGCGTCACCAACAGACTCATAGTAAGCCTGCAACTCCAGGTTGTCCATACCGCCAAACTGCGTGTCGTTATGGGCAAACTGTATCAACACATAGTCGCCAGCCTCAACATTGTTCTTGGCATTCTGCCACAACTCATTGTAACCAGCGCGAGAGTCACGTCCACCCTTAGCATAGTTGACGGAAGTCCAACCGTTGGTGAGGAAGTTACCGAAGTACATTCCCCAACCACGCGTGTTGGTAACATTCTCATCATAATTCGCCATAGTGGAATCTCCCAGCGTGTGCACCTTCTTGGCACTCGCACCCATGCTCACGCCCAAAATGATAAGGAGCGCAAACATGAACTTTGTCAGTTGATTGAAAATTCTTTCCATGTTTTGTTAGTTGATTTAGAAATATTGTTTGATTACGATAATTACGATGGTAAAATTTCCGAGTGCAAAGTTACTGACTTTTTAAGACTGAGGGGGTTCAGTTTCGACGCAAAAAAGGTGCAATTTTATCCCAAAGAGGGGGTAAAAATGCACCACAGGGGGCAGATTTGAACAAATGCCTGGAATATGGAACGGGCTGCTATTCCTGCATCTGCATACGATAGTCGCTTGGTGACATTCCTATTGACGCCTTAAACACTTTAGAGAAGTATTTAGGGGCAGAGAATCCACACTTATAGGCTATATCGTTGATGTTTCGATTGCTCTTTGCCAGTTCGTGACACGCTTTCTTCAAACGTGCTTCCTTAATGAAGTCGGCAGGCGTAACGCCAAGGATGTTCTTCATCTTACGATTAAGACTTGAACGTGACGTAGCGGTAGCTTCAGCCATTTCCTCCACTCCTATACTGCTGTTATCGAGATTTTTCTCTACAAAGTCTAACAAACGACGCATGAAGGCATCATCCTCTTCGTTAAGGTGAGAGACAACTGCTGTGGTTGACATCAGCGACAGTGCGCCGTCGTTAGGTGTCTCGCCCGTTTCGTCATCTGCTGTTCCCTCACCCAGTCTTTCTTCTTCAGCCGACTGTTGGGCAAAGAGCTTGAGGTAAGCCTGGAGATTTTCCTCACGCTGACGGTCCAGATTGCGTATATATAATATTGTATAGGTGATGCCAACCACCAGTCCCACGAATATGAGCACATAGAGTATGAAGGCATACCAAGTCTCCCAGAATACAGGCTCCACGATGATGACCACCTTACGGATGTTGTTTACCCACAAACCCTCAGCATTGGTGGAGCCGACCTCGAAGATATAGGTGCCTGGCGAGAGGTTGTATAGGCTCGTGGTACGCGACTCCTGAGGTATGCTCCACGCCACTGAATCCTCACTTTCCCACCAGTTAGGTTCCTTTGTAATACGTGTGATGTACTTTATCTGCGAGTTGTCTGTATAGTCGAGTGCAGCATAGTTGAGTGTTATGTCGCGCTCCTTGGTTGACAGGCGTATGGTGTCGTAGTTGTCTGCACCATAGTCCACTGGTCTGCCTGGGATAGCATACGAGGTGAGTACCATCTTAGGCACGTAAATACGCTGGTGGAAGGCTGTTTCAGGGATGGTTAAAACGCCAGACTCCAACGATAATAGCCATGTACCATTCTTTAATAATATTGGTTCAGCATCTGAAAAACGTGATTCCATCGAGAAAAACAAATCGTTGAAGTTCTCTTTCACATTGGTATCTACGTTCAGTCTGGTAACCTGGTTGTTGCACTGTATCAGTATCTCGTCACCCACCTCAGCCATTGCGAGGGCTGCATCAGACCCCATACCGTTTGAGGTGTCGAAGTGACGGAAATCAAATCGTGTAGCCCCGAGGTCTTTTGTCTCGAGCATCTCTACTCCACCACTCTCTGTGGATATGAACAGTCTGCCTTTGCGGTCTATCACCATATCCATCAGAGCGCTACATGACAGGCTCTTAGCTCTGTTTGCCTCTCTCACATGAACGCGGAAACTCATTGCCTCAGGTTTTCCCTTCAGTCCGTCAACCACGACGAATCCGTCTGTTGAAGTGGCAAGCAGCAGCGAATCGCCTATTATCTTCAACCTACGCAACTGGGCATTACTCTGCGGATAGCTCTTCATCACATTATTAAAATTCTTAAAGGTGAGAACTGGAGCCAAAGGTTTCTCCACAAGATTCAGTCCCCCACCCTGAGTGGCTATCCACAGTCTGCCTCGCTTATCTTCCTTTATATCGTAGATGTATTCGCTGTTAATCTTCGTACCAGCCTTTGACTCTGCCTTGGTGCCCTCACGGAAGTTCTCTATCTCAAAGACTCCATCAGATGTTTCCTTGGCACGGAACAATCCGTCTGGCTTACTTCCAAACCAGAATGTACCATTTCGCTGCTGATAGACAACATAGACAGCGTGGTCGAAGGAGGTATATTCCTTATGAAGTCTGCCGTCACTGCCGAGATAGCCTATGAGGTTGGCTTCACTATCGAGCACTGTGACGCTTTTCTGATTTCGTGTGGTAACCCATATTCTCCCCTTATGATCCACATATATGCACCTGACGATATCTTTGGGTACAGCATCAAGTGGAGTGGTAGCCTGAGAGAGTGGCGAGAGTTTGTCTATGCCATAGGTGCACATAACCCAAGCATTCTTCTGTGTGTCGTACATTACCTGGCGCACATCAGGAAATTCATATCCTCGTATGGTCATAGGCTTGCTTTCCCACACTGATGTGTCAAAATTCATCTTGGCACGATAGCGCTCCTGGGTCTCGGGGTCTATCTCCTCAAACTTGTATGTCTTGAGGTTAAACATCCACACTCGGCTGTTGATGGCGCAATAGATATTGCCATCATCGCCTATAATCATATTCCTTATGCGGTCTGAGGCTAGGTTGTTTCCGTCGCCAGGCAGCGACTTGAAGATAGAGAACTCGTAACCGTCATAACGGTTCAAACCGTTCCATGTGGCAAACCACATAAAACCACGATTATCCTGCAATATCTTGGTTGAGTGCCACTGCGACATACCGTTGTGGTCGTCGTAGTGCACATGACGATAGCGAATGTTGTTGGTCTCAACACCCTCTACCAACTTCGCTGTATTCTCAAGTTCAGGTTTGGTGGGCTGACTCTGCAACAAGGTTAGCGTCAGTATTAGGATAATTGTAGTAGTTAGTAGTCTGTTCATAAAGTTCACTTTAACATGAAACCAGTTAGAATTCTGCCACACTTTACTGTGCCTTTCTGCTCTCTACGGGCTGAGAAGAAGCGTTCGTCAGTAAAGGTATCTATCGGTGAAACCGTGATATTTTGTTCTTTTATGCCTTTTCTCATCAACTGAAGTCTGTTAACCTCCTTCAAGTCGATGTGGGGCTTCATCGGTGGTTGTTCCCTCACCCTCGTATTTGGCATCCATTGGGTTACATCGTCCATTTGGAATCCTGCATTACAGAATTGGTCGAGCACCTCTGTGCCTACTTCAAAACTCTCTTGTGAGATGCCTGGTCCTATGGCAGCTGTGCATTGCTCTGGCTTGGTGCCATAGTTTTTCGCCATCTCATCGATAGCCTTCTCCACTATCCTCAGCACTGTGCCTTTCCACCCTGCATGGATGGCTGCAGCAGCATGATGCTCTGGGTCATACACCACAACAGGGATGCAGTCGGCAGTACTGATGCCAAGTATCACCTGAGGAATGTCAGTCATCACAGCATCTATACCCTCAAGGAGCTCCTTCTGCTGTGGGGCATCCAGAGTCAGGAAAGCTCCATCTATGCGATATATCCTGTCAGTATGCACCTGATGAGGATAGAAGAACCTTGCTCCTTCGGCACAGAGTTCATGCTTAATCTTTGCTCCGTCTCTGCCTATCGTGCGGTCTGTGGTGTAAGTCACTATGTCGTTACCCAGATTATAGTATAACATCGCTCTTAACTCAACTGTGAACTATGAACTGTGAACTGTCATCAGATGTATTCAAAGTCTTCAAGTTCCTCTATATCGTCTTCGTCAAGGATTTCCATCTCCTCCTCAGTGTCAGAATCGCCCATTTCACCGATTTCCACGTCAGCATTGCGGTCTTCAGCATACACCTCATCAGCAAGGTAAGAGAGTTCCTTGTCACGATGCACGAGAGTATCTTCAGCTATCACACCCTGTATCTTGTTCGACTCTGCATTGAGCTCCTTCCAGAGTATGTCCTTCAGTTCGTTGATGCCCATACCTGTAACGCTGGAGATGAACACCACCTGAAGGTCTTCAGGCAGATCGTGCTTGAGCATCTCTATCAGTTCGTCGTCGAGTAGGTCGCACTTAGTGACAGCAAGCACACGATGCTTCTGCAACATTTCAGGGTTGAACTTGCGCAGTTCGTTGAGCAGCAACTCATATTCCTTCTTTATATCAGTGCTGTCGCCTGGCACCATAAAGAGCAACAGCGAGTTGCGCTCTATATGCCTGAGGAACCTCAATCCCAGTCCCTTGCCCTCTGCTGCACCTTCTATTATACCAGGGATGTCAGCCATCACAAATGACTGGTTGTCCCTGTAGCTCACTATGCCAAGTGAAGGTTCGAGAGTGGTGAAGGGATAGTTGGCAATCTTTGGCTTTGCTGCTGAAAGGCTTGACAGGAGGGTTGACTTGCCTGCATTAGGCAAACCCACCAGACCAACGTCAGCAAGCAGTTTCAGCTCCATTATGACGGTCATCTCCTGCATAGGCTCGCCAGGCTGGGCAAAACGAGGTGCCTGATTGGTTGCTGTGCGGAACTGGAAGTTGCCCAGTCCGCCTCTTCCGCCCTTGAGCAACAGAACCTCCTGACCATCCTCCATAACGTCGCACACATACTTGCCCGTCTCAGCATTATACACCACTGTGCCACAAGGAACGTCAATGTAAATGTCCTTGCCGTCAGTGCCATGACACTTGTCTCTGCCTCCGTTGCCTCCATGCTCAGCAAAGATGTGTCGCTGATAGCGCAGATGGAGCAACGTCCAGTAGTTGTGGTTGCCTCGCAAAATGATAGAACCACCCTTGCCACCATCGCCACCATCAGGTCCGCCATTGGGGTTATACTTGATGTGCTTCAGGTGCATACTGCCCCTACCGCCCTTTCCTGAGCGGCATTGTATCTTAACGTAATCTACAAAGTTACTTTCCATCTTCCTTTGCTATGTTTTTAAGACGAGGGGTTATGCTTTTATGACAAGGGGCTTTGCTTTTATCCAGAATTAAC
>Ga0326511_10005354_pt1 | contig 10129 bp, 9 predicted proteins | sample 0_2496_0518_D_FD_203701 | JGI IMG/M metagenome (GOLD analysis project Ga0326511, IMG submission 203701) | Bovine rumen microbial communities from UC Davis, California, United States - 0_2496_0518 | ecosystem: Host-associated > Mammals > Digestive system > Stomach > Rumen | place: USA: California... | reverse complement strand
TGGCGATAATATAGTTTGAGGTGCCGTAGGATGCAAGCTTAGGATCAGTTACCTGGAAGTAGAGAATACCGTCTACAGAAAGCTGTGTATTATCTCTGGTGATACATACCTGGCTTGGTGTATCCAGAGGAATTTCCTTTAGAGAGTGCTTGTAGGCAACCTTATCTATGAAAGGAATGATGAAGTTTAAACCTGGATTTAATACCTTGTGGAATTTACCAAGTCTTTCAATAACCCATGCAGACTGCTGAGGTATAACTTTGATAGCCTTAACTGCAAAAATAATGGCAATAATAATTAGGATTAGTGCAACGCTGCCGCCTGAAAAATCCATATCTAAATACATTTATATGCTCCTTTACTATTTGATCAAAATCAGTCTTGTGCCTTCAATATTCTCAATGTGGTAAATACCTTTTTCAAGGGCCCCTTCCTTAGCATAGGCTTTCCACTGAGAGCCTCTGTAACTTACGGTGGCACCACCGTCGGAATCTATGTTCTCGACGTTAATAATCTGTCCTTTATCAAGATTGTCACAATCCTGATTGGGGGTAAGTTTTTTTCTGATGTTTCGTCTGAAAATGAATGCAGCAATAACCCCGGCAATTGCTACTACGGCAGCAATGATGCACTGTGCGGTAAAAGTTGTGCCCATAAAGGCGAAGATACAGGCGATGGCACAGCCGGCTACCAGAGCCAGAAGATAGATACTGCCAATCATCATCTCCACACCTAAAAGCACCAGGCCTAAGATCAGCCAGATAAGATAGTTATCCATTTCCTATTTCTCCTTTGTGTTTTTTCTCTTGCTGAGCTTTGAGGAGACCACTGCTACAAAGATTATGTAGACGATCATAGGAAACAGTATAATTTCCTCATCCTCTGTATCAACTGTGACAGCTATAACGCCGGTGATGGTAGCTGCAAACAGAAAACCAATGAAGAGCAGAACCTTGAGTATTTTATTTATCGCAGATTCATAGGTTACAGAGCCTGAGCCGGTGGTATTTGAATAGCTCTGCGCCTGGGTTGTGTTCTGTGTGGTGCCGGAAATTTGTGCCTGTGCAGGGGAATGGTTCTGATTCTTCTGTGAAATGTTCTTTTCAATTGAAGGACTGTTCAGCACTCCAGCGTGCTGCTGATGCTCTTTCTGAGATTTGGCTATTTCATCCTTAATCTCATCGATTGAGGTCTTCCCCAGTTTTTCAATGAGAGATACATAATCTCCATCTTTAGGTTCAAAAGGAATGTTGCTCATAAAATCCTTATATATATCTTTTGTCTGAGCGGTGATTTTTTTTCTCTAAGCCGTTTGGTGACTTGTAGAGCTGTTTGTTCTTATAAGGCAGATTTTGACTGCTTTTGTATGAAAAATTATATCACAGCCGTCTGTTTTAATCGGGACAGAGCTAGTCTTTTTTAAACTCTGTCAAAAAGATTCTGTATATATACTCCATTTACCTTATTGGAAAGTTAGTGGAAATAAACAGTGATTTAATTAATAGTTTAAGATTTATTTGAATATAGTGAAAAAAAATAAAAACTTTTATTTTTATATTTCAAAAAATTAAAAAATTATTTTTAATATCAATAAGTAAGATCTCTATCTTGATTTTTTTATTTAATAATTTATCCTAGCTCACACTCTTGCGATTCTACTACAAATGTAGCTGAAAAAATATCCTATCCTCATAAATAGCTCAACACTTTTCGAAGTGTTGCTTTCTGTGTAAATTCAAAGAAAACAGCGGAGACCTTCATGACCGGAAGGTCTTGATGTATGCATAACTACAGGTGGTATGAATGCTCTCTTCGAAGTATTAAGCCTATAACTTATGCAGATAAAGCAATATTTGAATAGAAATATTCAGAAGATAACGGTTAACCGACAACTAAGGAGCATTTAATGTTTTTCAAGGATCTTGTAGCAAAACTGTCCGAGGAGAGCGGGCTTGATTTAGAACCTGACATCTACGATACCTGTATGCTGGAAAGGGACGGTATTGTTATAAGTTTTAAGTATCAACAGGAGAGTGATGATATCGCTATCTTTGCTCCCGTAACAGATCCTGACAAGATAGTCCGTCTAAATGAATCTGCCTTGAGGATAGCTCTTTCACTTTGCTATAACGGTGTGGGAACAGGAGGGGGTTTTATAGGTCTTTTTGAAGAAAATCTGGTACTGACCAGATATGTTCCTTTAAAAGATCTGAGTGTGGAAAAGTTTGCTGCTATTCTGAACGCTTTTGGCGAGACTGCTTATGATGTTCATAATGCGATTCTTGCTGCATATCAGGATATTCCTGCAACCGTAAGTTCTCAGGGAAACGAGAAAATGCTGAAGCATGGACTTTCTGTTTAAACAGAAATGAGCGATAACCCGATTAGATTGATATGAGGTAGAGAATATGGATCTTAATCTTGAGAATATTTCCAAAATCGACACAAGCAAATCTTATTATCTTTCTGACAGTGGAGAGATAAAAAAATCGGGATTGCTTCACAAGTTCAAATGTCTTTTTAATCTTGGTCATTCAAGAGAGCGTGTCGCTAATCTTGTCAATGCCATTAGAAGGACCCTGATAACAGAATCCAACGAAATGGGAAAAGAGGCGTTGGATAAGCAGATGAAGAATATCAGCACCAAAAAGGCTCTTACCGGAAGCGAAATCAAAGTACTGGCTGATAATTTTATTACATCGAACAAAAAGTCTATTCTGAAGCATAATGCCTCAAAAATGGTTTCTTCCCTGGCTAATCAGACTATTGAATCTTTATCTTTTGTATCAAATGGACAAATCAAGTTTTCTGATAGTTTAAAAAAACTGTTAACCTCTTATGTAGAGAAATATGTTGATAATCCTCCAACCACAAATAAGGATGGTCAGACTGTTATTGATGAAGAGACTTTGCGAAATCGTGTAAATAACGACCTTTCTTTGTTGGGAAAGCTGATTATAGACATAAAGAATTCTGAGGATCTGGGCAAACCTGAGATATCGGATGATTATGCAGAATACCTTCAGTCAGCTCTCTCTGAGGTTATAAACGGCAAGATTAAGCCTGAGGATTTTTCTATTGAGAATTTGAAGAGTCCTGATGTGGCTAGTGAACAAAAACTTCAGAAATTTTTGAATAGTAAAAATTCTCCTGATAAAAGTGCTGTAATTGAAGCTGTTGTGAAGTACACGGCAGAGGATTTAAAGGGTGATCCTGAGTTACAGTCTATTGTTAGAAAGGTTGCTCTGCCTCTTATACTGAGAGCTGATAATACCTTCCGTACCGTAGATGCTATAAAGAAGAAAATTGAAGGTATTAAAACTAATCTTGAGGAATTTCGTGCGCTAAGCGTCAATAACCCTAAGATTTTGGATAAAGGTAAAGCGCTGCTTATCGCTCTTCGTGGCGCAAGTTTTCCTAAAGGCACAATTGCTTCGCAGTTTAACTTTATAAATTCTGCAGAGCTTGGGGATCTGACGAAAATTAATGGCAATTCATCTGCTATGGATCTGCATAAGGCTATTTTAAAACTGAAAAATGTAATGATAGATGCATCTAGAGTATTACTGCCAGACATCCATTCAATACTTCTGAGATGTTCTCTGCTGCCGTTTTTAAAGACGTTAAGAGAATGCTGGACTGGAATATTATTTCTTCCATGATTTCTTTTTCTAATGGTCGAATTGAGGATACTTCATTTTTCAAGGATCTCTCAGTACTTGATGTCAAAATAGAAGACAAGCCTTTAAATAAAGATCCTAAAATTGCGCTGGATCAGCTTGCTCAGTTTGTTACTCAGGGAAAGAAGTCTGAATTTGATGGATTAACCGCCGAAGAGAAGAATAAGGTTGGTATTGTGATGTCAATGATAAGTAAGCAAACCGTAAAGACAATTACTGATGGTGTTCCTCTTGGTCTGAGTGATAATCATGATAAACCACTGTTTAAACTATCCGGAAATGGTCCTCAGAGTGAAAAATCGTCACTTAATCTTAGGTACTCAGGAGATAGTTTTGTCGTTAACTGCTCTTATGAGCAGGATGCTTCGTTCCTACAGTATGGAGGTCAGGATATCACTCTGAATCCTAATACCAAGGTTAAAGGCAATTTTGAGTTCAGAATTAACGAAAGTGAGCTTTCAAGAATTGGTAAGTTTGATTACAAATCCCTGAACAATGCTCATGTACAAAATATTGATGAAGAGGTTGGTCCTGAGAATCAGGGAGATAATGCCCATGACAAGATGAAACGAATCATGGATACATTCTCGAAGGATTTTGAGTCAAATATTAGAATGACTGAGTCTACTTATTCTATTGTGGAACCAGATTAGAAGACGGAGAGAAGGATCAGAGCAAGGCTCTTCTGAAGCTTTACAACGAAGAGCTTGATAATCTGTTAAAGGATCCTGAGGAAAAATTAAAGCGAAAAGTAAAGCATGTCGGTTCTCAAACAAATTCTTTGGATTTTTCTGCTCAGACTGGCAGTGTTAAAGCCGCATTCTGCTTTATGGATGATCCTAAATTCAAAGATCTGTATGAAAAGTGGCAGGGACCTCGTCTTGAAAATGAAAAGAAGACAAATAAAAATCAGGAGATAACTTTAGCAGAACAGAGGGCTGAAGAAGATGCCTTTGATGAGTTCTTTGCCTATTATAAGGAGAAGGTGACCTCCCAGATGCAGCAGGAGTTTGAAATCCTTAAGAGCTTCCTCGAGGAAAAGAATAAGGGGGAAGAAAATTTCCTGACAGGTATGTCTGAGGTCTTACAGACCTATAAGTGGGATGCGGTTAAGACACTTGGCACTATGACTTCTATTAAGTACGGACTTAAGAGCATCTTCGCATAGGTTAATCTGAAGTCATAATTCAGTGTGCAAATGACGCTCTATAATTACACCAACTCCTGGCTAGTATAGTAGCTGGGAGTTTTTTCATGTCTTCTCTTTATTGTATTCTTTGGAGAAGGTCTACATTTGAAGCTCTCGGTCGTTTTCTTTGAGCGCGTAATCCAATCTACTGTCCTGTTTTTACTGCCATCGCTATATTTTTCTTTGCCAGAAAGCTTCACTCCTATTTGTGTTGCACTATTTTGGAAGAAAAAAGATGTTAAAAATCAAATACATAAAAAATATAGATATAACTGATATTATTAAGTTATTTTAGAGTATAATCACACAAATTTTTTTTAGGAGGATTTTATGTTACGCATTATGGAAGAGGCTCTAACATACGATGACGTTCTGTTAGTCCCAGCACACTCAACTGTTTTACCTAATACTGCTGATCTTCGTACCAGACTGACCTCCAATATTCAGCTGAATATTCCAATGATCTCTGCAGCAATGGATACTGTTACAGAATCCAATCTGGCAATTGCTTTAGCTCAGGAAGGTGGCATTGGCTTTATTCACAAAAACATGTCAATTGAGCGCCAGGCTCAGGAAATCGCCAGAGTAAAACGTTATGAAAACGGTATGGTAACCAAACCTGTTACCGTTCACCCTGAGGCAACCATTCGTGAGGTTCTGCAGCTGGCTGCAAAATGCGGTTTCAATGGATTCCCTGTTGTTGATGAGAAAGAGAATCTTCTAGGTATCATCACTGGACGTGATACCAGATTCCTAACCAAGCTTGATGTTAAGGTTCACGAGGTAATGACTCCAAAGGACAGACTGGTTACAGTTCGTGAAAATGAGTCTCGTGAGAATGTTCAGGCTTTAATGCAGAAACATAGAATTGAAAAAGTTTTAGTTGTTGATTCAACCTTCAAGTTAAAAGGTCTAATTACTGTTAAGGATTTCCAGAAATCCTCAAACAAACCAAATGCATGTAAGGATGCAATGGGCAGACTTCGTGTTGGTGGTGCTATTGGTGCCGGCGCAGGTAATGAGGAAAGAGCTAAGGCTCTGGTTGAAGCTGGTGTAGACGTTCTTTTGGTTGACTCTTCTCATGGTCACTCACAGGGCGTTTTAGACAGATTAAAGTGGCTTCGCAAGGAATACCCTGAACTGCCAATCATCGGTGGTAACGTTGCAACAGCAGCTGGTGCTCTGGCATTAGCTGAGGCTGGTGTTAATGCTGTTAAGGTAGGTATCGGTCCAGGTTCTATCTGTACCACCCGTATTGTTACCGGTTGCGGTGTTCCTCAGATGACTGCAGTATCAAATGCTGTTGATGCTCTAAAGGGCTCAGATGTAACTGTTATCGCTGACGGTGGTATCCGTTATTCTGGTGATATTGCCAAGGCTCTGGCTGCAGGTGCCAACTGTGTAATGGTTGGTTCAATGTTTGCCGGTACTGAGGAAGCTCCTGGTGAGATTGAAATCTATCAGGGCCGTTCATTCAAGTCATATCGTGGCATGGGATCTCTTGCTGCAATGTCAAAAGGTTCTGCAGACCGTTATTTCCAGTCTGACAATGCTGCTGACAAGCTTGTTCCTGAAGGTATCGAAGGTCGTGTAGCCTATAAGGGTATGCTAAAGGGCATTATTCATCAGCAGATGGGAGGTCTGCGTTCTGCAATGGGCCTAACCGGCTGTGCAACAATCGACGAGCTACGTACTAAGGCTCAGTTCGTACGAATCACTTCCGCAGGCTTCAGTGAGTCACATGTTCACGACGTTTCAATCACCAAGGAAGCTCCTAATTATCAGAGCCACGTATAAGAAACGTTAAAAAGCAGAGCACCTGATGTTATAATACAAAGGTGCTTTTTCATTTATGGTCCTGTAATTTCTTTGATTTATTCAGCTTACAGGATAATCTCAACAAGAGTAGTAAATATGTCTTCACAGAACATACATTCTGAAAAAATCCTCATTCTAGATTTCGGTTCCCAGGTAACTCAGCTGATTGCCCGTCGTATTCGTGAAATCGGTGTATACTGCGAAATCTATCCATTTGATGCTGATTTAAGCTTAATTAAAGATTTCAATGCTCAGGGTATTATTCTTTCTGGAAGCCCTGAGTCTACTACTGAGGACAACTCTCCTCGTGCTCCTTCATGGGTATTCGAGGCAGGCGTTCCTGTTTTAGGTATCTGTTACGGTCTTCAGACTATGACTGTCCAGTTAGGCGGTACCGTTCAGGGCTCAAGCAAGAGAGAATATGGCCACGCTACTGTTGAAGTAAAGGCTGCTTGTCCTCTTTTTGATGGTCTGACTGACCATGTCGGTGAAAAAAAATTGGATGTATGGATGTCTCATGGCGACAAGGTAACATCAATTCCTGAGGGCTTCGTAACCGTAGGCAGCACTGACACCTGCCCATATGCCGCTGTATATAATGCAGAGAAGCAGTTCTACGGTGTACAGTTCCACCCAGAGGTAACACACTCTGTTCAGGGCGCTGAGATGTTAAAGCGCTTTGCTTTAAATGTATGCGGTCTGCATGGGCTGTGGTCTCCTAGCGCAATTATTGATGACGCTGTTGCCAGAATCCGTGAGCAGGTTGGTGATAAGAAGGTTTTATTAGGTCTTTCAGGCGGTGTTGATTCATCTGTTACTGCCTTGCTGCTGCAGAAAGCAATCGGTAAACAGCTGACCTGTGTATTCGTTGATAACGGTCTTCTAAGACTGAACGAAGGTCAGCAGGTTAAGCAGATGTTTGAGCCAATGGATCTGAACTTTGTTTATGCAGATGCTTCAGACAGATTCCTCGAGGCTTTAAAGGGTATTTCTGATCCTGAACTTAAGCGTAAGGCAATCGGCAAGACCTTTATTGATGTATTTGCTGATGAGGCTAGAAAGCTTGATGATGTTGAATTTTTAGCACAGGGTACTATTTATCCTGATGTTATCGAGTCAGCTGCAGCAAAATCAGGCAAGGCTCATGTTATCAAATCTCATCACAATGTAGGCGGTCTTCCAGATGATCTTAAGTTCAAGCTGGTTGAACCATTACGTGAGCTATTCAAGGATGAAGTAAGACGTATCGGTATTGCGTTAGGTCTTCCTGAGAGCATGGTAATGCGTCACCCATTCCCAGGTCCTGGTTTAGGCGTTAGAGTTCTAGGTGAGGTTAAGAAAGAGTATCTTGATCTTCTAAGACGTGCTGATGCAATCTTTATGGAAGAACTAAACAAGACCGGCTGGTATCAGAAGGTAAGCCAGGCCTTTACTGTATTCCTTCCAGTAAGAGCCGTTGGTGTTATGGGCGATCACCGTAGCTATGACTTCGTAGTATCTTTAAGAGCTGTAAAGACCATCGATTTTATGACTGCAAAGTGGGCAGAACTTCCATATGATCTGTTGGGCCATATCTCTAACAGAATCATCAATGAGATTAACGGTATTTCCCGTGTAGTCTATGATATTTCTGGAAAACCACCAGCAACTATTGAATGGGAATAGTAGATAGTCTCACACCTATCTGAAGAAAGGAGTCTTGTTTGAGAAAATGAGACTCTTTTTTTTGAGTTATATTTGCCGCCGGAATCCCCCTTGTAGCCATGGGGAGCAGGTCAACTTGAGTATATAAGCCAATATAAGAACATTTCTTATTAAGAGAAAAGATGACACCACCTCCGACACCCAACTAATGTTGGATGCAATTATTAGAGGCTTTTTGTAGTTCTAGACAGACAATGCTGTAACCATCATGTCTTTAACTGATTGAGTTGAAGTTTCCTTTTTATCATTTGTATCAAAGGAATTTCCTTTAACTCTTTCTTTGAGCTCCCTTAATTTGCTTACAAAATAAGACAAATTCTTCTCAAAGAGTTCATATTCACACTCATAGGTTACGACCATATTCAGACAAAGATCTTCAGTCGCAGGACTAATGCTTGTAAATACATCCCCTAAATGATTTTCCTGCAGCATTCCGTACAGTACCTTACTGTCGCAGTTTTCTGCAGAAATGATTGGAGCGTAGATGTATAAGACATTATCTCTGATTTCAAAATTGACAGGATCTCTATCAAAGATGAGACAGCAGGTGTTCTGCGGACTCATAATGATAGAGACCTTCAGTCTGGAACCTAATGTATCAATCAGTGATACAAAATTATTTTCCTTATTAAACATAATTCTTATTGAGTTCTATCTTAACCTCTCCGGTGTCGATTCCAATCGCAATCTGATCCAAAGTGATACCAGTATTATTAACAGCCATCATTCCCTCTGGAAGCTGGATCCAGCCCATGATTGCACTTGGACGGATTTTTGTAATGTTTACTTCTCCACCTGTTTCATCAATATTCTTTATATTGTTCTTCAGAAGAATATCCTTCATTGAATAGGAATGCTCACCTTCATCAAGTTTGTTTGTGTCTATAATATAAATTCGTCCTTTAGGATCTGTTAGATAATTCATGCAGCAGTGAATATTATCTGCAGATGAAACTCCACATCGACCGGTGGCACCTTTTGTCAATCCTAATCCCATTGCCTCTGTCTTTTTATCAGGAGCACTCAGATCTTCACGGGATAAGAATCCTCCAGCCTGCCTGATTTCGTCAGGAGAACGATTATCAGCTCTGAAAACCAGTCCCTTAAACTCATAGACATCGCGTTTTACGTTCTCATTGTCAAAGGCTTCAGTTGTTTTTACAGCTGATCCTCTTGAAATGTCATTTTTTAGCTGAAGTCTTACAAAGTCTGTAAGATCTGTTTCATTCCTGATAACTGGCATCTTACCGATGGAAATCTGGTCTCTTTCCTTTACAGCCATATGCAGCAACTGTAATATCTTCTCATATTCTTTCTGATTTAACTTACGCTGTTCTCTCAAATCGTCAGAATCTTTTTTTGCTCTCTCAATATTTGCTTTAATTTCTTCGAGTTCGACACCTGCTTTTAGTACTTCAAATGCAGTGTTAGCGATACTAGCAGCAAAAGGGCTCAGTTCTGTAGCTACAATCTTGTCAATCTGCTTTCTAAGTTCAACAGGAGATTCTGGTAGCTCAGGCTTTTCAACTGGAGGAGGATTGTTTAACTTTGCGTTCTCCAGATTCTCAGGAACTTTGTTATCCTGAACTTTGATTTCATTATCCTGAGGAATAATTGGGCCGATGTTAATATTATTGATATCCAGTTTATCTGACATTTTAATTCTCCCCAAATCTAAAACGTATCATCACATACCTGAATTGTGAATTTTATTTGAATTATTTATCTGTTTTTTTTT
>Ga0326511_10005351_pt1 | contig 10130 bp, 17 predicted proteins | sample 0_2496_0518_D_FD_203701 | JGI IMG/M metagenome (GOLD analysis project Ga0326511, IMG submission 203701) | Bovine rumen microbial communities from UC Davis, California, United States - 0_2496_0518 | ecosystem: Host-associated > Mammals > Digestive system > Stomach > Rumen | place: USA... | reverse complement strand
TAGATGGTAATGGGATCAATGTCTGCGTCATTTAGGGGCTATCAGAAAGAAGTTCCAACAAAAGTCATGAATGCTGAGACAAAAGAGCTTACATTAGAGTATATTGTTGATGCAAAATGGACCAACTACAAGTCATTGTTCAAGTGGATGTCTGGAATATATGGAACATTGAATCCAAGCACTAATGTGTCAGATGTCAAAGGAATAAATCCCACTGACTATGTTCCATTGAGAATATATCTGCTAGACAGCTACAAGAAGAAGATAATCCAGTTTGTGTTTGAGAATTGCTGGATAAAGACATTCAATGATCTAGCCCTAGATGTAAGCAATTCAGATGAAGTAAAGCATTCTTTTACAGTTGTATATGATAGATATACAATCGAAGACATATAAGTTCTGTTTTTCATAAGAGTAAATAAATTAAACATAAGGAATATACTGATGAACGATTTTGACATTTGGCAGAAGGAAATAGACAACATGGACTGGAAGACGGCTGTTGCACCGGTCATAAGAGGCGTCATGTTAGTTGAAGATAGCCAAGTAGATGCATACAACAAGATCCAGAAGCTGCTAAGCTGTCCAGAGCTTGAGTCTTCCCATAGATTCTTGTATTCACTCGACCCTACAGAGCTTACAGAAGCAGAATCGACAAAAATTGCCAATTTGTATCGTCTAGGTCAAGAGCGTGGATTCATAGAAGACGATGATGATGACAAAGAAGATGATGCAGGAGAAGATGAGCAGAAAAAGACAGATGAATGCGATGCTGCTTCTTCTGAAGCAGCAGCTATTCAGCCTTAGCCTGTTGCATCAGTGCCTGCACAGCCCGCTGTTCCATAGTCTGCATATACAGTCCTTTATTCTGCAACACGTGATGGACAAGTCAAGACTGGTGAAGCATTCAGCAATGCAATTAGCACACGTTCAGCTAAAGCAGATGTAATATCAAAGCTTGAAAGAGCTGGATATCAGAACATTACTATTCTTGCTATTGAAGCCGGTGATCCAGATGCTGCAGAGGCACCTAATACATATCAAAAGCTTCCAGACACTACTATTCCTGACTACAGCGTTTCAGAAGATGACATGCTAGATGGCCGTCATCACAACAACCATGTTGATGAGGATGACATGCTAAATGGTCGCAATCACAACAATCATGTTGATGAAGGTGATGAAAAAGATGAAACAGCTGATGATGATAAGAAGGCTGAGGACAAGCCTGAAAAGAAAGAAGATGTCAAAGAGCCAGATGAAAAGCTGAAAGATGATGCAGCAGATGACAAAGAAGATGGAAAAGAAGAAGATGCTGCTGACAAAGACAGCAAAGATGATGAGAAAAAAGATGATGAGCTGTCAAATGAAAAGAAAGGGTAGCTGAAAGACTCTTACAAGAAAGCATTCAAAGCAGCACTTCAGAAATGCAAGTTTGAGACATCTTTTTCAGAGCTGACCTTGGAACAGAAGATTGACTTCTTTACTGAGCTTGCAAAAGCATGGGGTGACAAAGAAGACCCATCACTGTTCATGACTGACAAAGAGCTTGATCAGCTTGAAAAGATTGCAGTAAACAAAGGTCAGGAGTAAGTCATGTCACCAAAACAAGAACTTTTTAATCGTGAATACTTTGACCAAGCAGGAAATCAGCGCAAGCTTTTTCCTGGTGATGTGTTCATATAGAGAGATCCAGAGCCAGAAGAGCCAGAAGAGAAATACATTGCTGACACAGCCAAGTCAAATGTAAAAACTATTGATGACTTTATTCAGGCAATGAAGCAATACAATGCCTTAGTCACAAAAGCCAACAATGAGTCAAGATATGCTGGTGGTGGAAATACACGTGGTGATGAAAGATGGAACAGAGCATTAAGAGCATGTGATAGCTTTGAGCCAACATACAACAAAGCTAAAGATGCGGCACAAGATGTCATTTATCCAATTGTCAAACGGCTGTTTCCAGAATTTGAAATTGATGATTCAGACAAGAATCCACGCACTTCACTTGGATATTTTACTACAGAAGTAGGTGGTCACGTATTCTTGTATGTAGTTACACATGACAAGAATGACTACTGGAATAAGACATATTCAGTAATAGTCAGAGATGATGGACTTGTGCTTCCAGAATTTGGAAAGATATTCAAGTCAAAGGACGAGAGAACTGCAGCATGGAACAACTTTAGAAATGCTGCAAAACAGTCTCCAAAGAAAGAGTCTGAAAATGTCAATGAGTCTGTAAATGTCTTTTAGAAGATAAAGACCATAGCATCAGAGTTTGCAAAGACTGTCAAAATTGTCTTTTCAGACATGACAAAGTACAAAAATGATGCTGGATTTGCAAAAGCACTTCTTGGAAAATTTAAAGCAGAAGGTTCAGTCACTAATCTGACAAATGAAGAAAGGCTTGTTGCAGTAGCATTTATTGCTGAAAGTCCAAGTCCACTTGGAAAGCCTGAAGAAGACCTTAAGATTGCACTTGCTAAGCTGATATGTGATGAGAAGTCATTAAGCCCAGAAATCAAGAATTTAGCTTATGCATATCTTAAGACAGCAATTGCTGACAAGCGTGCTGCATAATTCTAACAGTAAATAGATAGTCCAATGCTAATAGAAGAAAAGACACCTGAAAAGCCTTGCTGCTGCCTTAAATGCAAGTTCTATGAAGCTCGTTCATAGTTTTGCAGAAAGAATCCTCCTGTTCCAGTAGCAATTCCAGACAAATATGGCTCACATCTGATGTCAGCATTTCCAAAGATCAGTTGTCCTGCATTAGACTACTGCAGCCAATTTGAGTCAGCATTTGTATGAAAGTTATTCGTAAAGCCATTCGCACTTTAAACAACTGGTGGTCTAAAGCGCTTGACATTCTTGGAGACATAAAGATCTTTAAGTACCCATTTTTTGTTGTATATGACCCATCATACTTCAAGATGACAGGGATCATGATTGACAAAGCATTAGAAATCCTTCAGCCTGGAGACATTGTCCTTAGAGGATATGACTGCTATCTTGACGGGCATTTCATTGATGGAGACTATTCTCACGGTGCAATCTACATCGGAGACAAGACTATAATACATGCAATTTCACCTGTTGTATGCAGAACACATGCAATTGACTTTATGGAATGTGACAGGATAGCAATATTTCGTCCAAAATGCTCAACAGACAAAGCTATATCACAAGCAGAAAAGTTTGCAGATGATAAAGTCCCATATGACTTCTTCTTCGATTCAAGCCATTCTGACAGGCTTTACTGCTTTGAGCTAGTGACAGCATGCTATCCAGAGATAGAGTTCAAGAAATTCACAGTCAAAAAGCTGTTTGGACTCATTTAGAAAGATGTCTATCTCAGTAAGTCATTCATTGAATCAGACTAGGTTGTAAAAGTGTTTGAATGCAACCCTAGAAAGAAGGCATTCACTATTCCTTCTTGAAGCCAAAAGCTTTGGCAATTGACATGAATCCTTTATATGCAGATCTAGGCTTTTTTGTCTTTTCTGTCAGTCTGCATTTTTCTGGAACTCCAAATATCTTAAAGAACTTCTATGGAATCAGCTCATAGATGTATACTCTGAACTTTTGCCATAGCCATTTCCTGTCTGTTGAAAATGACCGAGCGTTTCTGTTGAATGTCCCTTTTGTGTCTATAAAGACTGAACATGTGCTGCAGCTAAGTTGACTGTACTGTATCTTGAACTCTTTTGACAATGCAACATCTGCACTTGGACACAGCTCTACTACAAAGTCTGGCGAATATTTATGCTCTCTATACAATGTGCGCTGTTTTCCTTCAACATCAACATATCGTATTGAGTCAGCAAGAACATATGGAGCAGGCTGATATTCATAGTTGTTGACTACAGACAATGATATTGCTTCATCAAGCCAATGAACCATGTCACATTCTTCTTGGCTGTCAACAGACAGATTCATTTGATGTGTCTCATCAAATACTTCAAGCTATCGTCTCTTGTTTTTTCCCTAATTAGCCATTCTGTACCTCCTTAATCTTTTCATCAAGAAACTATTGGACCTCAAGCACAATCTACTTGAATTCTGCAGACTTGTTTACGTCTGTCTTCTAGTGTATGCAGCGGTCAATCAAGTCATTTATTGCAACTAATGGGCTTTTTGCATTATACAGCTTTTCTCTATGAAGATTCCAGCAATTTGACTTGCCATAGATGTGCTTTATGACTTTGAACATTGAATAGCAGTCCAGTCGCGAATGACAGACAAAGACAATGTTCTTGTATTTTTTGCCAAATAGCCATTCCACTTGCCTTTGACTTCTGAAAAGCTTGTTGAAAAGCTCAATTACAGCTGAATTGAACAAAGGCATGTCAAGCTTTATGTCTTTTTCTTTCAGAATGTACTTCAACGAAGCATTTTCAGCAATGACTTGCTCAAGCCTCTTTGAAAATCCACTCGTTTTGTAGTCAAGAAGAAGATTGTCTTTTGGAATGCATGCACCTATTATCAAGTAGAAGTTTGGATCAACTAATGAATATGGCTTAATAAGCTGTGTAAGTTCTTCTTTCAGATACTTAGCAAAGATCTTTTCAATTGCAGACTTGGATAGATGTTTTGCCAAGACATATTCATTGTTTTCATTTTTCTAGAACCAGCTATTTCCTTCATCAAAAAACCGAATAAAGCACTTGTCAAGAAGTGCTTTATAGTATAGAAGGTTAAATCTAGGTAAACTAGGCATTTTGCTCAACGTGACAACTCAGCACCTACATGTGGAGAAGTCAATGCTGACAGATATTTGCGGACTGCTGTGAGCAATATCTTCTTTGATGCACCATTCTTGCATTGGCGTATATCTTCAATCAGAGACTTCACATTGTCAATCTTTGACTATAGTTCTTGAATAGTCTTTTCTTCTTGGACTAGGTCAGCCTCATAGTTGTATTCATCTTCTTTCATGTTGTTGTCCTTTCTGTTGCGATTCTTCAAGCTGAAGCCTGCTTTTGCCAACATAGTCTTCAATATGAGCTAATAGGTCTTTCTGCTCATCAGACATGTTGTGAATCAATTCAGCTGTGTTTTTCTGTGCCATATTCCAGTAGTCAATGTCAGACTTAGACAAGCCTGAACTGCATGTTGAATAGTCTACTTTCATCTTAGGTGCTGTATCAGGAACAGTCAGACTAGACTATGCCTAGTGAACTGCTGCTACAGCATCAGAATATGTTATGACAGGATCTGGAACAGAAAGTGCATTCAAGTTTGCAGGTTTGCTGAATCCATTTGCAAGGCCAAATGTGTTAGAAATTCTTCCACTTGTCAATGGATTGGCAAGTGGATTCATGTCAATTCCTAGATTACTTACCACTGACATATGTTGTTGTACTAGGATTTGTTGCAATTGAAATATTATCTGTTGATATCCAGTCAACTTCCATCGCTTTTTTAGCTAATGTTGGATAATGCAGCTAGACATTAAATCCTAGCAGCTTAAGATTCTTTATCTGCTCTTTGCATTCATTTGACAGATCATCATATCCAATCTACAAGTCAATTTTCATTTTTTGCCCTCTTCAGTTGTTCCAAAGAACTTTATAGCTTTGTCAAAGTCTGCCCACATTATAAGCCAGCACCGTACAGCTTCTATTGCAGCAAGATTGTTTCCTTTGCTCAGGAAGAATTCTAGCTGATTTGTCTCAAACAAGCGCTACATTATGTTTCCATTCTTCAGTGTTGCTTCAAGCATGATTATCTTCGGAAATGTATTGCCAATGCAGTATTTCTTAAATATTTCTGTCGTATATTCAAATATGCGCATTGATTTTATCGTATTAGAATCTAATGATGAAAGAATTCGTTTTCTGACTGATTCTTTCATTAACTTAGCTAATTTTCTGTCAGTAATCTTCATACTATTATATTATACCATTTTGTAAATTTTCATTTTAGACAGATAAAATCTAAGAATTGATAAAGTCTAAAAGTAAATAAAATCATGCAAGAATACGACTTTAAGAATGAACTGGCATCAGTCAAAAAGCCAGGATACATCGATCGCTGTTCTCAAGCTGAGGCAGAGTTCAGAATAAAAGAGACAGCTAAATGCAAACGAGACATCATCTACTTTGCAGAGCACTATTTCCGTGTCATCAACTTGGACAAAGGTCTTCATGTCATCAAGCTATATGATGTGCAGCGAGAGTTTCTAAGGTTCCTTGTCGACAACAACAAAGTGATATGTGTTTCTGGAAGACAGCAAGGAAAGTCAACAATCTACTGCATCTATGCACTTTGGCTTGCAACATTCTTCAGAGAAAAGAAGATAATGATTTTGGCAAACAAAGCTGCAACAGCGCTTGAGCTTCTTGGACGCATTGAGACTGCATACGAGTATCTTCCTATGTGGCTTAAGGGTGAATGTGTCACATTCAACAAAAGTGAGCTGACATTTGTCAATATGTCATCAATACGTGCTTTTGCATCATCATCTGACGCAGCCCGTGGATTTTCAGCAAACTGCGTTATCCTTGATGAATTTGCATTTTTGCAGAAGAATCTTGCTGACAAGCTCTTTACTTCAATGTACCCAATCATCTCATCTTCAAAGAATGGAAAGTTCATAATTGTCTCAACTCCAAATGGTGTCGACAACCTCTACTACGACATCTGGCAGCAAGCCAACAGCAAAGAGAAAGACAAGAACAAAGAAGGATGGAAGCCATTCACTATGTACTGGTGGCAAGTCCCAGGGCACGATGAAAAATGGAAAGAGAAGCAGATTGCAGCTATTGGAAAACAGCGATTTGCACAAGAATTCAACAATGAGTTCTTAGCAAGCTCAACAACACATAAGCTTATTCCAGATGATGTCATTGAAAACTATCGGATAAAGCTGTCAGAATACAGAGCACTTGACAAAGAGTTTGCTGCAGGAAAAAAGCAGATGGTCAGAAATGACGCACAAGACAAGCTGTATGAGTTCACAATGTGGCATGAATTTGACCCTAAGAAGACATATCTTGCATCTGGAGACTGCGCAGAAGGGACAGGGTCAGACAGCAGCGTCTTGTATGTATGGGATGTGACAGACTTAAGCAACATCATATAGTGTGCAAAGTTCTCAAGTAGTGATGTCTCTCCTGTTGAGTTTGCATTTGTGACTTCAAAAGTTTTGTCATTGTACAACAACCCATTCTATGTCTGTGAACGGAATGGAATTGGTGGAGGATATCTTGACAGCTTGAAGATAACATACAACTATCCAATGCTTGCACTTGAAGGCAAGAACCACGAAGCAGGCGTATTCAGCCATGTCACAGTAAAAGAAAGAGCATGCACATGGGCACGTGAAATGCTGACAACAGTCGGTTTTGGATGGACTATCTATGACAAAGACTTGATTGATGAGTTTCCAACGTTCTCAAGAAAAGACAACAAAGGTGTGCATATTGTGTATCAAGCTATTCCACCTGCACATGATGACCATATAATGGCATGGATATGGGCATGCTATCTTCTGCATCCAGACACGGTCGAGAACTACTTTGTCTGCTGCAAGACATTCACATCAGCATTAGACAAAGTCTATCCGCTTTTGCTTGAGCCTTTGAACGAGTACATCAGCAAAGATGTGCAGAAAGTCATCGATGATCCGATGTACAAGAATTTCATGGAATTCAAAGAAGAAGTCTAGCAGAAGCTTGGCAAAGCAGTTCTTGAAGAAAAAGGTGAAAACAAGAATGATGAATTTCTGAAGAATCGCTATAAACGAGATCCTTATTTTGGTGACTTTGACGACGAGTCTTGGTCTAGCAGATATCAGCGAAACAGCAGCCTTAATTCAGGATCTCATACACCTAGATACTATTTGATATGACATATAATGAAACCAAAAGTCTCCAGAACGATTCTAGAGACTTTGTTTCTAAAAGACAATAAAGCTTATTAGCTTTTGCCTAATCTTCTAGAGTTAATCTTGAGACATTTTAGCCACAGTCACCAAACCAGCTGAATCCACTTGCATCAGATCCACCTGTCACAAAGTCAACATCTTTTGCTTTGCTGTCAAGACCGATGTCAGTCAGCTTTACTGCGATCTTCTCTTTGAACTCATTGAGAGTCTCAGTACCTTTCATCAGACGAGGATCCAATCCAATACAGACATTTACATCCTCAATTCCGCAGTCGTGGTCCTCGAATTCATTCTCAAGCTTTGTTCCTTTCAGAAGATCATCAAGAAGTTCATATAGCATGTACTGATCATCATCATTTTCTTCAGCGCCAAGCTCTTCAAGAAACTTTGGATTGTTCTTCTTGTACAGCTTTACAAGCTTGTCAAGAAGCTTGTCAGCTTTGAACACTTTTCCAACAAGCACAAAACTGCTTGAACTTGAATTGCTTACATAGTCTGTTCTAATTTTCATGTTGTTTGTCTCCTCAATAATCTTCTGGTCCGTCAGAATTGTCGTTTCCACCTCGTATGTAAGACTCGTCAAATCGGAGGAAATCATATAGTACATCCTCTGACTCGAACATCTCCATGCACTCTCCCTCTGAGGAAGCAGACTGATGGTCGATGTAGAATCCATCAGCCAATGTGGTGAAGCCATAGTAGCCACCTCTGTCCTCGCTGAACCCAATGTCTGTGTTGATGACATCCGGATTCAACCTGACATTGAACCCAAACCTCTCCTTGCAAACCTTCTGAAGCATGTCGTAGAGTCGGTCGAAGTCTTTGCCAGTATATGGTCTCTTGTACTCGCGCTCCTTGTTGGATATCTTCTCCAAGAAGAGATAGAGCAACTGAATGGCGACAAAGTTCAACTTGCCCTCGAAACTGTTGGTGTCCTCCCACTCCCAGCCAAATTCGTGCTTGCCATTGGTGTTTGGAATTTGATATGATGTCCAATCTTCCTTGTACGAGAGGAAATCGGACTTGATTTCCTCAGTTCGGTCAGTTCCGGAATTCACTATTACGATGAATGAACTGGAGCTGGAATTGCTTACATAGTCAGTTCTGAGTTTCATTCTGTATTTTCACTTTCTGTAGAATCTTCTGGTAAGAGACAATAATCCTCATTGCATGAACATCTGGACGATCATCATTAGACACCATCACTGAGCCGTTCATTGCAAGATAAGTCTATATTGCAACATCAGCAGATCTAGCATATGAAGTACTGCATGAAATGACTATTCTGTCAGCATAGTCATCCGGGAATCTATTCTGCATTGTCACAAGATTTCGTCCAAGCTCATACAAGCAGATTGGCTGCTATGAAGGACCATCAACAAACATCATTGAGAATATGTCCATCTTCTCAAGGTTCTTGAATTCCCATTCAATCTGCTCTTGCGCTGTAGATGGATCATCTATTGGAAAATTTGGCCTTCTGGGGTTGTAGATGACTAGCTTGTCAAGTCTGCTATGCAAATCATCAACATTGTACTTCTGCAGAAATGCAATGACATCAGACTGCCAGTCATGACAATTTGTTATTCCGCCAGCAAGAAACACTGACACTTCATCATCTGATTGATGATAGACTTCTGGAGATGTTATGACTTTCATTTTTCACTTTATGTACTTTATGAATCCAGATGGCTGCTTTGGAACTTTCTGCAGCAGCCATCTATACAATGGCTTTTCAGGCATGCGCTGCAATGCAATGTAGTTGTCAATTATCAGCTACCTTACAGCAGGAGAATATGACATGCTGAGATATCTAAGCAGAATAAATCTGCTTACAGTTGGCCATTCAGCTTCGTTGCTTACATGAGCTTCATACATCTTCATTGACTTGTCATAAAGAATGTTTGCTAGAACAGCAAATATCAGCTTTGACTTGTATCCGGCCATGATTGTCAAATTATGTCATTGTTGCAAGAAGTGTCATACATCTTTCTAAGGTCTTTAAGCTCCTATAGCCATTTCGCTAGCTGAAGATGCTCATATCCACATTGCTTGGTCTTGCAGTCTAATGACAGTCGTATTCCAGCTTCTCGAGCATGTTCTATTGCTTCATCTAATGTCATGCCTGTGCTTATCTGTTTAGGCTGATTATATGAATCTGTGGGTGTCTGTGTCATAATTATAATGGTATTTAGACGTTTTTGCTAGTTTTTTCTCAATCTTTATCCATGCTTGG
>Ga0326511_10005350_pt1 | contig 10130 bp, 12 predicted proteins | sample 0_2496_0518_D_FD_203701 | JGI IMG/M metagenome (GOLD analysis project Ga0326511, IMG submission 203701) | Bovine rumen microbial communities from UC Davis, California, United States - 0_2496_0518 | ecosystem: Host-associated > Mammals > Digestive system > Stomach > Rumen | place: USA... | reverse complement strand
CCAATCAGCACCGGCAGAATCCTGAAAAATAAAATCATCTGAACTGTGTGCCGAGTCCCTCATTAGAAAGAATCTCAATCAGAATTGAGTGGGGAACTCTGCCGTCAATGATGGCCGTTTTCTTCACACCGCGTCTGACGGCTTCCACACAGCAGTCAATTTTGGGAATCATGCCCCCGGAGATGATACCGCGTTTCTTCATGAACGGCACTTCACTGACATTGACACTCGAAATCAATGTGCTGGGGTCATCTTTATCGCGGAGCAGTCCGGCAATATCTGTTAATAAAATCAGATTTTCGGCCTTGAGTTCGGCGGCGATTCTGGCCGCGGCAGTATCTGCATTGACATTATATGTCTGGCCGTTCTCATCACATGCGACAGTGGCAATGACCGGAATGACATTATTATTAAGCGCATCGGTGATGGGTTTTGTATTGACTTTAGTAATTTTGCCGACATAGCCCAAATCTTCGCCGTCATTGCCATAAGCTCTTTCGGCAACGAGCATTTTTTCATCCAGTCCGCACAGCCCCACAGCCTGACCGCCGGTCTGTCCTAAGAGCGTAACAAGCTCCTTGTTGACTTTCCCGGCAAGCACCATCTTGACGACATCAATCGTATTTTCATCAGTATATCTCAGTCCATTGATGAACTTGCTTTCAATGCCGAGCCGTTTGAGCATATCATTGATTTCGGGTCCTCCGCCGTGGACAAGCACTAACTTCACGCCGACCAATGTCAATAAGACAATATCACTCATGACGGCCTGTTTCAAATCTTCGTTTGTCATGGCGTTTCCGCCATATTTAATCACGATAACTTTATCATGATATTTCTGGATATACGGGAGCGCATCATTCAGGACTTTCGCTCTCACCGCATTGGAAATAACTTCTTTTTCCATTGTTCTCACCCCTTAAATTATTTAGAATTGATTTTCTCCCACATTTCAGTATTTCTTTCCTGAATGGCATCTTTTACTTTCTGCATGTCCTGCAATTTTTTTACTTGATAATCCTCTGTTACGAATGCCCCAAGACAGAAAAAATCAATAAATTCTCTGAAATCTGCAAATAATTCAAAAAAGATATGATATTTTTTAAACACATATTTAAAGCCGTCACCATTTTCAGGTTCAGTGTACCATTCATTCAAACGAAACAAAGTCCAGTCAATTCTGTCTTTGAGGTGTGTTCCTTTCCAACAGTTGACAGTGGCATACTCTACAAATTCACCGTTTACTTTTTCAGAAGCGACTACCCAGAGACCCGTTTTCATATCTTTGATTCTTGTCGGCCAAATCATGTGTCCGCCCAATACTCTTGACAGCCGCAAAAGCTCTCCTATCTGTGAAAAGTTCTTTCCTTCGTTATATGCTCTCAAAGTGGAATAGCCGATATAATCTGTAGCTGCAATAATATCATATACATGATTATCTTTATCATCATTTACATGTATCAGCAATTCTTTTCTTCTATACTTCTCAAATAATTCAATTCCAGAAATTTTAAATTTTCCATTCAGAGGGCATTCTTTCAATCTCTGTTCCAGAAAATTTTTCATATCTTCATATAATTTTGGAGAATCGCTGTCAGGGTCTTTATAATTTGATTTAACATCTTTCTTGTTTTTCTTGCTTTGGATGCACGCGCGGGCAATTTCCTCATAAGTGCCTGTATTACAATTAGTCAGATAATTAGAATCTTTATCCATTTTTTAGCTCCGGTAATCGCCGTTGATTCTGACATAATCATATGTCAAATCACATCCCCATGCAATGGCAGAGCCTGCGCCCTCACCGATTTTGACAGAAACGAGAATTTCTTCTTCGGACAGAATTTCTTTCGCTGTTTCTTCGGAAAATTCTACGCCTGCGCCGTTCTTGCATACTTCGATACCGCCCTTTGCAGAGGCAAGTGTCACATCCACCTGATGAATATCAAAATCCGCCGGAGCATATCCGACTGCACAGAGAATCCGTCCCCAGTTGGCATCTTCACCAAAAATGGCCGCTTTGAACAGACTCGACGTAATCACGGATTTTGCTACGATTTCGGCTGTTTTATCATCAACGGCACCCGTGCAGACACATTCAATCAATTTAGTAGCACCCTCACCATCACGCGCCATCATCCGGGCGAGGTTCATCAGCACAGCATACAGCGCATTCTTGAAAATCTCAAATTCCGGACTGGAATTTTTGATTTCCGCATTTCCGGCCTTGCCGTTGGCTAAGATGCAGACCATATCATTTGTAGATGTATCGCCGTCCACGCTGACACGGTTCAATGTAATCGAAACGACTTCTTTCAGAGCCTGTCTGAGCATCTCCGCACTGATATTGCAGTCAGTCGTCAGAAATGTGAGCGTTGTCGCCATATTCGGGTGAATCATGCCGCTTCCTTTGAGCATTCCGCCCAATGTGCATGATTTCCCGTCAATCTCAAATCTGACAGCGACTTCTTTCGGCCGTGTGTCCGTTGTCATGATGGCATTGACGGCGGCAGTATTGCCATTTGCATTCAGTCCTTTTGCGAGTTCCGGAACGCCGTTGACAATCGGCTCAATGGGGAGTGGCTGGCCAATGACACCCGTAGAAGCAACGATAATATCTTCAGCATTGAGATGCAGGGCATCAGCGGCGGCCTGACACATTTTTTCGGCCTTTTCGATGCCGTCCGCATTGCAGGTGTTGGCATTCACGGAGTTCACAATGACTGCCTGTGCCTTGCCGTCTTCGAGGTGCGCCCTGGTCACGGCGATAGGTGCGCCCTGGACTTTGTTTGTTGTATACATGGCGGCCGCCGTACAGGATGTTTCGGCATAAATCAGAGCCAAATCATTTTTATTCGGGTCGCCGTTGGCCTTGATACCGCAGTGAATGCCATTGGCCTGGAATCCCCGTGCGGCGCAGACACCGCCCTCTGTAAAGGCAAAGCCTTTGAATTCTTTTTTATTCAAGATATATCCCTCACTTTTATAAAAGACCTGTTGTTTCGTCAATGCCCATCATGATATTCAGGCACTGCACTGCCGCACCAGATGCCCCTTTTCCAAGATTGTCCAGCCGCGCACAGAGCAGAATCTGTTCATCATTGCCAAACGTGAAAATTTCGAGTTTGTTCTGTCCGCTGAGTGTGTTGGATGCTAAGAAAAATGCTTTCTGTTCTTCGGAGGGCATCAGCGGATTGACACTCACAAGCTTTGCATTCTGATAATGCTCCCGGAACATGTCATTCACCTGCTGAATGGTGATTTTTTTATCAAGCATTCTGGTCTGAACCGGAATCGAAACAACCATGCCGCTGAAATAATCACAGATAATCGGATTGAACATGGGCTTTTCCGTCAGACCGGAGAACAACTGCATTTCCGGGAGATGCTTATGCTGCTGAGAAAGCGCGTACTGCCGGGGAGAATTGAATTCTTCAGGCTTATCATCACTTTCATATTGTGCAATCGCCTTTTTTCCTGCACCGCTGTAACCGGATGTCGCATAGGCAAAGACAGGAAAATCAGCCGGAATCAGACCATGTTTCACCATTGGATACATCATGGAGATGAATCCGCTTGCATAACAGCCGGGAACGGCAGTTTTATCAGACTTGATTAATTTCTCTCTGAACTCGTCAGACAGTTCCGGGAAACCGTAAGCCCAAGCGGGATTGGTTCTGTGTGCCGTGGATGCATCAATGAGCCGTGTGTGATTCTCGGCTAATGTCACGGCTTCACGGGCGGCATCATCCGGAAGACACAGAAACGTGAAATCGGCCTCGGCCATGATTTCGGCGCGTTTCTGATTGTTGTGTCTATCCTCATCAGCGATTTTCAGGAGCTGAATATCAGCACGGTTTTCCAGACGGCTCACAATTTTGAGGCCAGTTGTTCCGGCCTGGCCGTCAATATATACTTTTACGGACATTATTTCTCATTCTCCTCATCTTCATCATCGTCAGGGTCACGGGGACATTTCCAGAGACTATAGGCACAGCATCCCACCAGACACAGCACCGCCCAGATGACCGACACGACAAAATTATTAATAAACTGGCCTATCAGCAATTCTCCCACAAACCAGATAATCACGCTCAGTAATGTCAGGGCAAAGATAAACCGGAACTGACGTTTTTTCATAATTTTTCATCATACTGCCGGAGTATGCCCCGGAGCGTGTCAAGCTGTTCCCTGACTGCTTCGGGAGCAGGTGCGCCATAGGATTTGCGTTCCCGGACACAGGTATCCAGACTGATAGCCTGATATACATCATCTGTGAAAAGCTCTGTCATTTGCTGATACTCCCCGAGCGGAAGCGTTTCGAGCGTGAGATTCTTCTCAATGCAGTGTGCAACGAGTGTCCCGGTAATTTTATAGGCATCCCGGAAGGGCATTCCCTTCTTGACAAGATAATCGGCACAGTCAGTCGCATTGATAAAGCCCTTTGCGGCGGCATTTCTCATATTATCTTTGAGTACTCTCATGGTTTTCAGCATGGGAATGAATGTTTTCAGGCAAAGTTCCGTATTGTCAATGGCATCGAAAATGGCTTCTTTATCTTCCTGCATATCTTTATTATAGGCAAGGGGGAGGCCTTTCATCATGGATAACAGCGTGATTAAATCGCCGTTGACACGGCCTGTTTTTCCGCGGATTAATTCGGTGACATCGGGGTTTTTCTTCTGTGGCATGATGGAAGAGCCTGTTGCATAGGCATCATCCAGCTCCACAAATTTGAATTCCCAGGAACACCAGAGAATGATTTCTTCCGAGAATCTCGAAAGATGGGTCATCAGAAGTGACAGCGCACAGCAGATTTCAATACAGAAATCACGGTCGGAAACGCCGTCAAGACTGTTTTCTGTCGGCTGACGGAATCCGAGCAGACCAGATGTCATTTCCCTGTTGATGGGATAGGTTGTCCCGGCAAGCGCACAGCTCCCGAGCGGACACTCATTCATCCGGTCAACGGCATCCTGAATGCGTTCACAGTCTCTTTTCAGCATCTGGCCATAAGCAAGCAGATGATGCGCAAACGTGACCGGCTGCGCCCTTTGCAGATGGGTATATCCGGGCATGACAGTTTCGGTGTGTGCTTCGGCAATATCACAGAGTGTCAGGCCGAGTTCCGCGGTCAGATGGTGAATGTTCCGCATGGCATCCCGCAGATACAGCCGGATGTCTAAAGCAACCTGGTCATTCCGGGAACGGGCGGTATGCAGACGCTTTCCCGTGCTTCCCAGTCTTTTGGTGAGTTCGGCCTCAACAAACATATGAATGTCTTCCGCGTTGGGGTCAAATTCGAGTGTTCCGTCCTGAATGTCTTTCAGAATGCCTTTCAGACCCTGAATAATGGCTTCACTTTCCGATTTTTCAATAATACCGCATTCGCCGAGCATCGTGGCATGTGCGATACTGCCGCGGATGTCCTGTTCATACATTCTGGCATCAAACGCGATGGATGAATTAAACGCGTTGACGGTTTCATCAACTTCTTTTGAGAATCTTCCTGCCCAAAGTGCCATGATTTTTCCCTCCGGTGATAAAATGCAAAGCACCGGAGATTTTTTCAAACCCCCGTGCTGTGCAGACATATTTTCGATTATGAATTCTGGACTTCCATATAAGCTGAAATCATATCTCTGACGGGAATTCCGTCAATAGTGGCTTCTTCCCAGTCACAGTTATTGAACTGTGCGCCCTCAAAAGAGCAGTTCTGATACTGTGAGTCACTGAGATTCATGTTGGAAAATCTCGAATTCTGCATTGCAGAGTGCTTGACAGTACTCTCGATAAGGTTCACATCCGTGAAAACGGAGCTGTGCAAATCTGCTGCCTGAAATGAGGCGTGTTTCATGCCCAGATTCCGGAATTGTGCATTTTCCATTGCACTCGATTCAATCCGGCATTCATTCACATTGCAATTTGAAATTGACACGCAGTACAGATTACTGTTATGAAAGACAGCACAGTCCAGGTCAACCTCGTCAAAGACAGCACCTCTCAGGGATTCCTGAACGGCATGTCTCGGACTTTCGGCCTGTTCCGGCTCAGTCTGTACTTCCGGCTCCGCTTCGGAAACTTCTTCCGTTGTTTCCGTCAGATTGGTGTTTTCTTCTGTCATTACGCAACACCTCGTTTAAAATAGCGATTATTTATTTTCAGCGCGTTTCTGTTCGAGTTTTGCTCTGACCTTAATCGGCAGGCCAAACAGATTGATAAATCCTGCACTGTCTTTCTGGTCATAGACTTCATCTGCATCAAAAGTAGCTACTTCTTCATCATAGAGCGTATACGGAGAAGTCACACCTGCATTGATGATATTGCCTTTGTAGAGCTTTAATCTCACATCACCGGTGACGGTCTTCTGTGTTTCGGTCACAAATGCGCTGAGGGCTTCTCTCAGAGGAGTAAACCACTGGCCATTATAAACAATATCAGCAAATTTAATGCCCAGATATTGCTTGATTCTTGCCGTTTCCTTATCAATTGTGATGGTTTCCAGAACTTCATGAGCATGATACAGGATTGCACCGCCGGGAGTTTCATATACACCTCTGGACTTCATGCCGACAAGACGGTTTTCTACCAAATCAGCAAGACCGATGCCGTTTTCACCGCCGAGTTTGTTCAGTGTGGTGACGATTTCAGTTCCATTCATTTCCTTGCCGTCAATGGCAGTCGGAATGCCCTTTTCAAAATGAATCTTCACATAAGTGGGCTTGTCCGGAGCCTGAATGGGAGAAACACCCATCTCTAAGAAGCCGGGCTTTTCATACTGCGGTTCATTGGCCGGATTTTCCAGGTCAAGACCCTCATGAGACAGATGCCAGATGTTCTTATCTTTAGAATAATTAGTCTCTCTGTTGATTTTAAGCGGAATATTGTGTGCTTCGGCGTAGTCGATTTCCTCGTCACGGGATTTCAGATTCCAGATTCTCCACGGAGCGATAATCTGCATATCCGGAGCGAATGCCTTGATGGCCAGTTCAAAGCGAACCTGGTCATTGCCCTTGCCGGTACAGCCGTGACAAATGGCATCTGCACCCTCTCTGATGGCAATTTCAGCGATTCTCTTTGCAATAATCGGACGTGCAAAGGAAGTACCGAGCATATATCTGTTTTCATAGATTGCCCCAGCCTGTACTGTGGGGAATACATAATCTGTGATGAATTCTTCTGTCAGGTCTTCAATATACAGTTTGGATGCGCCTGTCTTAATGGCTTTTTCTTCCAGGCCATCGAGTTCCGTTCCCTGGCCGACATTGCCGGAAACAGCAATCACTTCGCAGTTGTTATAATTCTCTTTGAGCCACGGAATAATAATAGAGGTATCAAGTCCGCCGGAATAGGCAAGCACTACTTTTTTGATTTCTTTCGCCATGATTAAAAATCTCCTTCTGATTCAAAATTTGGAATCAATTTTATTATACAACATCCGGAACATTCTGTCAAGTGGTTTTTGGATAAATATGCAGATGTTTTTTTATTTTCTGCATTTTTATTCATGATATTCTGCATAAAAAGAATAATATGAATATTTTGATTATTTTGTTTCACTGATTTACATGTTAGAATTATGAACAAATTGTAAACTTTCTATGAACAAACCGCAAAGCTCAAAATTTAGATATTATTCGACAAAACCCACCAAGAAGAGGGAGGATTCCACCCTTGATTTTTATTATTTTTTATGATAATATAGTATTTGTAGAGCAAAGGAGGACAATTTTTTAATGACCGACACTACAAAAAGTAAAATAAAAGTACTTATCGGTGACGACACCGTAGACTATGGAATCACCACGGCAAGCGCATTGCGGAATTATGGCCTGTATGCCATCACCCGCCACAAGGACGGAGCTGTGTTATTAAATACAATTATCGAAGATACCCCTGATGTTGTAGTCACTGACTGCGTCATGCCTCACATGGATGCAATTGAACTCATCAAACGGGTCAAAGCACAAGCACCCTTTCAGCCTGCATTTATTATCACATCTGCCTATGATAATCCATTTGTGGAACATCAGATTATGGAACTCGGGGCAGCTTATTTTATGCTGAAACCGTTCGACATCGGCGCACTGGCCGACCGCATTCTCTTCCTGACCACATCGCACACCGCCCGGACAACAGAACAGGATTTGGAAGTCGTTGTGACTGAAATGATTCATCAGCTCGGTGTCCCGGCACATATCAAAGGCTATCATTATCTGCGTTCAGCAATTCTCTCTTCTATTGAGAATCCGGAATTGCTCGAAAGTGTGACAAAGCTGCTTTATCCGACAGTAGCACAGAAATTCGGCACAACGTCTTCCCGTGTGGAACGTGCCATCCGTCACGCCATCGAGATTGCTTGGGACAGAGGCGACCTCGATATTTTAAATTCCTTTTTCGGCTACACAGTCAATACCTGCAAAGGCAAGCCGACTAATTCCGAATTTATCGCACTGATTACAGACAAGCTCCGTCTTCAGAAAAAAACAGGCATCATCTCAACAACCGGCACTGGCCTGGAACGCGGTCGGCTTGCAAAACTCAGATAATTACTGCAATTCTTCGGTAGTATTGGGGATTTTATCCTGAAATTCAGCATATTTGGAAGCATTCATCTTATGCACATCGTTGACCAGGTAATCCGTACTCCGATACGCCCGAAGCACAAACGGCGGATTGTAACTCAGATTGACATAATCGCCGTCTACTTCAATGATAATTTCCAGATGCTCCGGCAGAACAGCCCCGTATTTTTTCTTTGTATAAAAGATATACGCGTCAATTTCTTCCTGCGGCAGAGTGCCGCCCTTTACAGTCACATGAAACATAGCAAATGCTCCTCTCCTGCATATAATATTTGTATTATTATAACATATTTATTTCAAAAATGCAAGTATTTTTCGATAAATTTTCTCCTCAGAGGGCTGAAAAAAAAACATCAGGAGTATCTATTCCCGCCATTCCCGGAATGTTCCGGCGTATCCGGTTAGAACCCCGGACAAATACAGATTTTTTACATGAAACCGTCAGAAAATCGTTTTTCTGATGTCTTCCCGAGCAGCCGCGCATGACGAGCCGGACGGCGGAAGCCATTGGACAGATGCTTGACTGACAGCTTCGGCCGACTTTCCAGACGAGCATGACGAGCCGTCCCCGGAAAAGCCGTTGTCATGGAAAAATTTGTTTTGTACTGATGATGACTGCAATCTCCGATAACATTCTGTACGGCATGGAATTCCGTTTTCTGAAATCTCTCTCCGGTGAAGCTGACCGGAGGGAGATTTTTTGCTACTCTTCCCCATCATATATTATATCATACGTTTTGTGCTGTGTCAATCATTTTTCATACGTTTAGTTTGATATTAATATATTCAGTATGATAATATTGAAAAAATCTCACAAATTGTGTTATAATAATTCAGGTGATAGACATGTTAGGAAAAAGATTAAAAAAATTACGCATTGGGAAAGATATGACGCAACAGCAGTTAGCGGATTATCTGCATGTTTCTCCGGGAAGCATCGGAATGTGGGAGCATGACAGACGTGAGCCGGATATAGATATGCTTGTAAAGCTCGCTGATTTTTATCAAGTCACTCTTGATTATCTCGTTGGAAGAGAAATCAAAATAACTACAGATGACACGCGCAAAATTGTTCTAAATAATATAGCTGATACATTGAAACAATTATCTGAACAGATAAAAAATATCATTGAAGAATAGAGGAAAAAAATGTTTGGAAAAAGATTAAAAGCCCTAAGATTAAGCAAAGACCTGACCCAAAAACAGCTTGGTTCTTATTTACATGTATCAGATGGTACTGTTGCTATGTGGGAAACGGGAAAACGTCTGCCCGATATTACCATGTTAATAAAAATTTCTGATTTTTTTGCTGTTAGTGTAGATTATCTTCTCGGCCATGAGACAACTAATGTCAAACAAAATGCCATTGATGAAGCTATCAAGCTCATGGAACTTGCAACCCAGAAATTAAAAGATAATGTTCAGGAATAACGTCTTGACAAGTCATTTGTCAACTACCCCCGCCTAAAGAGGCGGGGGCTTGTCACTATCCGGTAGTGCAGACGATTTTTGAAATCTCCTACCTTTTTAGAACACTGCTATACAGCG
>Ga0326511_10005349_pt1 | contig 10130 bp, 17 predicted proteins | sample 0_2496_0518_D_FD_203701 | JGI IMG/M metagenome (GOLD analysis project Ga0326511, IMG submission 203701) | Bovine rumen microbial communities from UC Davis, California, United States - 0_2496_0518 | ecosystem: Host-associated > Mammals > Digestive system > Stomach > Rumen | place: USA... | reverse complement strand
CGAAAACCGCAACGGCCAGTTTATGTTCCACGAGCATTACGAGACGGACTCGTTTGTGCTGGCGCTTATCAAGTTTGTGCGGCTGCGTTTCCGCTATAGCACGATCAGCGCCGATTACCGGAGGTGGGAATGAACGAGAATTTGAAAAGGCATCGCCCCGATATTAAGGTGCTAGGCGAAGGCAAGGCGATAGCCTTCATGCCGGAAGACCCTATGGGCGTGTGGGTTCATATTCAGGAAGTGCGCGACCTGCTTGATGTGAAGGACCGCACGATTCGTGATTATGAGGACAACTACCTTCCCCGCCCGAAGACTATGTCGGTGAAGAGCTGGATGATTGGCACCCCGGAGACTGGCGAGCAGTGGGTGTATGATGCCGAAGAGGTTGACCGCGTCATTGCTGCCAAGAATAAAGAAATTGAGGGCCTGAAAACCAAGGCGGACCGCTTGGAAAGCAAGTGTCTCGCAAAGGATGGGACTATTGAGGAATTGAAAGCCTCCAACCGCAGGCTCGCAAAACTGGTTGGCAAGCGCTCCGCCAAGATGCTTTCGTTCCGCAAGGCTATGTGGAAGGCAATCTTTAATTGGGCAAAGCTGGAAGCATTGCGTTGGCTGGAATGTGAAAAGACCTGTCCGCTTGGCAGCGACCGTGAAGGATTCTGTATGAAGCGCCGCCACCTGTGGGAGCGCGTTGGAGACAAGGGTGCCTCCGAGGTTGCCGATTATGAAACCCTGCGGGACAACCTGCTTACCAAGTATGCGGATGCCATCGCCTCCGGTAAAGGGGTTGTGACTGCCGAACAACCAATGAGGATTATCGGAAAATGAAAAGCGAGGAACTCATAGAAAAACTTCGCGCTGCCCAAATTGATTCCGAGATCACCGGGCAGCCGATGCGCCTTGACGTGAAGATTCAGGACCTGCTGGATGCCTTCGCCGAGAAGGATGCGCAGATAGCCTCCTTAAAAGGCGAAATCTCCAAGATACAGGACAAGATGTGCGAGGATGTGTTTGAGGGCATTATGCCGTCGGAACACATCGTATGCCGCCCGCTCCAGCAGGCAGCCAAGCGCATTGCCGAACTTAAGCAGTCCGTTTCTTGCGATGCAAGCGTGGCGAACTACCGCAAGAATTTGATCAAGGAGCTGGAATTTAAGGTTGATAGATTGACTGAAGAAAACCGGCGCCTTATCAATTGCAATGAAGGTATGAAGGTGTATATTCTCCGCCTGCTTCGCGGAATGTGGCACGCGATCGCAAATTGGGCACGTGCCGAGCGCAAGCCGCTGGAGAACTGGGGTTATTGTGAAGAAGCGCAGAGGTGGCTGAATGTGGAGCACAAGGGCCTTGAAAGGGTCAAGCAGTATAGGGGGTAGTATGACTTTGCGAAAGAAAACCAAGCGCGTGTCTCTTTCAGTCCCGAAAAACGTATGTATAGAATGTGGCAAGCCGGTCACGCCCGGAACAATGCAGGATGGGCACTTGTGTATGTCCTGCTATGAAAAGCGGTGGTCGTTTTGCCGATAAGTTTATTTTGAGGTTCCTATGGACGAAGATGAATACGAAGAATACCTTGAAGAGGAAGAAGCCCGCCGTGCGGACGAAGATGAATACGAAGAATACCTTGAAGAGGAAGAAGCCCGCCGTGCGGACGACGAGGCTTATATGAATTTGTCCGACCTGCTTTTCAACCAGCCCCCGGAGGCAATGTGATTAAAGATCTTGTGATATTTGCCTGCCTGCTTTTGATTGGCATCGCTGGCATCATCGTTGTTTGTTCCGTTTCTATGCCGCACTCCCTTGGCGTGGCCATCGCGATTTTCTCCAGCGTCTTTGTGATTGCTGGCGGCGTTGGCTTATGGGCGATCCTTGATGACGCCAGCCAAGATGATGACGATGATGATGGTCCGCACTTTTATGGGCCGGGCGGGTCAGTGATTTAACCACAATCAAGGAGAATCAAAATGATTGTATGCGACATATGCAAGAAGAACCCTCGCCGTGAAATCAACGTCAAGGATATGCTTTACGATAAACCTCGGAGCAAGGGTCAGCGCTTTGACCTGTGCGAAAAGTGCTTCAAGGCAGTTTTCAAGGAAGTCCTTGAGAAGAAACAACAGCAGGCTGCCGTCAAATGATTGAAAGCGATCGCCTCAACCACAAGCCGCATAAGATCTATCTTGAGGCGCCTGCCAAATGCTCCCGTCCTATCAAGGCGCATACTTGCGGATCCACGCGCTTCATCGTGTATGATGAACCGGTCCGACTTCGGGGTGTGGTCTGCCGCCGTTATCGCTGCCAGGATTGCAATGCGGATTATTTCGTTGTGGCCGAGCCGGTCCTTGTTTAGCAAGCCCAATATGAAAGGCGGGCATCGCCGCAACTGCCTCAAAAATGCCCTCAAACGAAGGATACCCGAGAAATAGGGTGTCTTTTTCAGTATATGAATGTATATTATGGGTAGAGGCGCCGGGTTGGCGTCTAACCAAGGAAAGGCAAAAATATGGCAGCAAAAATCAAAACCGAACCGGAACTCACCAAGCTGTTCCACTCCATCAGCGTGATCGAATTGATTGCGACCTGTATGGCGAAGAAGGCATTGTCCTACCATCTGTCCCGCGAGAAGTTTGCGGAGCTGGCGTTCGACACTACACTCACCTCCAACGCACATCATTTCGTTACGGTGCGCCTGACTTCGAAATTCAAGTTTGAGGACAACCCCGGTCCTTGTAACTGGACTTTCGAATTTTCGTTCCTTACCAACGTGGTCAAGGCCGATGGCACGATCCGCGTATACCGCTCGGTTGGCCCCGACTTCCCGCCTGCTGCCAACCTCACGACTGGCGGCTTCGTGGAAGGGCGCTGCGAATTTTCACAACAAAAGCTGGACGCGCTTGTCCGCGAATTAGCCGGAGATTCCCCGCTTGGGGCCGGTATGTAGGAGGCAAAGATGGCACCGGATGTTTCTTTCGATATGATGGCCGCCGCCAACCGCCATCGCTGCGAGCGGTGCGGAAAGCCCGGCGCTATGTATGTTCCCGGTTTGGGGCGTGTGCTTTGTAGTGATTGCCACCTCGGTTATCGCGGCCATCGTGAAGAAGAGGAAACGCTCGAGGCAGGCGTTTGGCGCCACTTTGATCAAATCCGCCCGGTGAAGGCGGCGCCGTATGGCTATTTGGTTGTCCTCCCGGAAACGCGCTCCCCCGTGCTGGCCCAGTTTGACGAGGAGTCCAAGCGGTTCAAGGTGTATTGCGCACAGATCGGGAAGGACATTCAGGTCCCGGTTAAAATGTGGTTTAGAATACCGGATGTGCCCACCGCATAGGACCCCGGTTTATTTACGCAAAAACGGCGCTTTAAGGCGCCGTTTTGTTTTATCCGTGTAATTGCCTAGGCAGGCGCAAATCGCGCCTTAAACGCCGCGTCTACGCGCCCATTCGGCAATAAGCAAGGCATCCGCGTCGCCGTGCTCATTGATAATTTTCGCGTGCATCGGGAACATGCGCAGCCCAACGTCCTTGCTGGCCTTTTTGAGTTTCGGGGCGCCTTTGACACCTGCCGGGAGGAGAACCTTCTGCCACGCGCCGGAATCCACATATTCGTAGCCGAAATGCAGGGATTCGAGGACAATCAGGGTTGCCTCCAGGGAGCGTGCTGCTGCGATAGATGCCTGAAATCGGAAGTTGTTAATCATCGGGCGTTCGATGATTACGCGGGTCGACAGTGGATTGTATGGCTCAAGCAGCTTTTTCAAGGCGGGAACATCAATCCGGTTGATGTGGCGCACCTTTGATTTTTGGTAGTTGAGCATATAGGTGGTTGGCGTTTCCACGAAAACGGAGGTGTCCCCATCGAGGATGGCGACCGTTCCCGTTGAACCATTATCTATCCCTATGTAGGTCATTTTGCTTGTTCCTTATCTAAAGATCCAATCGATTTGTCCGGGCAGCGCCTTCGCAATTTCAGTTAGCGTGCGAGCCATCCCGACTTTCTTGAGGCATTTGCCGTAGTCATCCAAGAAACCGGGAATTTTTGCATTCGCGCGAATGATGTTCTCGGAAGGGATATCCGGCATATTGTGGTATTCGATTTGATGAAGGCGGGCTGCTTCTCTTGCTGCCGCCGTCATTGAAATTTCGCGGACAACATCTTCAGTCAATTCTTCCGGAGTCATTTGCTTCGGGGTCTTTACTGGAGGCGCCGGCTTGTCAACCATCTTGATTCCTTTGAAGGCATCCGGCGAGGCGAACGGAAGAGTAGGCGCCCCGGTTAAAGGCTGGCCTTCCACATCCTCGATAGATTTCTCCGCGTCCTCCTTGGTAAAGGCGTGCTCCGTCATTTCAACCGGCGGGACCTCCGTGGAGGTGTCAATCGCTGGCGGGAGGTTGTCTTCTTCGGCAGCCTTCTTTTCTTCTTCGGTCAAGCGCTCGGGGATATCGGCGGTGCCTTCGTTCAAGTCGTCCGGATCGTTTCCTTCATCGTCCATCCAGCCATCGGAGGCAGGCTGCGCTTCAATAGGGAGGTCAACTTCGTGGACTTCGTTCTGCGGCTGGACTTCTACCGTAATGTGTTCGACGGCTGCTGCGGTGGCATCAACAATGTCGTTGTGATCATTGGTGTCCTCCGAAGGCAGGTCCTCAACGTGAATACCACCGCCAAGATGGAAGCCGCTGTCATCGGCGAGGGCGGAAAGGAATTCTTCCGCTTCGTAGTTGGAAAGGGGAGCAACGTCGCCATCATATTCGAAGTAGACAAGTTCGTTACCCCGCTCAATGTATTTGAATTTTCCAATTTGGCGAATCTTGCCTTCGGGTCCGCCCGTATATTTTCGGTCGCAAGGCTGGTTGTAATCAACCGCCCCGCAAATATAGCGTAAACGCTTTGATTGTTGCTTTGTGATAATCATAGCATAAATATACGAGGTCAACGATGGCAAAGGACAAAAAGGAATATAACCGCAATTATTACGCTTCGCATACTGGAATATGGAAGCGGAATTATGCGGAGAACGCCGATGCCCGGCGCGAGCGTGCCCGCACCTACGCGAACCAGCGGTGGGAGTCCGACCCCGAATATAGGGCCGCCCACTCGAAAAACACGATCGAAAGAACGAGGCTGAACCGCCAGGTCCGGTCCTTGGCGAATGTTTCCGAAAAAATTTGCCGTGTTTTTCAAAAAATTTCCGAAAAATTTGCATAATACTAGTGTCTTTTTCAAACAACGATACTATATTTAAGGCATACGGGCGCAGGTAGCGCCTAAACCCAAGGAAAGAATAAATATGGTAACGGACTTGCATCCCACTTCCGATCTTTATCGCGAAGATTATGAGAAATACAACGCAGCCTTGAAGGCGGTCACCCCGGAAGTTTGGGCTCGCTGGGAAGCAAACAAAGAAGCATACTACAAGAAGTGCCAAAAGGTCATTGACTACGCCGTTTATTATTACGGCTCGCGCTCGCCGATGGGCGCCGATGAAATTCGCGCACGCGCCAATTTGATTTTCTGCATTGCCTGCCTCCGCTGGGATCCCGAAGGCGATGCCGCACTCCCCACCTACGTTGCCAAGCAGTTGATGCGTTTGAGCGGAACCGATATCCGCGTTGAATCCAAGCACAAAAATAATTTCTCCCAAGGCGCCTCCGCTGATGGCGAAGGCAAGGTCGATATCCTCACGCTTATCGGCAAGCCGGACGATCGCGATACTCTCCGCGAATATGTTGAGAAGGCTGGCAAGGATGCGGTTGCCCTTTATGATGCCTGCATCAGCGGCTGGTATGACCGCAAGTCCAACACCGGCGCCCGCCGTCCCATCACGCCGCGTGGTCTTTTCCTCGCCCGCGCATTGCCGTGGACCTGCAAGGAAAGATATGCGAGCGCCCTTGAAGCAATCAGGGCAGCCGCAAACGCTTGGCGCACCGGAGCCGATTTCAAAGGCTATGTAGTTTTGCGCAAGGCGGCGGTATGAGTCAGGTTGAAGAAATTTCTAGCAAGTGCGAAGAAGCCGCTCGTAAGTGGTTTGAACGCGGCGGTGAAATTCTCATTGCCTCCCAGCCAGGGACCGGCCGCCCGGATGTGATTCCTCTATCGGAATCCCTTAAAACGCGGGAGCCTTCCAACCCGCCGAAGTTCATCGATTACATCGGTTTGATGGGGGTGTAAGTATGGTGCACGTCCGTTTCAAATACCGCGATGAATTTTGCCGCGATGGCAAGTTCCGGGAGCAGGAATGTCACGTCCGCTCCGTAGATGAATGTAAGAAGATTTATGGATTAGATCAATGCGAATACGAAATTCTTGAAGTAAAAGAGGTATGACAATGAAGAACGCAACAATCGAATTACTGGATCAGGTCCGTCAGGCATCCACCCTCTCGGAAAAGATCTCCCTCCTCAAAAACAACCGCAGCGACTTTGTGGACATGATTGTCGCCGATGCGATGGATCCTGCCGTCACCTATGGCATCACCTCCAAGGGCATCTCGCTTCAAAAGCAGACCGAGTCCCATTGGCTGGGTGGCTGGTATGAAGGCTTCCATCATATCCTTGAAGGCCTTGCCGCCCGCAATACTACCGGGAACGCAGCCATCAAGGCTATTGAAGATTATTTGGCGTATTGGGATGAAGACACGCAGCGCTTCCTCCTCTCCGTCCTTGACCGCGACTTGAGCCTCGGCATCGGTTGGGACACTTACCGCTCCGAGGTGATGGGGCTGGACGATCAGTTCGAAGTTGCGCTCGCGCAGCACCTTGAAAAGGTCAAAGGCGTGAATCCGGTGGATGGCACTTACTACGCCTCCCGCAAGTGCGATGGCGTCCGCTGCATTGCAATCTTCAGTGAAGCCGGCGTTGAATTCCGCTCCCGCCAAAACAAGGTATTTACGACGCTCGATCGCCTCAAACCTGCCGTCGCCACCTTCTGCCTCGGCCTTACCGGCCAGTGGGTGCTCGATGGTGAACTTTGCAAGATTGACGCGAACGGCGACGAGGACTTCCAATCCGTGATGAAGGAAATCCGCAAGAAGGACTACACCATCGAATCGTGCTGCTATCAGGTTTTCGATGTGCTCACCTACGATGAATTCCGCCTCGGCAAGACCCGCAAGGATTTCACGCACCGCCTTGATCTCCTCAAAAAGCTCAACGAAGCCTATGAAGAACAGCCGCACGGCGATTGCTGGGTGAAGCCGCTCAAGCAGGAACGCTTGACTTGTCAGGCGGACTTCGATCGCTGGGCTGGCTATGTGGAAGCAGGCAATTGGGAAGGCTTTATGCTGCGCAAGGACGTGCCCTATCAGTCCGGCCGCACCAAGGACCTTTTGAAGGTTAAGAAGTTCTTCGATGCCGAATACACGGTTGAAGGCGTTGAGGTTGGCGAAATGTCCACCGCAATGCCTGGCCAGGGCATCGTGAAGTATCAGGGCGTTACCCGCCTTGTGATTGACCATAAGGGCAACAAGGTTGGCGTCGGCTCCGGTATGAGCCGCGAGCAGCGTATCGCGTGGATGGAGGATCCTTCGCAGATCGTCGGCAAGACCATCACTGTGAAATACTTTGAAGAAACAAAGTCCCAAGATGGCAAGTTCAGTCTCCGCTTCCCCACCTTGAAGTTCGTTTACGAAAACGGGAGGACCTGCTAATGCGTAGCACTATAATTGAAGAAATGAAGGAGCTCACCGCTGAAATCCTCAACAAGCGTGGGTATACCATTGAAAACGGAACCCTTCGCGAGGCAGGCCTCGGCGATGCCAACGGCCTTGCCGTTGTGTCCGCGATCGTTGATATGGCTGGTGGCGGCACCTGCACCGTTGGGGACCTCACCGCCGGACAGTTCCTTGATAAGGACATTCGTGGCACCCGTTATGGCTGCGAAGTAATGTTGTGGCTTATGGCGGTCGTGGGCGTCAATCATAGCTCCGAAATTGGCGGCCAGTATGTCCGCGTTGCCTTTGATAAGGACGGCCACGCCACCTGCATCGGGCATATCGTTAAGAACATTTGGCTGAACTTTAAGATGCTCGCTGCTGGCATCCGTGCGGAAGATGATATAAAAATGGAGAGCGTATGAGTTCAGCATTCCCTCTTTATGCAGCAGCGCCGGGAAGAATATAACCGCACCCATTTTGGCGGTTAAAGGAGGCGTCTATGGCAGGCTATGATCCAAGCGACCCCGAAGAACGGCGGGTAATGAAAGCCCACTATTTTCGGAAGTCAATGATTTCTAAAGGGCAGTCGGAAGCGGACGCGCTCCGCATAGCAAGCAACTACTATCACGTCCCGGAGGAATCCGTAAAGAATTTCTCTTTCCAGGAATCCCCGGATCCGCTGGATGATGATATTTGGTTTATGCTTGGCGGCCACACCCCAATAGCTGCAAGTGAAATGCTTAACGAAGGAGATTTTTTCTAATGGAAGTCGCAAGTGATATGAATGAATTGTGCCTTGTAAGCGACCGCAACCATCGCCACTACGCGTTGCCTGAAAAGGCCGTGGAGGAATTTAATTCGCGCCCGCCGGAAAAGCGTATTGCAACGTTGCGCTGGCCGAAGAATGAGAAAAACAAGGAAGAACTCCAGTGTGGCACCATCAATGTTCTTCAGGACACTTGCGGGCATGTTGTGGCGAGCGTGGCGCTCGACCCCAGCCTGCCGGGCGGCAAGGAATTGAAGGAACTCGTTGAAGGCGGCAAGACCCTTGTATGTGGCTTGGGCGGCTATGGGCATTGCGAAGGCGAGGCTGCCGTGATGGATTCGATTGAATACGTTGCCATCAGCGAGCCGCAAGAGGTTCCCCGCTAGCGTATATAGAAGAAAGTCACGCATAGCTCAATCCTGCGAGTCACCGTTTTGTTTAGACCTGCCTGTGGATGCATACGCTTGTGGGCGCACTGGCAAAGCGGCCTAAAAGGGAAGAGGGAAAAGGGATAGCTACCCGGAAGACCAAGAGCGCCGGCCGTGGAGACCGGAGGCTGTGGTGAAAGTCCACTGCGTGCAAACCTTTATGCAGGGCTGCCCACCTGTGCTTCAAAGAATGGGCTTCCAACGTGCCGGGGTTATTTACCGTAGCGTTGGCGTTCCGCCTACGAAATAAGGGCGGGCGGCATCAAAGTCAATGCCGCGGGATAAAACCCGGTGGAGTGAAGAACCGTGACTAGTCCGGCGGACCTTCGGGGAGGCCGGATTTTTTTTATCACGTGCCAAAGCGTTCTTATGAACGTATATTATGGGTGTAAAGGAAATTCAACCCAATGAAAAAGAACTTCGCAAATAATTTCTTCTTTGAAGCCGCGGCCTATGCCGAGGAGTATTTTGCGTGTTCTATGCGGTGTTGATTTCCAGTGCATTTCTAAAGGCAAAATGGGGACGCCACCGCATAACGCGGTGGCGTTTTTTGTTTGCCTATTATGGGTCGATAGCCGAGATGGTCAAGGCGGCGGACTGAAAATCCGCAGATGCTGGTTCGAGTCCAGCTCCTCCCACTAAATATGGCGCTATAGTCAAGCGGTTAAGACACCGGGATTTCACCCCGGAAACTGCGGTTCGACTCCGCATAGCGCTACTTGGGACGTTAGCTCAATTGGTAGAGCACCTGCCCTGCAAGCAGGGGGTTATCGGTTCAAGTCCGATACGCTCCACTACATTCATTCCGCCGTAGCCCAGTTGGTAGAGCGGGGCACTGTTAATGCCTTGGTCCGTGGTTCGAGTCCACGCGACGGAGCGAATTTGGATAGGTATGCAAGATGGTCAAAGCAGGCTGACTGTAAATCAGCTCCCTTCGGGGTTCGTCGGTTCAAATCCCACCCTATCCACTAGCGATTGCTGCGCGTTTTAGGCGCATATAAGGCCGGAAAATAGAAAAGGCGCCCAAATACCCGGGGCGCCTTCAAAATCGCCTTAAAAGCGCGTTAAACGTGAATTACGAGCTCCAGCCTGATCAGCGCCTCATCGTCCACCGCCTTGGCGTTGGGATTGCGCAGAACTGTTATTTCCCTTACGAAATATGACAAGTCCATCCCGCCGTAATTGACATACAATTTGGCATACTGCGCGATGTCGCCGGGGCAGTATTTTTCGATCTTGCTGTTCTTGGGGCGGAACTGCCCTTTGCCTGCTTCCGGGATGTCGGCAGGCA
>Ga0326511_10005348_pt1 | contig 10131 bp, 17 predicted proteins | sample 0_2496_0518_D_FD_203701 | JGI IMG/M metagenome (GOLD analysis project Ga0326511, IMG submission 203701) | Bovine rumen microbial communities from UC Davis, California, United States - 0_2496_0518 | ecosystem: Host-associated > Mammals > Digestive system > Stomach > Rumen | place: USA... | reverse complement strand
CAGCATCATCATCAAATGGAGGAACCGGCAAATTTAATAATCTCAATGATGCAACAAAACGAGAACCGGCTTTAGACATATTCTTTTCACCAATTGCCTTTGCCATAGATTCACAAGACTTGCCTTTCTTTAATAGGTCTTCAACACGCTGCAAATCTTTTGCTTCACATTTAAGTTTCTTTGATTTCAAATAAGCTTGTGGATTATCTATACCTAACTGATAAACATTCTCATTTATAAATGTTTGAGATGCACCGTCAAATCCTAAGAATATAATATCAACAAAATGCTCATTAATATATTCTAAAATATCTAAACTATCATCTGTTAATTCTACAGGATTTTGTGCCTACTGAATAACACAAATTGCTTCTTTTTCTTCTCCTTGGTTATTCTTAAATATAATTTGATCCGGTAAAGAGTATTCATTCCATGTTAAAATATTAGCAATACCAAAAGAGAAGAAATTATGTTTCTTATTAGCAACATTTTCAAAAACAATTTTATTAATAACTATATTGTTTTCCTTTGCAAAATTTAAAGCTAATCCAAATGTCTTGTGTACAATTTGGAACCCATTTATTTGTAATTCTACATTAATACGATCCTGAGGTATTACCATAACATCTAAATTATTCCAAGAATTCTTAGAAGAATGGCCGTGCCAACCTGAACCTTCTCTTTCTATTTCAATATTATCAGAACCATTTAATTCTTTAAGGAATCCTTTTAAAAATGCTGTAATATTTTGTTCTTGTACAATCTGTATAGCTTGATCTGTTACACGAGCAGCAGTGCTTTTAGTATTACTTATAGATCCAAAATCAAAAGCCTCATTAATAGATTTTCTTATAGTTCTTCCTAAATTATCTATAAGGTTTTTATACATATCCTATTTTTTCATATTTGTTAAAGTTTCATTTATTTTCTTCTTTTTATCTTTTTTATTATAATCCCTATTATACCATGCGGGAGGTTGTCTATTAATAGGGCTTCCAGTAAATGTCTATACTAAGTTTGTACTATCTTTAACATTCCACATACTTAGATCTTTTTTAAAGCTTTTTGCATTAAAAAACATACAAGACATATTATCAACATTACTGACATCCCAGCTGGATATATCCCCATTAAATTTTGGATTCTCCCAAAACATACCGCTCATATCAGTAACATTAGAGGTATTCCACATAGATATATTACCATTAAATTCTGTATCAAAAAATAACATCTACATAGTTGTTACATTGCTAGTATCTATCCAATTAAGATCACATTTATTACCAAAGATTTTTAAACAGTTCTTTATTAAATCTGATATTTCTTCATCATTCGTTTCATAACTAGCAGATGGTAATGATAAAATAAAGTCCTTATCTTTTTCTGATAATTTACCTTTATTTAAAATTTTATGTGCAACATCATTTATTTTATCTTTTATTAATATATCAAATGCATTAATTGATTTCTTCTGTTTATTAATAGAATCAAAATCAAATTCTTCATTAATATTTTTATTATAATACTTTTTCATATACATATATTAAAATTTATTAAAGTAATACTGTCCATGCTTCAAAACATTTTGTTTCATAATCACGGTATGGCATTACATTATAGCCATTCTTACCCCATGCAGTACCCCATGAGTTTCTTATAATAAATCCTTCTTTTGTATATCCTACAAATGTAATTGCATGTCCACCAAAATACTTACCTCCAGCATTCCAAAAATGCTGAGGATCTTTATTATAACATGGAAGTCCGGCAACACAAGGTCCGAACATAATCAATGCATGCTTTAATTCTTGTGCAGAACGAATCTTTGCATATTCATTAATCTTATAACCTTTTAAACCTGTATGACGTAAATAATGCAATGCTTCTTTGATAGTCATTCCCGGAGCACGTTTATTAGCTCTGCATGCATATAATTCATCAATAGAGAAATTATTACATACACCAGGAGTATCATGCTCAGAATTATACATATAATCTAATACACATGTCAATGATTGACAAACACATGTTGTTGTATTACCTTGATTTCTTACCGGTGGCATATTATCTACCCATGAGAATTCATCTGGTAATTCTGCTTTTTCATCAATATTTAAAGTATGCTCTGTACCATCCATTAATGATGGTGCACAACCACATGCAACAACCACTTCATTTTGCTGTTTTTTATTACTTGCTGCCATTATATCTTTTAATGTTTTTTTCTTTTTCATATATCATGAAGACTATTTAAATATTTATTAAAATAAAAAACTCTGGAAAAACTTCCAGGATTTAAGTATTTTCTAAACTATTTTATTTAATCTATAATCATATGCATTAATTGGTTTCTTTAACTTACTAGCAGAATTGAAATCAAATACTTCAATAATATATTTTATATATGAATTCATTTAAATATAAAATATTAAAATAAAGGCTTACAAATAAATTGTAAGCCTTTAATCTATATATTATTCTGCTGGTGTTTCTCCACCAATATCTCCACTTGTATCAAATCCTCCGGTGTCTCCTCCGGTATCGAATCCTCCAGAATCTCCACCTGTATCAAAACTGCCAGAATCAAAACCACCAGAATCAAAACCACCAGAATCAAAACCACCAGAATCATCACCAAAACCGCCAGCATCAAATCCAGCAGCATCACCTCCACCGAAGCCTCCAGTGTCACCACCGCCATTCTATCCTTGTGCAAGTGCTGCAGCAGCATTAGCAGCATCTGTATGTTTCTTAATAAGTTTTGTAAGTTCTATTTGACGTAATATTTCTGCTTCTTTATACTTATGATTAATTTCTATATCACTGTCACTTAATCCCATAAATTCTTTAACAAGCCAGTCTATAGAAAATATTGGTTTATCCTGAGTATCATGTATTCCATATAGTGTTCCTACTGTATTTGCACCTTCACCAACTACTTGGCGTTTCTTTGCTAATGTAAATAAGTTTTCTTCATTATACTTAATACCTAAACATTGACGTAAATAATCAACATGAGAAAGTTCTGGATGCTTTAAACATATCTAAACCCATAATGGTTTTAATAATACTTCTTTATATACAGACTGTATTCTTTGAATAAAGCGTGCAAATGCATATTCTTCACGTGTTACACTCGCATCAACAGTTAATTGATTTGATGGAGGTCCTGATATATTTAAAGTAAATCTATTTGCCGGCACCTATGATTCCAATATGAATTTTCTCCAATAATATTGAAGTGATTCTGTTGTATTCATATCATATCCTTCACCTCCAATTTCCTCTATATTTGCTGAATTTCCTTCACGCTGTGCAAATACATAAGTCTTTGAGAATGAGAACTTTGGCTCACCATTAATAACAACTTCACCAGATGCATCATCAATAGTTACTTCTTCATTATAGTCTGCAATTAATTCTGATACACGCTGTTGTGCTTTTGCATCAGTCATTGATCCTACAGGGACAGTAATCTTAATACGTTTCTATGAATTCTGAATATTCCAAATAAGATGTGAATTCTCTAATTGTCTTAACATATTATAAGAACGTGTTAATCCTTCCAAGTAAGATACTCTTGAACTCTTTGCAAAGTTCATAGAAGTCCAAGAAATATAAATCAAATTAGAATCAGGAATAATATGTTCTCTTTGTGCATCACCTCTATACTGATACCATACCTGCATTTCCTTTCCATTATAATAATGTATTTCCGGCTCTAATGTTACTGGATCAACTTCTTTAAAACACTCAATAGTTGTTGGATTTTCATTATTATCAAAAATAATTTCAAATGCAAGATAACCATCAATAAGGAATTTCTTAAAGTAATTCCAACCATCATTGTTTCTATCCCAACCAAAGCAAGAATATATTGTATTATATGCAATCTTACAATCTCTTATAAGAGAATCTGCATTTACATTTTTTGACTTATTTGAATAGTTCTTATTAAGATTTAACTTAAGCCTATCCAAATCTAATTGAGCGAAATATCCATTCTCATCATTAACAATGGCCTCATTAGTTATTGTATCAAGAATAAAGTTGATTTCATTGCTCTATGCAAACTGGCGTAAGAATTCTCTTCGAGCTGCATAGCCCATATCAAAAAATGCATATGAAGAGGATTGGTTACGTGTTATATCTCTATATCTGTTAAATCTTGAACCATATACTTCATCACCAAATGGCTGATATAAATCCTCCATTCCACCTTCATTGGTTTCAGAAGCACCTAATGACAATGAAGTCTTTAATATACTACTTGATGTATTAATACCTAGAGAAGACAAATTAATAAGAGGATTAATTCTCTTATGATTCTACTTTCCAGGATTAAAAGATCTTATTACATATTTTTTTGGCATATAATTTTAAATGCTATATTTTATATTATTATTTATATCATTAAATTATATTCTGTAATTTTGGTAATGTTTATTATCACCAAAGATCTGTAGTTCTCCAAATTTTATCAGAATTTATGAATTTTATAGTTGCCCAATATTTTATATAATATACTTTTAATTCATTTTCTTTCATGTATATTACACTCTTTGGCATCCAGAACTCTAAACCTGCAAATTCAAAATCTTCATATTCTTCATCAAATTTAAAGAGTATAGCCTTTTCTGTTATTCTTATAATCTTTACTACCTCATTAATATCTAATTTATCTTTTACCTCTCTTGAATACCTGCGTAAAAGAACAGAATCTCCAACAGGAAACAATTTTATGGGTAATTGATTTTCTTCAGATTTTTTATTAATAACAACAGTATGTGGGCCATCAAATGGATCATCATAATCATTATGGTCAATGCTATCAATGTAATCATTGAAATCCCGCTCCATACACATATCTGCATAATCTCCCATATATTATACTTTTTATTTAATGCAAAGATACAAATAAAAAATAGCACCAAGAAATTTTTGGCGCTAAAAATTATTAATCTTGATAATATTCTTTTATTGTGAATGCATCACCTTTATATAATCCAGGTGTATGTGAGTGTTCAGCAACAAAATATTTGCCAATAATCCATTTAAATCCGCTTACGGATTTATCGCAATATCCATTATATGCATATCTGCTATAATAGAGTCTTAACACTTTTACACACTTTGGAAAATAAGTAAACTTAGTCATAATACTTATAATATCTGAAACCTTGAAATCCTTTATACGGTATTGGGGTTATCTTATGAAATGGTCCAGTTCTCTGTAAAAACTTTCCTTTCCAACCCTTTCCAGTAGTAGTACATGTGAAATCATCTGTTGAACATCCTACAAATTTCTGCCATCCAACAATATTACCCCTGTATACTAAATATACTCTTGTTATACCTTCTATATTCTTCGGTAAAAATGGAACCTTAAAATTCATTACATATGATTCATCTGCTACTGCAGCAAGCTCTTCCTCATAATCGCTCCATTCAAATGTACTTGGTAATGTAATAAGTAATCCAGTATGTTCAACAGCTGGTTGTTCATATTCTTTTAATTCACGTTGAATATGTTCTACAAGAATATTATAATCATTCATATCTTCAGATTTTTCTTTTATATGATTATTTATTATTCCCATATTAAACGTAATCTTTCCATAAAATTTTATATTCCTGATAAATCTTATCTTCTTCTGGAGTCATTTCATTAAAAGGAATACTGCAAATATTCTTACCATCCTTTGGACGCTTATAAGCAAGTAATTCTTTAACACGCTTACTATGATCCTCCATTTTCTTAATAGTATCCGGTGTACGATGTGCATCGATTTCTTGAAATCCTCCAGTAATAAGAGGTTTATCTGTAAATTTCAATTCACGAAATTCTACAATAGTATGAATATAACATTCATCTGGAGCATATAATCTGTTAACTACTTTTCTTTCAAACTCTTTTACAAGTTCCTCTGGAAACTGTGAATATGTTTCTTCCGGTGTTTTTTCTCCATGCCAATTACTGTATTCCCATTGCCATTCAGTAATATATGGCTGGAAATTACCAATAGCATCAATCAACAGCTTAAACTTATCAAACTCTTCATCAGTTAACTGAATAATGTTGCTTGCATAATCAGCATCATTATAATCGCCTTTTACAAAAAAGTATCTCATACTATCTTATTTTCAAATTCTTTATAATTACCTTTACCAGAACGTGACTTAATATAGATCTTGCCACTTTTATGATTCACCCAATTAGGATGCGCTTCTTTATTTTTTGCATAATATCTCTCAGATGCTTCTCGTTCACGAAATTCAGAATCAATCTCATTATCAGTCAAATGACAAAGCTTTACTGCACCATCAAACCGTCTATTTATTGGTTGTACACTTTCTTCCAAACAATTTACTTCTGCAGGACCTGACCAATAATCTGCTTCATCATAACCTATAAATCCTTTCTGAACATGCATATATACTTCCCTATCTGGCGGAAAATACGATAATGCTTCTATTAATTCTTTAACAGTCATATTTTATTATTCTTCATTATCTACTTCTTCCCATTCCATATCTCTTGTAATATAATTATTGTAATTACATCCTGGATATAGTTCATCTCCATATGACTTCCAGTCTGATGGCACGCCTGGACTCAATTCATAGAATTTTTCCATCCATTCATCAAATGAACCCTGACCATATTTTTCCTCATATTCATATATAACATCATCGGAAAGGCTGTCTAATGTATCATCTCGCAAACTAATACTATGCGGTGCATCAAATGACTTGTATACAGAGAAATACAAAATCTTCTCTAATTCTGGAGCGGCATCAAATAATAGTTTACAATGTTCTTTGAATTCTTCTGAGAATTCTCCATCATCTGTATCATCATATGATTTCTTTACAGGCCTATTATAAGAAGGATTAACAATACGCATAAGTTTTGCAGCAGTCTTATCAAATGCTTCATTAATATTATCTGTGATATTATCAATATCTGCATAGATACCTACATCAGAATCATTAACACCAGGATAATCTGTATGAACTTTATCATACAAATTCTTAACACTGTTAAGATATTTGATCTTTGCAGCTTTCAGCTCTTCTACAACTTTTTGATGTGCAGTATCAATAGCATCTTCAAATTTCTTTGCAATATCAGTAAAGTTATTTCTATAGAATTCCTTTGCATTCTTTACTGTATCCTTATATCCATCTAAAGACTGATAAAGTTCGCGAGTCTTATCAAGCTTCTTCAAATATCCAACAAAACCATTTGTCTTTGTATATTCTGCCTTACCATAAAGCAAACATAAATTATGAAAATGATATGAAGAAAAATCTTCAGTTAATGTATAACGATCTTTCCAATTTTTTTCAATTACTGCACACTTACATTTCTTTACATATTCTTTAATATGTGCCTCTTTGCTCAATGACAATCTGCACATACCAATAACATCATCAAATGTGACATCCTGATTAGCAATATATAAAGCTAGCCACAAATCAAATACTTCCTGAGCAGAAATCTTTGCAGGTTTACATTTTTTAATAAACTCTTTATCATTTATAATACCTTTGTACTTATCATAAGCAGACTTACCAAATTGCTGTACCTTCTGTGCAAATGCTTCAAGTTTATCACAATATTCCTTAATAGAATGCTTATTCTTTTCAACGCTCTTTACAATAGGATAATTATTCTGCACATTATACATTACAGAAGGATACTTATCAAGGAATTCATATTTTTCAGAAAGCCATTCTCCTTTGTGATCATCATAATGTGGTTCATAATCTACGCCAATAGGTGAATTATTTACTACATCTGGTCCATCAAGATATACACGGTAAAGTTCTTCTTTATATGTATTATTATTGCAATCAATACCACACAAAATGAATGTAGCCCCTGTATTTCTCCATTTATCACCTCCACTAAATGTAGCAGTAAAATGGAATGTTACACACTCACCATACTTTGAAATCTTCGTTACTGCAAAATGTAATTTATGGAAATGCTCATATTTAATCTCCATCAATGGCTGCTTTCCACCATCTCTCCAAGAAGACCACATAGGAACATTACGCCATCCACAACCATCAGGCATTTCAATAGGAAAGCACTCATTAATTGTACAGAACCAATACGACTTAGATTTATCATAACGACCTACAGGATCATGATAATTCTGTTGCATCCAATCATACATTTCGCAAATAGGCATTGCGAATAATTCATCAATCGTCATATATTTCTTATTTAATTATTAATTCTATTGCAAAGATACAAAAATATATTGATAATAAAAAATAATTTTGTGTTATTTAACACCATATCAAAATTCCTATTAAATATAGGAAATTCCCTACTATAATATAGGGATTTTACATAGGACTTTTTTGATATAATTTCATAAATACTATATAAACTTAAACATAGAAGCCTTATGAAGAAATTATTTTTTAGTAGTCTTATTCTTATTCTAAGCTTAGTATGCTTAACATCATGTGAAACTGTAGCAGTTGCTGCAGAAGTTCCTGTAAGTACAGAAGTTGTTTGGTATGATACAAATAACAACTTAACGGTTGTTTATATTAATGATATTGCTAATTATAGATATTGGGATGCAGTTTACTGCAGATATTATTATCGTCCAGTTCCACATCATCGTTATCATTATATTAGCAGACGTCCTCCTATGCATCATCACCATGCAAGACCTGTTACACCACGCCATCATGGCTCATGGCATCATACACCCGGAAATCATCATAGGTATTCTTCTCGTATAAATTCTTCTACCAGACATATAGGTGGTAATATACATCGTCCATCTGGAGGAAGAAATGGACATAATAGTCATGGACACTTCGGTGGAAGACGTTAATTAGCAACGTCCATTTCCACCACCACAACCATAACCAGAATCATAACCACATCTCGGATTACTCTAACATCCATAAGATGATCTTAAGGAACCACTACCACATCCATATTCACAACTGCTACTCGATGATGAAGATGTGGTAGTTTTCTTTGCTATCTTTTTAGCAAGTTCCTTTAAGCAATTTTGATCACATAGAGTATCGATCTGTTTCTTCTGCCAATATTCTACAGAATATACATGCTCATCTAAACCACAATCCTTTGATAATTCTGCTGCTTTCTTTGCAACATTCTTATCCATGATATTCTTTGTAAAGAATTCATTAATAACATCAATTTTCCAATTATTATCTTTCATACTGAATAGTACATTTTCTTCATTTTTTGCAAAGTAATAACCACATCTTATGGTTATTTGTTTTAAAATATCGTTAATCATACATCTATATTATAACCAATATGGATATATCTTTCCATCAGGATATATTACACCAAAGAAATACTTCTTATGTCTGAAAATATTTCTTAATACAGTTTTAAGGAAATCCCATATTGTAACCTTTAATTTTTTATTACGCAAAAAGCAAACTGTCTTAATAGTCAGATTGCCATTAAACTCTGGTAGCAAATGTTTAATATTGACATTCTTATTCGAACACCCTTGTGCAAAAGGAATATTCAATTTCATTTTCAATACATCTGCAATAGAAACATACATATCATCTCTGTCAAAAAGTTCAGCAATCTTTATGTTCTTATATCCAAGATTATTATAATACTGAATACAATGTAGAATTTCTTCTTGTTTATCCATATAAGGCTTAAATACATTTATAGAAATAATATACTTATCCTTATTCTTCAATGTACCATAAAAATGATCGCGATTATACATTGAGCGAGAATGCCTAATAACATCTGCTACTTTTTGATTATAATGATGTACACTCAGTAAAATACAATCTACCATGTCTACAATCTGCTCATATACATCTGCATTATCATAGCATTGCAAAGGCAATGATGTATTGATTATAATCTTCATATTTGTACGGTCCTTGATAAACTTAACAAGGTCAAGTACATCATTTATATAAATCAAAGGTTCACCACCAGATATAGTAATCTGCTCGGCAACATCCTTATAATTCAATATAGCCTGCTTAATTGCAGCAAAATCAGGCTTTCCTTCATGATTATAATGCTTATTGAGTTTATCAATACAGAAGCAGCAATTATTTGGACACTCCTGAGTCAAATGAAGT
>Ga0326511_10005347_pt1 | contig 10131 bp, 2 predicted proteins | sample 0_2496_0518_D_FD_203701 | JGI IMG/M metagenome (GOLD analysis project Ga0326511, IMG submission 203701) | Bovine rumen microbial communities from UC Davis, California, United States - 0_2496_0518 | ecosystem: Host-associated > Mammals > Digestive system > Stomach > Rumen | place: USA: California... | reverse complement strand
TGAGGCCGTTGTAGACATCAATAAATTTGATGCTAAGGTCGTACAGACAGAAATTGATGAGTATGTCTTCACAGAAGAAATCATTTCGGGATTATACCAGATTCTGAAAGGTATCCAATATCACAATGTGACGCATAATGGCACATGGATTAATGGTTACTATGGCTCTGGTAAATCTCACTTTCTTAAATACCTAAAGTACTGCTTCTCTCATGAGCATCAGGAGAGAGCCTTAGCGCGTCTGGAACAAGCCGTGAATGATACCGACATCATGACGGTACAAAAGCCAGACAAATTCCCCTCTAATAGTGATATTAGAGATACAATTGAGTGGCTGAAGAAAACCGAAATGGCAGATATCGCTTTTAATTTCGGTGATGAGGACAATAAGAACGAGGAAGAAAACAAGTCTTTCGTCCATGTTTTCTGGCGAATGTTCCACAAGTTCCGTGGATACAATCGCGAGAGTCTTGCTATCGGTCACTATCTGGAAAAAGTCATAGATGAAGCAGGACAACTTGACAACTTCAAGAATCGCCTTGGTGAATTAAACATTGATTGGGACGATGCCCTATCATCATACCTTTCTGACCCAGATACTATCTTCGATGTTGCAAAGCAATTTGTTCCGACTCTTAATGTTGAAGCCATACGCAATCGTATAGACAACAACGACCTCGATGCTTCTGTCTCTAACTTCTGCGATGTCATAAGCAAGTTTGTTAAGAATAAAGGCGAAAACTATAGACTTCTGTTCTTTGCCGACGAAGCAAGCCAGTATATTGATGGAAGAAAGAATGTTCTTCTTCAGCTACAACAGCTTTCAGCTACACTTGAAACAAAATGTGGCGACAAGGTTTGGATAATCTGTACTGCCCAACAAGGCCTTGAGGAGGTCGTGGAAGGTTGCCATATCGATAAGAAATCGGACGAGTTTGGCAACATTATTGACCGTTTCCCTGTTCGTGTACCTCTGGAAGAAGTCAACTCAACCTATATTACCCAAAAGCGTTTCCTCGAAAAGGACGGCAATGGTGTTATTGCTTTGGATGACCTTTATGTCACTAACAAAACTGCCATTGAAGGACAGTTCTCGCTTCCTGTTGGTTATGCGACCTATACATCTAAGGAGTCTTTCCAGTCATACTATCCCTTTGTACCTTATCAGTTCGAACTGATAAAGAAGGTACTGAAGGCATTCCGCAGTCTAGAGTATGTTGAGACGACTGTTAAGGATAGTGAGCGTTCGATATTACGTATAGCATACAATGCTGCCAACAAAACTGCTGGTGAAGAACTTGGAAGCGTCATTCCCTTTGACATGTTACTGACTGCTTTGGGTGTATTGGCCCATAACGGAAACGTGGCTATCCAGATGCCGCGAGAAGTTGCTAAGCAGTACTCTGATCCAGTATTTGCTAACCGCGTTGTCAATGCATTGTTCATGCTTTGTCACATGACAGAAAATGACAAGAACCAGCTCCCTGCTAACATTGAAACGCTAACAACGCTTCTTATTACAAATATTGACGAGAATATTAAGTCTCTCCGAGACAAAGTTGCTGATGTCATAAAGTTCTTCGGCGACAATAACATTCTAAAGAAGGAAAGACCTGAAGGTGCCAACTATGACGTATATAGCTTCTATACAGAGGAAGAGACCGAGGTGGCAACAAAGATTAAGACATCGCCATCTGGAGGTGACCAGGCTATAGCTGAAATGCTCAAGCCTATCATCACGCGTTACTTAGGATATAATAGTTCTCGTTATACATTTGGTGCAACAAATGTAAATGTCGGAATGACCATCTTTGACCTTTTTGCTCAGGGTGGCAACTATGACTTGATGATAAACATGAAGTTCTATTCTGACACCGATGACGTTGCTCGTGTTGCTCTCAGCAATGTTCCTAAGACTCTCATATTCTTCCTTGCACCTTTGTGGAAAAAAGATAAGGAGCTGCAGAATGACATAAACTGGTGCTGTCGCTTCAACAGTTATATGCGTAACGAACCTGTCACCAGCCAGTTGAGAGAAAAGATAAATGCAGACTTCAAGTTGAAGGCTCAGGAGCTACAGGCAAAAATACGTGCCAAGATAGAAAAGATGCTCGACTCTTGCCAGATTATTTCGGGTTCAGACAATATCACTAGCACAATAACCGGGCAAAAAGGTAATGGACGCTTGAAATATGCATTAGAAGGTCATTTCAACAATGTATATCAATACGCCAATTTGGTTGCTGGCTTACCTACCACGGCAGATCAACTTCAGCAGAAGATGCTCCGCCCCATCCAACCCGATGAATACAATGCGACGAATCCACTTACAGATGCAGAGAAAGATGTCGATCGTTATCTTTGCGGTGTTTCTGGCAGATATTCACTTGCCGATTTGGTCAATCGCTACAAGAGTGCACCTTACGGATGGCGTGAAGAGTCAACCATTTATGTGGTCAACGAACTCGTCAGACGCCATATTCGCGCCTTCGTATATAAAGGAGGCAGCGTTAAGATTACCCCACAACAACAGGCAAATCTCATCGTTCGCAGCAAGGCAGATTTTGAGGTAGAAGAAGCTGCAGAAGTATCACAGAGTCTTATCAATGATTTCATCATCGCATGGAAGGACATCTTTAATGTGCAGCAAGTTCCTGGAGGCAACAACTCAAGTCAGATTTACTTTGACTGCAAAGATAGTGGCAATTCGATACTGAACAATGCTGTTGGTAACTATACCGCCACTTTTGCAGAATTCAGTCAGAATGGCTATCCGTTTACAGGCATTTGTAACAAGGTTATTAAACTACTCAGCGACTGGCTTAAGGCGGATGGAGAGAAGGCATTCCTTGAAGCTGTTGTCAATCGACATGACGAGGCAAAGGCCGTTATGGACGAATGTAAGGCCGTTATGGGTTTCTTACATGCGCAGAAAGCAAGATATGATGAAGTTCGCTCATTTATTGCAAGTAATGAGACCAACTTTCAACATCTCGATGCTGCAGACCAACCAGTCATCAAACGCCTATGTGAGATTAAAGATGACGAAACTCCCTATGCTCAGGACAAGTTCCCTTCTTATCTCAAACTTTATAAGGAGGTTCGCGGGAAACTCGACCAAGCCATTAAGGATGCAAAGGCTGCAATTCGCTCTGAATATGAGAATGCATACAACCAGTTACTATCCATAGTCAATGGAAAGAATATCCCGCAGACTGTCCTCTCACAGATTGATGCTAAGATAAGCAGCGCATCGGCAAGTAACGATATTGCGACGCTCATCATGCATAAGGACACGACTACATTCTTCAATGAACAAATAGCTCGTATTAATGCATACCGACCTGCGACACCACCAGCTGATGACGATGAGCAGGACGATAATAACAATGATGACGGCAACGACAATAATGATGATGCTAACACAAATGTTCCAAGAGTCACAAAGGTCGTAAAACTCATGAAGCCTCAGAAGCAGATTCTTACGACCGAGGACGATGTGGAACAGTACGTACAGCTCTTGAAGAATCAATTATTGTCACACATCAACAACGGTGAAGACGTTGTAATAAAGTAACAAGAAACAAATAAAAGATGGATACAAGCAAACTGAAATCTTTTGCGCAACAGGCGCGCAAACTCATCAAGGAGGGCGTTAAGTTTGAACTCCTGAAGAAGGGATTCAATGCAGACGGCAGTGTCGCGTTTGAGCCAACAAAGATTAGTGGTGGCACTCTCTTTGATGGAGAACTCTATGATGAGCATTTCTATGACCAGTGGATGGCATTGAAGGACAGAATTATCCGCAAAGGGCTTGAAAATGTGTTTGAAGAAACTGCTTACACATGGTTCAACCGCCTCATTGCACTTCAGATCCTGTCAAAGAACAATATCATCTCCGTTCCGGTTTTGGAATTTGCTGATGCCACTCGTCGTGTCCCACAGATTGTAGAAGAAGCTCGCAACGGTCGATGGGAGAATATTGACGCAAAAAGTCAGAAGAAGGTGCAGACTATCATCAATGACTACTCTAAGGTACAGGAACAGTTCACTATCCTTGTATCCTCATATTGCCGTAACACTCCGCTCATCAACAAGTGCTTTGGTGGCATAGCTGACTATACAGAGATACTTCTTCCTTCTAATATTCTGGCAGCTGACAACTTTATCTGTTTGCTAAACAACACTCCTTTTATTACTGATGAGGACTATCACACTACTGAGCTTCTTGGTTGGCTGTATCAGTTCTATATCTCAGAAAAAAAGGACGAGGTTAATGACCGTACAGAATGGAGTGCTGACGACGTGCCTGCCGGTACCCAGATATTCACTCCTAATTGGATAGTGAAATATATGGTGGAGAATACTCTTGGCAGAATCTACCTTGACCATGATCCCTACGCAAGTTTCAAGGATGAATTGAAATATCTTGTGGAACCAAGCGAGGGCGAACGCCCCATATATGAATTTGAAGACCTGAAAGATTTGCGCTGTGGTGACATCAGCTGCGGTTCAGGTCACATCCTCAATGAGTTCTTTGACCTACTTTTGAAATGCTACGAGGAAGAAGGCATGTCTGCAACGAGTGCAATCGAGAATATATTTAGATATAATCTTGTCGGTATAGACCTTGATACTCGAGCTAAGCAGTTGAGTATGTTCTCTCTGTTGTTAAAAGCCTGTCAGAAGGAGAAAAACGCTTTTGTTGACGCACATATATTGCCCCGTGTCCTTGACATGCCCGTTCCAGTATCCATGAACGACGCGGAACTTAAAGCGGCATGTCTTAAGTTTATTGGTGGTTATGAGAATGTTGTAGGCGAAGAACTTGAGAGTTGTTTTGAACTTCTTAAGGATGCTAACGAGCTGGGTAGTATTATGAAGTTTGAATTAGATGATGACTCCGTCGCGATGATTCGTGCTCACTATGATAACTGGACAGGAAACGGCACTGATGACTGTCCAGAGGACATTAAGGCTCTACTCCCAGGTGTTAATCTCATACTTGCTCTGAGTGAAAAATACTCTGCCATTTGTATGAATCCACCATATATGGCAGCAAAACACATGGATGACATTTTGTCTAACTATGCAACAGAAAATTATCCAACCTCCAAAAACGATTTGTTTTCAGTCTTTATGGATGTTGCATACAATAGACTTCAGACAAATGCCAAATATGGTATGATCAACATGCAAGCATGGATGTATAACAAGTATTTCACTGCGTTTAGAGAAAATCTTTTGCAGGAGCAGCAAATAGATAGTCTGTTACATTTAGGGCCACGAACTTTTGATGAATTAAGTGGTGAAATAGTCCAAAATGCCGCATTTGTAATCTCAAAACATCCACCTATCTATGGGGGAACATTTTATAAGCTTGTCTCAGGGGCAAATTGTAGTGCAAAGGAATGTATGTTCAAATCTCATGAACCTTCAATTATTTTCAAGAATGTTGAACAAAGCAGATTCTCAAAAATCAAACTTAGTCCAATGGGTAGCTATTGGGCTTCAGACAAAATTGTCGAAATGTTTGAAAATAATCAATTAATTGAAGATGTCACATCTGCATATCAAGGATTGTCTACTGCCGCAAATAACCGTTTTATTAGGAATTGGCATGAAGTGAATATTCAAAAAGTCGGTTTTGAGATTTCCTCACGAACAGAATCAATTATCTCAGAAAAAAAATGGTTCCCAGTCAACAAAGGAGGTGGGCAAAGGAAATGGTATGGTAACCAGACAGAGGTTATTAACTGGGAAAATGATGGGCATGATATAAGAAATTATAGAGGAGCTGTATTAAGAGCAGATGATTGCCACTTTAAGTCCACTGTGACATGGAATAAAATAAGTGGGGTATATGTTACATTTAGATATGTGCCAAAAGGGTTTGTTCTAGAAAGCGCTTCTAATGCTATATCGGTTGAATATCCTGAAAGTCTTTTGGCTTTATTACAATCAAAATTATCAACCATTATTGCCAACATTCTTAATGCGACTACAAATCTTTCAAATGGTGTTGTCGCAAGATTCCCTTTATTAACTATAAGTGATGAAGCTCTGCTCAGTATAGTTCATCAAAGTATTTCCACTGCTAAAAAAGACTGGGATGCTCATGAAACGTCATGGAATTTTGAAGAGAATCCACTGATTAGCATTTTTAAAGAAAATGGTGGTACTCTTAAACAAGCACTTGATTATTTCGTAGAAAAATGGACAGATAGTTTTTTTGAACTCCATGATAACGAAGAAGAACTCAATCGTCAATTTATTGAGATGTATGGACTTCAAGATGAACTAACTAAAGATGTTCCGCTCAATGAGGTGACCATACTCCAGCAGAAGGAGATTAAGGTAGAGAATGGACAACTTAAATGGAATAAGGACGTTATCCTCAAGCAGCTTATATCGTATGCTATTGGTTGCATGATGGGACGTTATCGCCTAGACCGCCCGGGACTGCATATTGCTCATCCTAATATTACGGATGCAGAGAAGGTTGACTATTCGTATAATGGAGACCTGTTTAGCATCGATGATGACGGTATCATTCCCCTTCTTCCTCGCGACTGTCCGTTCAACGACAACGCTATTATTCGACTGGAGAACTTTGTTCGTCAGGTCTTCGGAGAGGACAACTTTAAGGACAACTGGAACTATATTACAAGTGTTCTTGGTGACACAGAAGGCTACCTGACAAAACCAACTGGCTTCTGGAAAGACCATAAGGCGATGTATCAGAACACACCAATCTATTGGCTATTCTCCAGCAAGAACGGAGCATTTAAATGCCTCGTGTATATGCACCGTATGAATCAGTTTACCGCTCGTGAGGTGCGTGAAAAATATCTGTTGAAGTATATTGAGTTCCTTCGTAACATGATTAAGCCCCTTGAAGCAGAAGAGGCAAGCCTCGGACGTGCCGACAAGAAACGTCTGGAATCATACAAGAAGGCGCTTGAGGAGTGTGAAGAGTATGATCTCCGTCTTCATGAGGTTGCTCAGAAGTTCATCGCCTTCGACCTCGATGATGGTGTAAAGGTGAACTATGCTAAATTTGGTGATGTCTTAGCAAATATTTAGTTATGCAAACTGAAGTAGATAAAATTTATTCGTACTTTGACGGCAATCCAAGCCTTAAAGTGCTGTTCATATTCGATGATCGTTTCATTGCAGACACTCTACAGAATGTTGAGTGGAAAGAAGGCTATCGTTATGAGGTGTTCAATGGTTCATGGTTCAAAACGAAATATAACATAACTCATGAGTGGACGAAGCAAAAGGTTGTGTTGCTATTTCCGAACATGATATCTCCTTTGGGCAATGCGGAACAGATGAGAAAATTCCCTCTTCTCGACTTGCTCATTGCTAATACCGAGTACAAAGCAACCACATGGGAGCAGTTTGTGCAGGAATATGAGATTCCTGCTGTACATGCAGACTATGTCAGGAGGCATGTTTCCGAATTGGAACAGGGAGGAATAAAGAACATTCTTCTCCCTTATTACACTAAGGATGCATTTAATCCTGATGTCTGCAACCGCGGCATTATTTCTGCTTATCTGGGTCAAGATCATCTGATTGATTGGATAGAGATTATTGCCAGGATGATTGTCACCAGCAATACTGATAAAAGAGACGCATTCTTCCGCAAGTTGCAGAAGAACACGGATGTTTACAATTCCATCAATGACAAGTTGGCTGCCATCTTCGGCGTGAAACTGTCTGTTAATAATGCTGACCGTCTTCAAGATGCAATCGAGATAATGAAATACAATGCCATAACTCAGACATTGTCTCTTGATAGCAAAGACATCTATCACACGTTGAAGATTGATGCCTCAGACAGAATTCGACAAATAAACAGTATCATCGATTTCGCAGCCAACAATGCAAAACTCTCAGAAGCATTCTTTAAGGCCATAGCAGACCAAGGCAAGAAGATACATGAAGATGAGATAATAAAAGTTTATGGTTATGATGCTGACTATAGGTTGGTAACCTCGGAAATGTTCAAGCCAATTATAAAAGGCATCGTTTCAGAGCTGTTGCCTGTTGACTCAGAGGAAGTACAGAACAGAATATCGAACTTGCTCATTAGGCTTGATGCAGGTGACGTACAGTCAAGAAGCATACTCAACTACATCGATTATGTGGCTCTGCTGAATGCAAGCATAAAGACGCAGCAGGCTACTATGATGACAACCACAGAAGAATTTGTAAGTGCTTACACTAATACCCTATATTTAACAGACTCTTACTATCGTCAGAGTCTTGCAGCTTATGGGCAGATTAAGTGTGATGACACAGAGTTGGAAGACCTCCTTAAGCAAGTAAAGTCCAAGGCTGATGATGACTATACTTATCAATGCAATGTTTTGAACCGAAAATGGGTTACAGCGCTGGCGCAACATAATGGTTTTGACGAAATTATTTCTGCCCATCGTCAGCAAAATTTCTATAAGGAATTTGTTGCTGTTAATACAACGAAGACTGTTGTTATTGTTGTTGATGCCCTAAGGTTTGAACTTGCTCAAGAACTGTTGTTGCTTTTGGCTAAAGACCATAATACAGCTTATATGGAAAATATGTTGGCAATGGTACCGACCGAAACAAAGTACTGCAAGTCTGCCTTGTTGCCACATGACACAATAGCATATGACCCTGAAGGGGTTGTGGTTGACGGCCAAAAGGTAGCTGGCATAGATCCACGTAGCAGATATCTTGCAAGCCACGTTGAAGGTGCAGAGGTAGAAGACTTTGAGAAAGTGTTTAAGTTTAAAGATGACGAGGGCAAAGCTTATTTCAAGAAGAACCTAGTGTATATCATGTATAATGCGATAGATGAACTCTGTCATCCTGCTACCTCTGCAGAAGATGTAACCAACACTTGTCAGACTTCATTAGAAAAGATTCGGACTGTCATTAAAAAGTTGCATAATTCATGGAATGTTAAGAATGTAATTGTTACAAGCGACCATGGATTTATCTATAATGACATAAAGATAGATAGCACTAATCTATATAAGGTGGATGATACCATAGTGGACAAAGAAAAAGGAACAAGGTACTATCTTACTGACTCAAACAAGGAGATTAACGAAATAGTGAAGCTACCACTTAGCTCTGTTTCTGCTTTCACGGATGATATAAAGGTCGGTATCCCGTCAGGCACGATGCGCTTGTCCGGACACGGTGGATATAAGTTTGCACATGGAGGTGCTTCCCTACAGGAGATAATAATTCCTGTCATAGTTAGTTCTCAGGTTAGAGACACCAAAGTTAGTAAGGTTGGTGTTAATGTTATGGAGAGAAATCTTACAATTGTTTCAAGCATGTTAAGATTCAATGTAATTCAGACAGAACCTGTTTCTATGGAGCATCGTGAACGCACCATTATCTGTGGTATTTATGATAATGACAGACTCGTTTCAGAAGAAATTGTTGCAGAATTGAACAGCACTGACTCATCACCTGCAGGCAGAATACAATTAGTAGAGATAAAATTGAACAACAACGTTCAGTCTAATTTACTTAAGCTGAAGATATTCAATAAGGATAAAACGATTGATTATCTTAATCCACTATATGTTGGTGATATAATAAATAATACTTTGATTGAACGTGATGAATTTTGATAATATGGAACTAAAAGACAAAATACTTGAAGCCTTTAGTGGCAAGGTAGTAAGAAAAGACTTGGCTTTCCTCGTAAAAGGAAATCTGCCTGTACCTGCATATGTACTTGAATACCTTCTTGGACAATATTGTGCCTGTGATGATGAAAAAGTTATTGCAGAGGGCATGGAGAAGGTGAAGACTATTGTGTCTAACAATTATGTCAATCGCTCTCAAGCTGAAGAAATCAAAGCAAAAATAAAGCAAAAAGGGCGTTATACAATTATTGACAAGATTTCCGTGCAACTTAACGACAAAGCTGACCAATATGAGGCTTCTTTTGCTAATCTTGGAATCAATCACATACCAGTGAACGAGTCTGTTGTTAAATCTAATGACAAACTACTGTCAGGTAATGGTGTGTGGAGCATCGTTGTCTTAGGCTATTTGACAGGTGATGACATCAGAATAAGATGGGAGATACAAAGCCTGAAGCCTATTCAGATTGCG
>Ga0326511_10005346_pt1 | contig 10131 bp, 14 predicted proteins | sample 0_2496_0518_D_FD_203701 | JGI IMG/M metagenome (GOLD analysis project Ga0326511, IMG submission 203701) | Bovine rumen microbial communities from UC Davis, California, United States - 0_2496_0518 | ecosystem: Host-associated > Mammals > Digestive system > Stomach > Rumen | place: USA... | reverse complement strand
AATTGTAGAACATATAGATTCTTTGGTTCTGTAGACCCAATTACTTTGAGTCTTGAACTCCCTTGTAATGTTGATAGTGTAATATCTGTTACAGGTGCTTTAGAAGATTGGGAACACGTTACAAATAAACACTGGTTTGGAAACCCATCCAGTTTAGAGATTGAAGAGTATATTGAAAGAACTAAAATGTTTATGGATCCATTATATCAACCTGGTAAATATTTAAAGTATGAATAGGTTGGTAATACTCTTTACTTTGATAAACCATATCCTTTTGTTGGTGTGCTTTATCACGGACAGGTATTAGATGATAATGGATTACCAGATATAAATGATAAAGAAGCGTAGGCAATAGCTTGTTATATAGCTTATACACAAAAGTATAAACAAGGATTACAAACTATGGATAAAAATACAATAGCTGTTGCTTAGATGCTTGAACAAAATTGGAGAACTAAATGTGATTAGGCTAAAACTCCAATGTCAATTAGTCAAAATCAAATGGATGAAATCTTAGATGCTAAGACTAACTGGAATCGTAAATAGTTTAGAAAAACATATAAACCAATATTATAATAAATATGAATTATGCAATTGGTTATTCTTGGAAATTACCAGAAATCTTTATGAATTTTAAGTCTTAGAATTTAAAGATTGATTGTGTTTCCCTTTAGCGACTTTATGGAGATAATCATAAGAAAAGATTATGTTATAAAGTCTTTAGAGAATGTGTAAAGTTAATAGTTAATGATATAATTGAAAATGATGTTGAGTTTCAGCTTCCTACAGGTTCTAGAAAAACATCATTGTAGATGCGTACATATAGAGATGAAGATTTTAAGAAGGCAAGAAAAAATGGAAAATTTATGGAAGTGGATTTTCTTGAATCAAACTTTATTGCTAATTAGCTTCAACTCTATATGTATGGGCATCGTAATATTCCGAAATCAAAATAGGTTTATGTAAATAAAGAACTTAAATAGAAAATTACTGATTATACAAATTAGGGACGAGTTTACTATGGAAAAATTAGAAAAACTATTAAGGATTATTACGAACCTATAAAAAATATATTTCCTAGAATACCAGACTCTGATTTACATAAGATTTTGAATTTTGGCTGGAAATCTTTATATTTAGTAAATAGTTATGGTGGTGATGTTCTAATCAGTGGTCAGGATTTTTGGTTTTACATAGGTATACTTAGAAAAGATTCTTTAGGACACTTTGAATATTACAAATTAAAATTACGTAATAAGATTAAGATAATGTATAAACGCAAGAAAATTCTATGGGACGGATACTATTATTTTGGCTTAAGTGAAGAACGTTATGCTGAATGGAAGAATTCCTAGAAAGTAAGAGGCCGTCCAAGAAAATATTATGAATTTGGAAACATTATTCTTTATAAAGTGTGGGAAGATTGTTCATTAGCAAATGGACATTTAAAATATTTTTTCAGAATGCCTTATCCTATTGATATGGGGTTATCATTTTATAGTGAAAATCTTAAAACTAAAACAGCAGAATTCTTTTTAGAACGAGAGCCTCTAAAATTTTAGGATATTCTTGTATTTAATAACGATTATGAGTTTATATGAGACAGCAAGGTGTAAATCAATTTGATAAAGGTTTAAATCTAGATACTAACCCCATTACAGTGGATAATCACACTTTGACCGGAGCTTTAAATGCAACTATGATTACCATGAATGGTAATGAATTAGTATTATAGAATGATATGGGAAATGGAAGAGTAGATCAAGCACAGCTTCCTAAAGGATATGTTCCTGTTGGCATGTAGGAATATGGGGGAATTATATATGTTGCCTCATATAATCCATTAGAGGGAAAAAGTTAGCTTGGGTGCTTTCCTTCTCCTTAGAGAAATATTCCATCTGATGAAATTGGTCAATAGATTCAATTGTAGTCTTTAGAAGACTTTATTGACTCAAATGGTGAAATCAGAGAATTATATAAGAGAGTTTCGTTAATGAGTAATGATGATATTATAAGAACTGGAGATAAATTTGTTATAACATCATCAAGCGATTTATCTGATTTTGAAGGTACTAATCCTTTAATTAAATTAAAAGCAATTGTAGTTGATTCAGATGGAAGTAGTATAGATATATCTAATGATTTAACAAGAGTGCGAGAAAATAGTAATGTTCCATTTGTTAAGTCAAGCGATTCTGATATAAGAGACGAAGACTATTCAATATATAGAAATAGAATATCTGGAAAAATATATTTACAAGAAGAATTAATTATTCCAGCATATGTTAATGTAAAAATAACAGCTCAAAATTAGAACGATACAATTACTTTAACAATTAAACCAACATCTTATAATATAAATGGAGTGGAGTGGTCTGATAACACTCATGGCTATAGTTTTAAATATAATAATCAAATAATTGATTCGAATAGTAATGGAGAATATATTATAAATGGATTATAGCAAAATGATTTAGTTCATTATGAATTATATCCTACTTATACTTATGGTAATAAAATTGGAAAAGTAGTATCCTTAAAAAGGGAAGATACTATTAATATTAATGATATTGGAAGTGGAGAAGTTAAATTCTCTACTTTCAGATATTATAACGACATGATAACTAATTCATTTATATTTGATTATGGTATTTAGGCTTATATTGAAGGGTATGAAGGAAATAATCATATATTAAATGATGTCTATATTGAAGCTTATGAAGTAAATGATGTTATTAATCAAACAATAGATACTTCAAATCAAATTAAAATTTCATTAGGAACTTTAAATTATTTTGGAACTTATACTAAAATGATTCCATATCATGCTAATACTTAGGGTGATATGCATTATTTTGAAGCTGGAAAACATTATATTGGAAGATTACACGCTTTAGTTGATAATAGTACTAACTATACAGGAGATTGGTATTCTATAATTACAAGCACTATTACAAATAAATTGTATCTTGAAAGTTTTGATAATATGATTAAAATTCAAGTTAATCCTAATGAATAGTTTACTCAATAGGTATTTGAATTTGATTGGGAAACAGAATTTTCAAGAGAATTAATTGATGAAAATACTACTGAAGAAATAACTCCAGATAGTGATATTAATAATGTCCTTACAATACCTCCAGATAGTATTGATAGAAGAATGAAATATGAAACTTAGAAGACTGGATTTATTAAATATTCTCATTCTGTAGAAACTAAAGTTCCTAAAAGTAGAACAATAAATGATCTTGCTGGTGGATCGATTAAATTTCCATACGATATTACGGCAGAGCCAACTATTAATTATCATAATGATTTAAAAGCTAATGCTATAATAAATAAAAGTGGTAATTTAGCAGATAATACAATTGAATCATTTACTGATTATATTATTCCAAACTCTGAAGTTGAATCAAATATTTTAAGTAATAAGGTATGGTACAATGAATCGGATAATGAGTTAACAATTAATTATACTCTATATTCACAATTATTTTCTAAGTTATTAAAGAATCCAGCTAATTCTGGAGATACTGTAAATGATTATAAGTTTACAATCGAAACTACAATGGCTGCATTTTTGCCATATACTCCAGTTTATTACAGTTCTTTAGGACAACAACAACTTGAAAATATATTAGGACCACTTGGAGTGCTTCAGACTAACAATACATCTCCACAATTAAATTAGCAAATTAATAAAATTAGAGCTGAATATTGGTTTAATTATTGTCTAGACACAGTTAGTTGGGACGGTGGAGCTAATGGAAGTATGAATACTATTAAAAAGAACTCTAATAAATATGTTGGTATTTATGACGGAGATTATGGTGAACTTGAAGGAGATCCTTATGAAAATCCAAGTTGGATAGAAGTATTTAAGAAAATGAATTATTCAAAATCATCATTACCAAATTGGAGTAGTATTTCAGTGGAAACATCAAATAAATTAAAAGAAAGATGTTCTATGGCACCATTTATTTTAATATGGAGTGGAACTACTCATGAAATGAGTGCTTTTAATACTGCAGAATGGTATAATTTTAATAATAGTATTAAAGATTATTCAATTCCAATGATGTAGGATCAATCTGGTAATTATTATGTATTAAATCAATGGTTAACATCAAGTACGGATTTACTTACTGAAATAGTAAATTGCTTTAATGAGATATATGTATGTTAGCCAGATTAGCAAGTAACTTATGATTATTGGACTGGTAGTACAAATATTGATGATTATGTATACACTAAAAATTATCAACTGAATACTTCATATAATGTTATTGCCACAATAAATAATGATAATTGTATTCCAACATTAAATGATTTAGTATATGATACATACAATAGAACAAATAATGTTCTTACATTAGATGGAAAATCTGTTAAATTACCAATAATTAGACTTACTCAAACAGATAAATCCATAACATATACAAATTCTTTTAATTCTCCAGATTAGAGTATAAAAAATTCTGAATTTTTAACTACAAGCGAAGCTCCAACTATTGGAACTTGTGCAATAATATTAGATAGTACTGGACAACATATTATCACGAAAGCTAAGAAAATTAAATCAAATTTTACTACAGGTAATTTAATACCAATTTCAGGAACACTTATGCCAGAAAAGCAGGGAACTTCTTCTACAAATGTAGATTTGTACACAATCACAGATACAGCATTTAATCCAAATCATGTTTATATACGTGCTGAAGGAACTGGAGCAAATACTTATTTAATGGATTGTGAAGATTTAAATAATAATTTAGGTTATGTTTCTTCATCGAAAGGATATTTAATTGCATTAGCTGTTAGAAATAGAAAATTAAAAGTAGTAAGTAATCCAGAAATTAATAGTAAAATAATAGTAGTTAATCCTGGAGTTTGCGGAAAAATAACTAGTTCTAATTATAAATTAGGTGATTGTTTTGCTGTAGAACATGATAGAACTGCTAGACAACCAATAGTTAATATAGTAAAAAATCATATATTAGATTTGAAAATATTTAAATCTGATAATTTAACTTTAAGTAACTTTTAATGCCTGATTTTGGATATACTATAAGAGCAATAAAGCCTAAAGGTAGAATGGTTTATGAATATAATCCATTATATAATTACAGACCAGAAAGTTAGAATGGTTTAATAAACGATTTAATAACTGAGGGTGAATCTTAGTTAAACTTTGATTTAGAACATCCAGTAGATATTGTTTGTTAGAAATCATATGATGGATCTGTAAATTTAATTCTTAATGATAATAAGAATTAGCCAAGGCTCATAAATACTAGATTTTCAGCAAGAGAAAATAATACATATGAAAGAGTAGATAGAACAGGCAACACCGATACAAATTTATATGATGAATCTGAGTTTGAAATAGATACTTCATTATTAAAGAAATATATTAATATTCCTAAAGTTAATTTTTAGGGAGTATATTATGGAGGTAATTTACAAGTAGGTAATTACACATTCTATTTTAAATTAGCTGATGGTGATGATAATGAAACAGATATTGTTGCAGAATCAGGATTAGTTACAATTCATATGGGTTCATTAAATGATCCTCAAGCAATTAGAGGTGGTTAGTTTAATGAAGACAGTGGTAAATCAGTTTAGTTTATTTTAACTAATTTAGATTCTGGTTATGATTATGTAAAAGTGTATTATTCTAGAACTCTTGGATCTGACAATTTACAAAGATCAGTTTAGGCTGCAAAAATATATAATAAATATAGAATCCGTCAAAATGTTTGTACTATACATATAACTGGAAATGAAAAAAGTGAATTAATCCCAGTGGAGGCATTAAGTCAAGATTTTTTTATGGCCTCTTCTGCTAAGACACAAGCTACTTGCCAGAATATGTTATTTTTGGGGAACGTTAAAAAATATACTCCGGATTATGAAACATTATCTAAACTTAGTTTAGGTTTTGTTCCATACTATGATGTGGAATCTGAAGAATCTGCTTTAGGAAGTGTTTTAGATGAAACTTATTCATCTGGAGGATACTATGACGTTAAAAATATATATAATAAAGTTGGGTATTGGAATGAAGAAATCTATAGATTTGGAATAGTTTATATATTAAGTAATGGTTCTTTATCTCCTGTTTATAATATTAGAGGTATAAATGATGTTCCATATATTCTTCATAAAAATGATACTCGTCCTCGTCACTCAAATGATAATTATAGTAATTTTAATAAAATAACTATTGATTACGATACTCAACTTATTAATAATACAACATTAGAAAATTCTGCTGGTGTTTGTAGAATTAATGAAATCCCAACTGACGGTGATAGTTATTTTAAAGTAAGACGATTTGTTTTCAAAGCTCAAAGAGACAGGGAGCATGAAGAAAATGATGTAATAACCCAATTAAAGAAACTTAATATTAAAGGTTATTTCTTTGTTAGACAAAAACGTATTCCTACAATTCTTTGTCAAGCATTTATGATTGGTAGGGAAACATATTCTGGGATTCCTGCTTGGTATTTAAAGAACGGTTCAAATGAAAATAATAAAGGTATTTGGGTAACTGAAACTTTTTTAAATTCTTAGGGATATATTACTCACGATTATGATGAACGTTTACTAAATTTAAAAAAGGATAATGTAAAAACTTCTATTGGAATTTGTCCAGAATTTGAATTAAATCAAGCTTATTTTGATAATTTATTTACTGGAAATTATCTCAAATTAAAACAAGTTACTGATGATGAGAATAGTTTAGGTGGAGAACCTAATCATGTGTTTATAAGAAAAGGAGGAATTTATACACCTAAAAATTCTTCATTTATAAAAGCAAAAGTAACTTCAGTTCCTGATAGTGGATTAATTAGAGATGGCAATGACATTTTTAGAAATATTGCCGGAAATCCAAATAGTAGTGCTTTTTAGTATCTAGTAAACAAAACTAAAAAACCCAAAAAAAGTAATTTTGAACATATTAAGTATACTTGGAATTTTGTAAATGGTTTTGCTTCTTTTCCAGAAACTCAATTAGTTGAAAGTTAGGTAAAAATTGTTAGAGGATTATATGGTCCTTATTTAGGGATTTATAAAACAAATTCATTAACTCCAAATTCATTAGTTAATATTTATATTCCTGGATATGATGTTAATCAAATGCCAGAATATTATAAAATAAGAATTAATAATGAAGATTCTTATTTTGCTGTTTCAGAAAGAAAAAGTATTAATGAATTTTCTGATGAAGGTGAAAACATTTATAGAGGAGATTGTTTTATAAGTCAATTTACACATAGAATAAATCGTAATTTCCAAGATCCTGATGCTCCTTGCAATGATACAATTGTGGATGAAGACACTTGGAGAGAAAAATACGATGACGAGACTGATGCAACTGATGAAATTAATAGAGGTGATTTAAATGCAGTAAGATTAGGTACTTATATTACTGTTAAATGTTATACTTCTACTAATGTAGCTATGAGGGACTGGGATGGAAGTTTTCCTGGTGAAGAAGCTTTAACTGGAAATAAAAGAAGTTTTTATCCTTTATCTGGATTAAGAGTTGATGGTCATAGCAAAATTCCACAATCATTTGCATATAATCAAGGATTTTCTTCAACAACTGGAGAAAAATTAAATTTCTTACAACCTCCTGTTCCATATATTAAGAATGTATTTTAGACTAGAGTTATTTATTCCGATATAGCTTAGACTGATGCATTTAAAAATGGTTATAGAGTGTTTAAAGGAGTTTCATATGTTGATTACTCAAATCAATATGGTGGAATTACTAAAATTCTTGAGTGGAAAGGAAATTTAGTTATAGTGTTTGAACATGCTGTTGCTTTAGCAGCTGTGAATGAAAAAGCTTTAATTCCAACAGATGATGGTACACAAATTGCTGTGGGTGCTGGTAAACCACTAGCAACTACACCTGTAATGATTTCATCAGATTTTGGATCACAATGGTCAGAAAGTATTATTAAGACTGATTTATATATTTATGGTGTAGATACTGTTGGAAAGAAAATTTGGAGAACAAATGGACAAACCTTAGAATGTATTTCAGATTTTAAAGTATAGAAATTCTTAAATGATAATATTACTTTATCTGAAAAAGAATTAACTCCAATTATTGGTGTTAGAAATGTAAAAACACATTACAATGCTTTTAAACATGATGTAATGTTTACATACTATGATAATACTTATGGTTTTGAAGAAAAAGTTTGGAGTTTATGCTGGAATGAATATCAAGGAGCAGAAGGAAATGGCTTTGTAACATTTTATTCTTGGATTCCTTCATACTCTGCAAATATTGATAATATTTATTTTTCATATGATAGGAATGCATCTAAATGGATCGCTAAACTAAGTCAAAGTGATTATAATTCTACTGATGCTAGTGGTGTTTGTATGGAAACTCCATTAATTGATTCATTACCATTTTCAAAGAAATTATATTTAAAAGATCGACCTTTACCAGATGGTGTATTAAATACTGATTACTATCTTAAATTTGATTTAATAAAAGATAATTTTGGATTTTATAAATATTTTACAATTAATCATTCAGGTTCTACTTATACTAATAATAATACAACAGTATATTCAAATTATAATTTAACTTTAACATAGAATCAATATAATGCATTACTTGCACATTGGTTTACAATAAATGGTGTTGTAAAAGAACCATTAATTCCTTGCATATAGTTAAATATTAAATGTACTATTTATGTTAAAAGTACAAATTCAGACCCTAATTCTTGGGAAACATATCAATTAGACAATGCTGGATTCTATGAATCTCAGGTATTTTTAACATTATAGGATATTTATGATAATACAAGTAGAATTAGAAATGAAAATGGTAGATGGCAGGAAAATGAATCAATGAATCATATGTATAAATACAGTAATAATTGGGTTGATGAAATATAGAAAGACCCAGATACTAATGAAGATATTGCTCCTGATTTAGATGTTCAATTACCAACATTTGAAACTGCATTTTGGAAACATGGTCAAGCAGGTTTAATTGATATTAAAGATAGAATTAAGCCTTGTTTCTGGTATGGTAAACAACATCCTTTTGAATTTGAATATTGTGTAGGTAATGATAATGCCGGTTATAAGCAATTTGATAATCTTTAGATTTCATCAAATAATGTTGCTCCAGAATCTATACATTATACTATAGTTGGAGACAGTTATGATTTTTCTGTGCAAAAACCAAGTATGTATTGGAGACAAGAAGCAACTAAAGCATTTTATCAATATAATGGCTCTGATATACTTTATGATCACACTGTATTTGATAAAAACCTAGGATACTTACCAGAAAAAATAACAACAAGTAGCTATATTGAAACTGATTAGGATGGTAATCCATTACGTCATAGATCTGCTGTATCTTCTACATATAAAGATACTTTATTACCTTTATTATATATAAGACAAGATACATTTAATGAAGTAGAAGATTACTATAAAAAAGTAATAGCTACTCCAACATATGCAGATTATCCAAATTTAACTGGAGGAGAAATTTTATGGGATTAGACTTTAGACTAGTTTAGTATTTGTAATCATGTTAAATGTAGAGATGTTAAAGAAGTTGGACGAACCAGAGGAAATATTCAATACATAAATGATAAATGGAATATCCAAATAACTCCTTTAAATGTATTAAATAGAAATAATACTTGGATAGGAAATGTTCCAAAATTAGTTATCGATAATATTCCACAAGAAGTTTATGAACATCATCCTAATGGATAGTTAAGAAACGAAGATTTTCCTCCAGAATTAAACGGAGATAATAACTATCTACCTGGAAAAAAAGGTATATAGTATACAACTTCTTATCTCGATGTTACAGATTGGTCTAATATAGCTAATGCTAGAAAAGAGGTCAAATTACTTGATAAAGTAATGAAAACTAGAATTCGCTATAAGGGAGATAAATTAGCTATAATCTTAGCTACGGCAACAAGTTTTAATATAACAGCATGACAAAATTAATTTAGACAGGAGACCTCAATAATGCACAATAGGGGTTTCAACAAGGTTGGGGTTATGGAATGTTAGCATAGGGTATTGGGGGATTTGCAAATAAATTCCCCACACCTAATG
>Ga0326511_10005345_pt1 | contig 10132 bp, 10 predicted proteins | sample 0_2496_0518_D_FD_203701 | JGI IMG/M metagenome (GOLD analysis project Ga0326511, IMG submission 203701) | Bovine rumen microbial communities from UC Davis, California, United States - 0_2496_0518 | ecosystem: Host-associated > Mammals > Digestive system > Stomach > Rumen | place: USA... | reverse complement strand
CCTTCAGGGCTTCTTCCAGTTTGCCGGCAATAGGATGGTTCATGTCAAAACCTTCAAAGCCTTTTTCTTTTGTTAAAAACTTAAACAACGGCTGCGCTGTTTCGCCCCGCACGTCGCCTTTTTCAAAAATCTGGAAGGTGACCCCGTAATTGAAGCGGCAGAACTGTTCAATCGCTGCGTTTCCTTCCGGATCCTGTTCCGCGAACTGGTTGCAGGGGAACCCTAAAATTTCCAGCCCCTGCCCTTTGTATTTCATATACAGGTCCTGCAGTCCCTTGAACTGGGGAGTAAAGCCGCATTTGCTGGCCGTGTTGACGATAATCAGTACTTTCCCTTTATAATCCGCCAGCGACTTTTCCTTACCCTGGCTGGTCTTTACCGTAAAATCATATACGCCCATAATCATTCCCTCCTTTATGTGTCTTGTTTCTTCAAATATCTGTTCTCTGTTGTTTCCTACTCATTGAATAAAGCGCAATTCGTTTCACTGTTTTTATAATCCCAGCAACGCATCCAGCTTCGCCTTGTCAAAGCTTACAACAAAATCTTTGCCGTTCACCGTTGTTACCGGCACGATCAGATCGCCGGAAATCTTGTAGCATTCGTCCCGGTCTTCTTCGCTCAGTTCGATGTTGTGTTCTTCAAATTCCACATTTTTGGATTTCAGATATTTTTTTACCTTTTCGCACCAGGGACAGGTGGTGATGGAATACACTTTTACCATTTTTTGTTTCCTCCTGATTCAATACTATCGTTTCCAATTCTTTGAATCGGAAAAAGATTTGCTTTTTCGCTTTCTGTTTTACTCACTGAAATGCTTCTGCATCACTTTGATCCGGTTCATCCCTGTCGCATCCTGCTCAGGTACTGTTCCGCCAAGAGCGCCGCCGTAGTCCCGTCTGCCGCAGCCGTTGTCAGCTGGCGGATTTCTTTCACCCGCACGTCCCCCGCCGCAAATACGCCCGGCAGGTTCGTCCTGCAGTCTTCGCCCGCGATGATCCGCCCGTTTTCGTCCATCTCCACCTGGCCTTTAAACAGTTCCGTGTTGGGGATCACGCCAATGTTTACGAAGATACCGTCCACCGCCACTTCCTGTTCTTGGCCGGTAGCTTTATCAACTACTGTTACAGTTTCCAGTTTTCCGTCGCCATGGAGCGCTTTGATTTCCGTGTTCAGGCAGATGGTCGCCTTTTCATTGTTCTTCAGCCGTTCCTGGGATACAAGATCTGCTTTTAGCTGGGACCGGTGGATCAGCAGCAGCTTCGATGCGTATTTCGTAAGAAAGTTTGCCGCATCTACCGCCGCGTTGCCGCCGCCCATCACCGCAATCACCTTATCCTGATACATATGCCCGTCGCAGAGTTCGCAGTAATGCACGCCCCGCCCGGCATACTTCGCCTCTTCCGGCAGGGGGAGCTTGCGGCGGTTCATACCGGTAGCGATGATCACCACATCCGCTTCGTAGATGCACCCTTCCGTTTCCACAATCTTCGGTGATTTGGTCAAATCTACTCGTTCAATCGGATCAAATTCATCCACCTCGGCGCCGAAAGATTCCGCCTGCTGCTGCACCGTCGCAATGAGGTCCCCGCCGGCAATCACCTTGTGACCGGGATAATTCTCAATCCCTGTGGCATTGGCGATCTGCCCGCCGATCAGCGCGTTTTCCAATACCAGCACAGAGAGATTCATGCGCCCGGCATATAAAGCGGCCGTCAGGCCTGCCATACCCGCTCCGATAATAATAATATTCTTCTTTTTTGTTTCTTTCGCCATGGAATCCCTCCCATCTGTTCATTCTACCCAAATTGTAGCATATTTAAAGTCGTCAAACTTTGATTTTTATATGAATTTTTTCCGTACTACTTTCATTCCACCTTTTCATATTTAAAGTAGCCGCCTACGGCTAAGTGGATCACCCATTCCGGTTTCGCGGAAATCGGTATCCAGTAGCCGAACGCAACGCCAAAAGCGCCATCGTACGTAATATAAACCGGTTTACCCTTATCTACCGCTTGGTTCAGACGGCAGCCCCGGTGGTCTTCCGGTTTCCCCACGGCAAAACACTTGAGTCCAGGTTTTAATCCCATGGTTTCCGCCTTTTTGTTTACTGCGATAATCTCCCGGCTCTTCTGGGTAATCATTACCGGTTCGGGAAAATCCCCCCACATTAACTGAAACGCATTGATGATTTCCTGATTTATCATTTTTACATCCTCCTTTAAGCAAATAATTTTCATGGATTTCGCCATCACTAAAAATTATGATTGAACCCTATAGAAAAACCAAATGCATTGTGTCCCGGATTTTTCGTTCTCATACCGTTTGAGCTGTGACTGAACATATATCCCAGGCTGAAAGAATTGTTCTTCGAATACTTCCAGGTAAGACGGGGACCGGCGCGCCACATGTATCCCCAGGGACGTCCCTGCGCCGGAAATGCTTTGCTGTAAATCAGGAAAGAGCCGGAAACCTCCAGAGCCCCGTACAGTTTACCGCGGATAGGACATTCCCAGCGAATCATGCAGGCAGGACCCAAACCCACCGCATTACTGTCACGATGAATATTATCATCGGTCGTATAACCATAAGGACGGGTTAGGGTAATTCCCCTGTGGAACGTGAGTCCTGCGTGTTCATGTGCCTTTTGGAAAACATGAATCGTATAATCATTAATGTAACGGTCAGAAAATCTATGATGCCTCAAATATTCCACCTGGATCTCTGCATTCTTTGCCATAGCACAACAGTTTGGCGACAAAGAAAAAACAGCTGCAATCAGTAAAATTATAACGGATACAAAAACAGTCAGCTTTAGTTTCATAAGCATTTCCCTCGGGATAACCAACCAATCCAAAATAACTATCAGCTTTTAAAAAAGACCAACACAAAACAATTGCGTTGGTCAGAATTACGAAACTGGAGGCGGCGCCTGGATTTAAACACAGGGTAATGATAGTCTTGCGTACTATTGCCTTAAACACTTGGCTACGCCGCCACGGAAAAGCGTAGCACGCTATATTCTATTCTATGTTAAATAAGAAAAAGTTCAATTTTCAAAAATTTAATTTGTAAACAATGTTACGGTAAACAGGACATTTTAGAATTTAGTTTTGCGTTTCATGGAAATTGTTGCAAAACGCAAATTCCGTTTACGGCAGAAAATCGCAAAACGGGTTGCGCGTTTTATGCTGAAAATTGTAAACAATAAGGCAGAGCCCGAAACACGCAGCGCCAATACAAGCCATGGCCACCAGCGCTTTTCCGTACAAAGGCGAGTAGCCTGCAAGGAACAGTTCCCGCAGCAGGTTGGCGAACCATGTCTGGGGCAGCAGGTTCGCCAGCGCACGGACGAACGGCGGCATTGCGGACAACGGCCAGGTGAAGCCGGAAAGGATGAACCCGGCCAAAGGATACGCAATGGAAAATTGGACGAAACGCAGCTCTGTACGAAAAAAGGAAGCAAAGCACAATCCCAGGGATGCCACGGAAACCATATAGACTCCGCCTGCCAGCACTGTGGCAGCAATTCCTGCCTTTAACCGCATGCCCAAAACCCAGACGAGCAGGGCGATAATGACCAAATACGAAAGCAGCCCCAGAGCTGAATACCAGATTACTTTCCCGGCGGTCAGTTTCCAAAATGGTATTTGTCCCGATACGCGTTCTCCCTGTAACGCTGCAGTGGGGACAGCTTCGGCCTGTTTCTCCCCACGCTCCCCGTCCCGCCTTTCCTCTTCCTGGAACACGGAAGCCCCGGTGGCAAAAAAGACCCCCTGCTGCAGCGCGGCTGCCAGCAACCCAATCAGGTAAAACAGCGTAAAGCTTTGCAACGGGTTATGCATCACACGGAGTTCTGTGCGGACAGGACGCACGCGGCTGAGTACGCGCGACCCGATTTGCCCCGTAACCAGTTCGGCCCGTTTCACGGCAATCTCATTGTTGAAATTCTCCGCAATAGTTTCCGCATCTGCCGTCACTGCGCTTACGGGCATAATGTTGGAGGCGTTGGCGATACACAATATTGTGGAGTACCCACCGTTGTTAATAGACCGGGAAAAATCACGCGGGATGCATAAAGCAAGCAGCGCCTTTTTTTCCCGTAACATAACCTGCATCTCTTCCTGGGAAGAAACCCAGGAAGTCACATGCATGCGCTCGTTATGTTCAAAACGTTGCAGAAGATCCCGGCTCAGGGGCGACTGGTCCTCGTCGCAAAGCACGGTGGGAACGGCGCGGATAATATCCGGGGCAAACAAAACGGAAAAAATCAGAAGGTAAACGATAGCGGCGCCAAAGATAAACAAAAAGCGGCGGGGATCGCAGGCGCACTGCCTTTTTTCCCGCCGGATGACCTGCCAGAGCGTCATGCTATGCGCCTCCTTTTCCTGTCAAAGACAAACCTGGCGGCCAGGAACGCGGCCAGTGCGCCGCAAAGCAACGCGCGGCAGTCCGCCCAGAGCGTTGGGGCATACCCCGCCAGCATAATGTCCCGCACATTCTCTGCCGTATAGCGCACAGGCATGAAGGCGGCATACAGTTCCGCCGCGCGGTTCATGGCAAATACGGGCCAGGACAGGCCGCTGTACAGCGTGCCCGGCATAATATAGATCATAGGGATCTGTACTGCCGTCAGCTGGTTAGGACTGAGGGCGGAAAACAGCTGCAACACACACAGGACAGCAAAAATAAAAGCATTGACCAGTACAAAAATTTCCAGCCAGCTGCCCCGCATGGGCATAGCAAAAAATTGAACCTGTACCAGCAGGGCGATAAAACTTGCGGCAAGAGACGCGAGCCAGTACGGAACCATCTTGCCCAGCATAAGCAACGCCGACGACGCGACCGGGGCAAAACGGCGTTCTTCCACTTCCCTCACCAGCATCGGCCCCGCCGCCAGCAACAGCGCGATCTGCACGCCTTGCACGGAAAGGCCCGCCAGCATGAACGGAGAAAACCCGGACAGCGGATTATGCAGCAACCGGACGCTTACATGGACCGGGTAAGCCAGGTTCATCGCTTCTCCGGGCATACGGTTCAGTCCCTCGAACAACTGCTGCCCCGTGGCGGCGGAAAAGCTCCGGTTGATTTCCCAGGCAAAGGTAATCGCAGAATTGCTCAGGGTATTGTTGGCGGAATTCACGATCAGAACGGTTTCTGTTCCCCTGCCCTGCTTAATATGTTTGGCAAAATCCGGGGGAACCGCGATAGCTGCCAGCACCGATTCTTCACGCAGCAACCGTTCCATTTCCTCCTGGGAATCCACATAGGCCGTCACATTGAATTTTTCCGAATCTTCAAAGAGACGGATATACTTCCGGGACGTACTGCTCTGGTCCTGGTCGTACACCGCAGTCGGAAGTTGGCGGATGACATTTTGCCGGTACACCAGGCCGAACAGGATGGAATAACATACCGGCAGCAGGAGCAGCAATACCAAAACGGAACCGTTGCGCCGCCGCAGATACTCCCATTCTTCCTGTACGATTTGCCTGAAGGCTCCGCTTTTCATGTCCCTTCACCTTCCAGGCGGAAACGCATACCGGGCCGCAGCTTGGGAGAATTAACCTGTATCTTCATGTTAAAAGTAATGATATCCGTATCCGTCCCCCGCTCACTGGTAGCCCGGTGAGTGGCAAACTCGGCCTTTCGGCTGATGTCCACGATCGTTCCGTTTACCTTGGTGATCCCATCCCGCCCCACCAGCGTAACCTCCTGCTGCAAGCGGTAACGGTTCAGCTTTGTTTCCGGCACTTTGATATCCACCCAATTATCCGAGGGATCCTGTACAGCTACCAGCGGTGTCCCCTGGGAAATCATGGACCCTTCTTCCACATATTTTTCTGTCACGATGCCATCAAAGGGAGCGCGGATCTCCGTTTCATCAAGAGAGACCAGGATTTGGGCCAAAGCCGCTTTCGCTTGCTCCACCTTTTTGGCCAGCACATTTTCATTGGCCCGGTTCACCTCGTTTTGCTTTAAACCGGCAAAGGCTGCGTTGTAAGACGCCTGCGCCGCCTCGTAGCTGGTTCTGGCACTGTCGAATGCCTGGCGGGAAATGGCCTGTTCCTGCAACAGCTTTTCATAACGGCGGTAATCCGCTTCCCGCAGTGCCAGGTTCGTGCGCGCCTGTTCCAGGGCAGAAGCTGTGGTACCGTCCTGCATCGCCGTTACGGCGACAGCCTGGTCCTTCTGTGCGATCAATGCCAGGATATTCGCTTCCTGCTGGGCCCTTTGCGTTTCCAAATCCCGTTTGTCGATGCGGGCCAGCACCTGTCCTTTTTTAACGGCATCGCCTTCTTTTACCAAAAGCTCCACCACGCGCCCGGCGATTTTGGAATTCACATCAATCTCCGTTGCGTCGGCCCGGCCCCACATCTGGTCGGCGGCCAGTTCTTGTTTGCCGCCGCAGCCTGCGCCAAACGCCAGAACAAATAACGCTGCCAAAACCAGCAGACAATGCCGTGCGTTATTCCGCACTGCTGTTGTTTTCATATCTGCACCTGCTTTTCTTTGCCACGTTTTATGGTAAAACATTTTCCGTTCCAGGCCAACACCCTTTTGGCCTAGCATTGTTTCATCCCCGCTGCCGGTCATTTTCAATCAGCAAATTGCGCCCAATCTCAACCCATGCAGCCTGGTTCACCCGGATTTTTTCCATAATCCGCTGCCGCTCCGGTTCATCGCAATGCAGAAAAAGCAACATATTGCGCAACAGCGTTTCCATGCATTGCACGGGATCGGTTTTGCGGGCAAAGTACAGCGAGACTACAAAGCTCCGGAAGTTGCCTTTCATCAGCAAGGTTTCGATATAGTTGTTTTCCGCAGGCTGCTCTGTTTGCAATTGCTGCTGCAGCTTGATATTACGTTCTACCAGATGTTCAAACATGTAGTTAGAGGTGTAAGCCTCATAATAAATATCCCGGATCAGCGGATTGATGATGATCGTGTTCATTTCAACCGCGCCCACCGCCGCAAAACGGAACGCAGGCGATTCATCGGGAAACCTTTTATCCAGCAGAACCACGCAACGGTCCATGATTTCGTCTACCAAAGCCTGGAAAATTTCATCCTTGTTCGTAAAAAGATTGTAAATACTGCCGGACGAGATTCCGGACTCGTTAATAATCTGCCGGACCGTCGTTTTCCGGTAGCCCTGCCGGGCAAACAAGGCCCCGGCCACTTTTAGGATTGTTTCCCGCGTTTCTCTCATACGGCGCACCATGGCTGGTCTCTGCATAGCTTCAGCCTCCTCTTTGAAATAGGTTATCAAAGGAAACACCGGTCAACTGCTCTAAAAAAGGCAGGCTACCAAACCGATAGTTTTCGCATTCACAAAAGGCAGGCCTGCTGTATTTTAGAACATGTTCTAAAATTAATTTCATTATAAAACAGAAAAACAATACTGTCTATAAATATTAAAATATTCTAAATTAGAACAAAAACAGCCGTGAAAGCACCACGACTTTTACGTAAAAATAAAGGAACAGGCCACGCAACGATTACTATGTTTTGCTTATGCCTGTTCCTTTTGATTTTTGCGCTGTGTTATGCCATTGTCCGGATCCTGGTTACCGGAATGACCAACTATTTTTCGCAACTCCAGTCGTGATGCGGTTTCTGAGCCTGCTTTCTGTTATAAAGTCACCGTTTCCAGTTTTCCGTCGCCATGGAATCCCTCCCTGCCATTTAATCCTACATTTATTGTAGCATAGTTGTCACTGTCAAATTTTGATTTTTGTATGAAACCTTGGCTCGTTATTTTCTTTCCAGTTTCTCATATTTAAAGTTGCCGCCTACGCCAAAGTGGATCACCCATTCCGGTTTTACGGAAATCGGGATCCAGTATCCGAACGCAACGCCAAAGGCGCCGTCATACGTAATATAAATCGGTTCGCCCTTGTCCACCGCTTCATTCAGGCGGCAACCCCGGTGGTCTTCCGGCCTGCCCACGGCAGAACACTTGATGCCGGGCTTTAATCCCATGGCTTCCGCTTTTTTGTTTACCGCGATAATCTCCCGGCTTTTCTGGGTGATCGTTACCGGTTCGGGAAAATCCCCCCACATTAAATGGAACGCGTTGATGATTTCCTGATCTGTCATTTTAGTTTCCTCCTTTATTGTTAGTTCAGATTTTACAATATACAATATGCTAGCAGTGTTTTACACAAACCTTAATCCTGCTGTAAACCCGGAGCGCGTTATCATAATAAAACTCGTTCCAGTGTTTTTCCGGAACGATCCTGCCCAGGTTGCGGATATTATCCGGAATGTTGATCAGAGGCCAGTCGCTTCCGTACATGATTTTGTCCCATATTCCGTGATAATTCATCCACATGCGCACATATTTTTGGAAATCTTCTATCTCCTCTTCCCTTTCGGGCGTCAGCCGGTGTTCCCACAACCCGGAAAAATCCATAAAAACATTCTCGTTTTTGCTGGCCACCTCAAAGGCATCCACGATCCATGGATTGCCTGCGTGACAGATCACAAAACGCACATCCGGATGCCTGCAGGCCGCTTCGTCCACCGTCAGCGGATGGGAATAACGCAGCCTGCCGTGATGATTTGCAGTTTCCCCGCTATGCATGGCCACGGGCACATCGTAGGCCTTCGCCAGCTCAAACAACGGTTCATGACGCGGGTCGTACAGGTACACGTTCTGGTAACCCATATAAAACTTTATGCCCAGGCAATGGGGGTCGCGCTGCAGATAATACTCAAACTCCATCGCCGTTTTTTCCGCATTGTCCGGGGTTATCTCTTCACTCTGCACACCCAGGCAGTACCCCACGTTGTCCGACTGGTTATACGGTTGCGCGCAAAAAGGCTCTCCCCCCAGGTTTATAAGCCTGGGTGTCACCCCTCCAAAACGGCAGGGCGCATCGTAACTGTTGCCCATGGCGACAGAAAAGACAATTTGATTTGCTTCGCAAATTTCCTGCCAGCCCCGGCGGGAGTTTTCATGCTCCGCCAGCTTGGCCAATTCATCGAAGCCTTCAATTTTGAAATAATGCATGTGCGCGTCAATAATCATTTACTGTTTCCTCTGCGTCTCACTGTTTTTGACTTACCAGTTCTCATATCGCCGTTGCCGGTTCAGCACGGCGATTTTTTGCATTTCTTCCGATGAAAGCGCAAAATCAAACACTTTGATATTCTCTGCAATATGATTCGGATTGGCGGAACCGGGCACCGTTACATACCCAGCCTGCACCTGCCAGCGCAAAATAATCTGCGCCGGAGTTTTTCCATGATTTTTTGCAATTTCTGCTATCGTTATATTTCCGAAGCTTTCTCCGGTATTTCCCCGGCCTCCAAAAGGATACCAGCTTTCAATTACCGTACCGAACTGCTTTACATAATTCTGCAAGGCGGTATTCTGATAATAAATGTGATTTTCATTCTGGATTACGGCAGGAATGATTGTTGCGTACGAAAGAACTTCATCCACCTGCTGTTTCGTGTAATAATTGGAAATGCCTATAGAACGAAGCTTTCTGTCCTTCACGCCCTGTTCCATCGCCTGATATACTGCTTTGTCGTTGGAACCGGGCTGGTGGATCAGCATCAGGTCAAGATACGCTACGCCCAAATCTTTTAGTGAAGCGTCGATAGCTGCCGCTGCATTATGATAATTACCCGGCATGATCTTACTGGTAATGAAAACATCTTCCCGTTTCACAACGCCTTCAGCAATGGCGCGGCGGATACCTTCCCCCACGCCTTTTTCATTGCCGTAATAGCGCGCAGTATCAATCAGGCGGTAACCGTTTTTCAATGCAAAGTACACGGATTCCGCCGCTGTACTGTTATTTTGCGTCCACGTTCCGAGCCCCAGCACCGGCATATTGTAACCGCTGTTCAGTTTTACAAGCCACATATCCTTTTGTTTTGTCACCAAAGGTTCTTCTCCTTTAGCTTTCGATACGACTGTTTTCGTTTCAGCCCGTACTGTATCATCCGCTTTTCTGACACCCGTCTTTCCGTTTGCGGATGCGCATCCTGCCAGTATGATGCCTAACAGCAAAACAGGCAGTAACCTTTTCCACGTTTCCAAATATTTCATAAACGTCTTCTCCTTCACTCTTTTTTTAAGGAGACGCTGATTTAATGAGTTTGTACGATGACC
>Ga0326511_10005344_pt1 | contig 10133 bp, 5 predicted proteins | sample 0_2496_0518_D_FD_203701 | JGI IMG/M metagenome (GOLD analysis project Ga0326511, IMG submission 203701) | Bovine rumen microbial communities from UC Davis, California, United States - 0_2496_0518 | ecosystem: Host-associated > Mammals > Digestive system > Stomach > Rumen | place: USA: California... | reverse complement strand
TACCACTTGCCGTAGCCCTTCTGCTTAGGTGATGTCACCTGCGATAATCGGTAGAATACTGCCATATCGTCCTCCTTTCTTTACTCGGGATTCGCATCCCTACTGCGTTAAACACTACTTAGGGCAGGTGTTTCCTGCTTGCAGTCATCATCACTGATTGACGATGCAAAGGTACAAAAAAATAAGACCGATTCCAAGAGAATCAGCCTTATCGAGTTAGCCAAAATGCTATTGACGAATCAACCTTTATGTAAACTCAAAGAAGGTCGTTAAACCTGTGAGGTCAAAGATCTCGCGGAGGTCATCGGAAAGGCCCTTGAGGATCACACGACAGCCGTTAGGCTTGGTCTGTTTCAGGATATCGACCAGAATGGTCAGACCGCTCGATGCTATGAAGTCCAGTTTGGTGCAGTCGATGATGATATCCTGATCCTTGCAGTCGAAGAGTGGCTTGCATGCTTCAGCGGTTTCAGCAGCGGCAACGGTATCGAGCCGCCCCTCAAAAAACACCAGCATATTACCGTCTTGTTCTTGAATGATTGTATTCATTTTGATGATGATTTATTGTTTATTCTCTAAATTGTCTAATCGCTTTATCATGGTCAACGCATTACAGTCATCAATGCGCTCATAACTGACGCTATCCATGAGTTTACGCATCAGGAAGATGCCCAACCCACCCCTTCGACGCTGCTCCAACGGCAGCGTGACATCGGCTTCAGGCATGGCTGTGGGGTCGAAAGGCGCACCGCTGTCGTAGATGTTAACCAGCAACAGAAGGTCGTTCGCGCTCATATCAATCCTGACTTCTCCTTTCACGTCGGGTGGATAGGCATACAGCATCACGTTAGTCACGGCCTCCTCTATTGCAAGAAGCATCTTCTTGGTGAGATTCTCGCTGAATCCCAGTACCTCACAGGTTTCATTCACGAAGGCTGCCAGTCGCCTCAACTGCATGGTGTCGTTAGGCAGCACAAGAGTCTTGTTGTATGTCACGTGATGTTCCGGTTTGATATACTGGATGGCCATCATGGTCAGGTCGTCGCTCTGCTTTGCCTCACCCACGAACTGGTGGACGGCATCCGACATCTTATCGATCAGTTGGCGGGGCTCCAACTGATTGAGTTCAAGGGCTTCCTTAGCCACATTAATCACACGCCTTCTCTTGAACTGATGCTTTTGCTCATTCTCGGCTTCGGTCAGTCCGTCGGTATAGAGGAAGATCGTGGTGTTTGCGAAGATGTAGGTATCTTGCAGGATGTACTTCCATTGGGCAAAAAGGCCTACTGGCACATTCGGTTTGCAGGGCAACTTGCCAACACCTGCACCAACCAGCAACGGGACATCGTGACCGGCATTGCAGTAGTGCAGATGACCTGTCTTCAGATCAAGCACGCCCACGAAAAGGGTGACGAACATGTTCGTTTCATTGCTCTCAACAATGATATTGTTCAGGTTCTCCACGATGATATTGGGCACGGACTCATGAGCCGATACCGTACGGAATACCGCCCTGGTAACCGTCATGAGGAGCGAGGCAGGCACACCCTTACCGCTCACGTCACCGATGCAGAAGAAGAGTTTGTCGTCGCGGAAGAAGAAATCAAACAGGTCGCCGCCCACCGCTTTGGCAGGTGTCAGCGAGGCATAGATCTGCACATCGTCACGGTCGTCTTTAGTGGGGAACACCTTGGGCAGCATACCCATCTGTATGCTGTTGGCAATGCGGAGGTCACTCTCGATGGCGGCATTCTGGGCGGTCGTCCTCTTCAGTTCCTCGATATACTTCACGAGCGAGTTCTGCATATTACCAAACGAGTGACTCAACTGTCCTATCTCATCCGTACGGTCGAGATCAGGCAGCGTCGTTTCAAACTGTCCAGAGGCGATAGTCTTCGTCTCCTGCGCCAGACGGCGCAGGGGGTGGAGTTCGCGGGTGATGATGCGAATAAAGAAATAGAACATCAGCAACAGACTGACACAGACAATCACAATGATGGTGCGGTAGAGACGCGCCACATTGCTGAAGATGTCGCTCTCGGGGCAGACGATAGCCATCGAGCAGCCAGTATGGCCGAGGGGCTTATAGAACACCAGGCAATCCTCACCGTCAACCACCATGTGTTTCATCCCCTCCTCACCGCGCTGCATAGCATGACCCAGGGCGGTCATCGCCGTGTCGGGATGCTCAATGCTTTCGGTAAAGATCGTTTGGTAGAACACCTTCGTGGTGTCAGGATGCACGAAGTAAGTACCGCCACGACCGATCATCATACTGTAGGAGTGGGGATAAGGCTTCATGGAGGAGACCGTCTCTGCCAGTTTGTCGAGCGAGATGTCGGCGGCGACAACACCGTAGAAATTCCCCTCATCATCCTTGAGCGGACGGCAGTAAGAGGTGATAACCTCATTACCAAACAGGTGGTTGGGCGTCATGGAAGTGACATCAACATAGGGGTCGGTCCAACAGGGCCGGTCGAGCAGTTTACACATCAGATACCAGTCCATGTAGAAGTACTGGTAGTCGTCATCGCCTTCCTGCTTGGTCTTGATGACGCCGTCCTCATATGTTGAGTAGGCCGAGAAGTAAAGTCCTTTTTCCTTGAAGTAATAGGGCTCAAAGGCAATGGAGCAGCCGAACAGATCGGGATTGTTGATCAGGATGCCAGCGCTATAGACGAACATCGAGTCGGCACTGTTGTGATGCCGTTTCACGAGCCATTCGGTCATGGTGGTCGTCACCTCGGCACTTTTCAGGATACTCTCGACATAGAGTGAGGTGTTGTCCAGAATCTTTGTGGCGCGGTTGATGGCCTCCTGGCGCACCGTCTCACGGGCCTGATAGAACAGGAACCCCAGGGCGCCATTGAAGATGATAGCCGCAAAGATGACCACCCACAGGCTCACCTTGACGGAGAGTTTACTTCGGATATATGCTATGATCCTGTTCATCCTTCTTCCGTTTTTATTCTTTCAAATCCTCATAGGTGACCTCGTGCTTCAGCAGCCCGCACTCCACCATCAGGCGACTCGCCTTGCGCACCATGTCGGGGCGCAGCCGGAACTCACGCTTCTTTGACTCACGGTCCACCTGCAGACGCAGGATCTCCTTCAGCATCAGCCGCTGCATCACCCTGTTGGTTTCCAATTTATCTCTTCTCACATACTGCATCACGATATCGAGGGCTTCCTCGGGATGGGCCGCAGCCCACTCCCACCCTTTCCTACTGGCCTGGGCGAAGCGTTTGGCCCGATCGGGATGCTTCTTGTAGTAGGCACGCGTCATATAGACACCATCCTCCTGCACGTTGTAGTTGTGATCACTGAAACGATACACCGCTTGCTCGCTGATCTCAAGTCCTGCCTGTATCAGTTGGTAATACTCGTTGTAACTCATGGCTAGCGTCATATCCAAGGCACCTGCCACGACCAGATTGACATTCTGTGCGAACGGTTCCCACCGATAGTTCAGGTGTTCTTTCTTGTCCATACAAATAGCCAGTTGGCCGAAGCCCACGTTCCAGATGCCGACGCGGGCGCCTTTCTGAGTCAGCGGGTTCACGCCTCGGGCTGACACAATGACCATCGCATTGTTCATCGACGTCTGAAGGATGTTCACCAGCGGGGAACCGCCGTCAATCATCCCCATCGCCTCACAGAGCGATAAGGTCGTTGCCTGACACTGATTGTTGATAAGGCTTTTCGCAGAGGGTTGCGTCGACGAGGGGTGAACGATCTTCACCTTCAAGCCAGCCTCACGGTAGAAGCCCTTCGCCTCTGCCACATAGTAGCCCGCAAACTGCGCCTGCGCCGTCCACTGGGGCATGAACACGAAAGGTTCATCATCGGCAGCCATCGCATGATGGATACCGAAGGCTAATAGGATGGCTAAAAGATATCTCACACGTTTCCTCATCGCCAGATACTATTCTTCGTAATTCAGAGGCATGCCCTTGGTGAAGTCAAACTTCTGTGACTCCTCAGACTGCTTCTTCTCTTCCTGCTCCAGATATCGCTTGTAACCTTTCTCTATCTCTTCGAGTTTGGCCGCATACAGTTTCTCAGCCTGTTTCTTGGAATCGTTATAGATATCGGATACCGCATCCTTAGCCGCTTCAAACTCCGATGGCTGCTCCGACAGTATCTCTACGAACTTGGCCTCATACTTTGTATTACATTCCTCCAGATGCGCCTTACACTCATCGTAGAAGGTCTTGACGGTATTGTTCAGTAGATCACGCCTGTCCTTATTGACCTCCGGCATCGTGTAGAGCAGATGGTGCTCTTCACGTCCCTGACTGTCTTTATCAGTGATGGTCTCTACCTTGAATTCCGGATGGACATCAAAGACACCTGCCGCAATTTCATCAAGATAGTCCATCTTTTTGGGGAACACTTCCAACTGATAGTCGTTAGGCTTCTGGATCCGCGCCACCTCCTCAAGGTTATACTCCGAATCATAGAAATCCACGGTGACGGGCAACAGCGCCACCGGCTCGGCTTTTACACAAAAGTTCATCATGCGATAGTTGAACAGTGTCAGATAACCGTTCATCTTATCTTGGAAATCCTGGACTTCCTGTCTTACATATACATTCATAATCTTAACGCTTCATTTAATTGTTACTTTTCGGGGGCATCCTCAGTCTTCAACTTGGCGCTCACACTGCCGCCACCGCCGCCACCGGCGGCCATACCATCGCTGATGTTCGGCGACTTGAACGCACTCTTCACCTCCACATTGTCGATGGTGGCCTTCGGTGCCTTCACTTCACCCTTCACCTCGGTATCGCCGCATATCTGGTTCTTGTCGCTGCCGAGCGCGAGTTTGCCGCCGTCTAACTGCACGATAGCCTTCGCCTCGCCCTGCTGGGCCTCGAAGGTCTTGTCGGCAAAGAGCCCCATCTCCTCGGAGACAGCCTGCAGTTTCTTGCTCTTGATGTCCTTTGTCTTGGCACCCACGTACATCTTCTCTGCCACGAGCACCATCGAGCCGTCGGCAGCCAGTTTGTCGTCGGTACGCTTCTCTTTCTCCACGTCCATCGCCTTCACGCCGACAGCCTTGGCGTTGATGTTCACGCTACCCGTCGCCTTGCCTTCGGTATCGGTGGCAGAGAGGTCGATGACCTCTGAACGGATGGCGATCTTACTGTCTTTCGTAAGCGTTTTCTCCTTGGTTTCGCCGTCGGCGAGGTCGTAGTCGGCACTCTCCACAGTGAGCGTCTTGGAACGCACGATGATGTCGCCCTCTGACGTATAGGTGGCTTTAGTGAGTTTACCCTTATCATCCACCTCTACATCGGCGGAGTTCTCGGTCGACAGTTCGATGGTCTTCGACCTGAACTTGATCTTTCCGTCGGCAGTGAGTTGCTTCTCTTTCCGTTTCTGCTCGGCGATCTCGTAGTCCATACTCTCCAGGGTGATGTTCTTCGAGCGCACGATGAAGTCGCCCTCAGCCTCGTACTTGGCATCAGTCAGGCCCTTCTCGTCATCAAATTTCTGGTCTGTCTCTCCAGCCGTGCTCACTTCCACATTCCTGGCCAGGATCTTCACCTTACCATTCTCCTTCAGTTTGCCTTCTTTCTCGATGGAGACCATATTCACCTCATTAGCCATCAACGAAATACCAGAGGCCTTATTGTCACGCAGGTTGCCGTCGCCATCCATCGAAGCGAGACTGATGTTCTCACCCACGATCTCAACAGATGCGCCCGTACATGCCTTCTTAAACTCATCACCCTTCTTGATCTGGTCTTTCTGTTCTTTGAAGCATTTCAACTGACGGTTGGTCTCTGCCAGTTCCGCCAGGGCGTCGATATAGGCATAAGTCTGATTGGTGAGTGCCGTTGAGGTAATCTCAAGTTCTCTGGCCACCTCATGGATTTCAATATAATCCGCACGTATGCCATCTGAGTCGGCAGTCAGTTTCTCACGCTTCTCGATGAGTTTCTTCAGATCGTCTGAGAGTTTGCCGAACGACTCTTTATAATTGTCGACCGTCTCCTTCTGTGCTTTCTTCTGATCTTCCAGCGACTTGATCAGGTCATCGAGTTCCTTTTCACGGTTTTCTGAAGAGACTGCTGCATCCACCTTGATAACCTGGTCAGCATGAATCAGTACGCCAGAGGTGCCCTCAGTCGATGTCAACGAAGAGAAGGCGCCTGCGGCATCATGACTATGGATGGCAACATGACGTGCCTGAGAGATGATCTCCGACAATGTGCCAACCACATGCTCCAACCCATCGACACCCGGATCTTCCGCCGTCTGACGGATACTGGCGGCACGCATCGCCACCTGACCGGCCTCGCCGGCTGCTTCAACACCCACCTGAGTGCCTCGGATGATAATTTCAGATGCACCAGGCTTCAGCGTACCGTTACGATCCACATTGCCGAGAATGATTCTGGGGGCAGAGATGATCAACTGCTCGTTGTCACGCACATAGCGGCCCTTCTGCACCTCAGCCACCACATCGAGTTTCATCTGCTGTACATCGGCCTTGCACTTCCTGATCTCCTTCAGGTCTTTCTCCACGCTGTCGGCCATCGCCTTCAGCTTCTCTTCCCATTCTTTAAATATATAGTCCATAAATCTTACCTAAAATTATTAAAAAACAGACATCAGAACTTTCTTCAGATGATCCATCGTACCGATATTAGCATCATCATACTGTGTCAAGCCGCCATTCTCGAATGCGATCGTAGCGTTCTCCTTGTCAGAGAAGAGGATCTGACCGTCGGCAGCATCCTTCCATACATCAAGTTCGAACGAACGGAAGTTACCCTTCAGTTTCTCCCAGATCTTTCCGAGCGTACTATCCCAGAGGGTACGGAAGAAACTCTTCTGACACCAACGATCCATTGCCAGAATATGTCTCTTCCACCAATAATCGCTTGCCAGCGCCATTTTCTCGCCATTCGCAATCTTTTCGAAGTCTGCACCGATATACATATACTTGCCGCTAAACGTGCCAAGTTTATTCTCAGGAAGTTTTGCCAATTTGCCCAAGAACAGCATGATATAGGCTCGTTTGTAATATTTACGACTTCTTGAGGAGAACATATCATCATCATCAGGATAACCGTACTTCAGGAAGTTTTCTTTACCTTCGGCGTATGTCTCCTCCCACTTCTTCATACCATCATCGAATACTTTTTCGCCTGTAATATTAGTAAAAGCATCAGTCATCCACTTGAATTTCTCATCAAGAGTAGGGGGCTTAAGGAAATATAAGAATCTACTCACATGGTTATACAAAGCAGTACAAGCCAGGGCATATGCTTCTGTATAATGCTTTATCATCCCATATTTATCCGTTACCAGCACATTCTCCGCTTTTTCAGTTCCGTCCGGTTCTACATAAACCCTGTTTAAAAACATTGCGTGAGCCAATTCCTTACCATCAATGAATTTACCATTGAACAATTTTTCCAATTTTTCTTGGAGTTCCTTATAGGCATCAGGGCGGCCAGTTTTATTCTCTGGGATGAAAGTTGTTTTGTTTTCCCAGGCGAATTTCGCAACATTGATCGTCTTAAGATCATCTTCACTGATATACGACTTCGCCTGCTTCTCAAATTCCAACTTCATCTTGGAGGCATATACCCACAGATTTTTATACTCCGCGTAGAACTGATGAATTTCTGCGTCAATATGATTCACACACAGAAGGACTGTCTTGTAGAACTCCTCTGAAGTCTCCTTCTTTTCCTCCACGCTCTTGGCATAACGGTTGCGCCTGATGGTGGCATTACCGGCACCAGCCTCGAGTTTCAGGAAGCGCTTCGACTTGATCAACATCGTACCATCGACAGGACGCACGAACACTTCGACCACGTGACGGATCAGCGACAGGTCAACCACTGATGCGCCAAGTTGGTCAACAACACCACCTGCAATGGCACCCAGAGCCGATATGACACCAGCCCGCGCCTTCTGGTGGCCCGTATCCGGACTTCCAATGCCGGCGGGTTGGATATTATTGCCTGAGGTGATACTCACCTTATTGCCAGCCTCCAGGGTGATATTCTTACCCCTGATCTTCACGTCGCCATTGGGTGCATTGATCGTAATGCCGGCAAAGGCGTCGATACCGACGGTGCCGAAAGGCGACTTAATGTTGACGGTGCGCTTATGCGACAGCATCTCGATCTCATACATGCCATAACGGTCACCGATATGAATACCGCCCGCCAGATCCTTGGCGCTCTTTCCAAACTTGTCGAGACCGACGACGGAACTCCAGAAGCCAATACCAGGCGAAAGGGCATTGGTGAAGAAGTTGCCGCCATACTCCGGATCGGTAAAGGTGATATGATGCCCGTTGGGCGACATCAGAGCTACATTCACATCCTTTTGCTGAACAAGAGGTTGCGTATAGCGCGCTAATCCCTCTTGCGGCACTGGATTGTTCTTGGAGAACAGACCGCCTACCACATAAGGTCGGTCGATGTTGTCGTTGTCATAGTTGATCAGCACCTCGTCGCCGACCTGCGGCTTGAAGAAAGCACCGCCACCAGGCGTAGCCATGGGTGATGACACACGGATCCAAGGCGAAGCGTCTTCGGCAATGGACTTCTGAACCTTCTCAGTTTCCTGAACAAGTTTCTCTTCCGCCTCTTTCTTTTGATTTTTCAGATCATCCAACTTATCCTCCAGGTCATCACATTCATTTTCTATGGCCTCGACCTCACTCCTAAATTGCTTAATGACCTCATCCCTCTCTTCTTTATTGCCTTTCTCATAGCGGCATCCCAGTTCATCCCATCTGTTAAGGAGTTCAATTTTCTTCTCCAAGATGGCATTTTCTTGTTCAAGTTTTGAGATTTCCTCAGTAGCAAGACTCTTTCTGATCTGCTCTTTCTCTTCCATTGAACCAGCAAACTGCTCCAACGCTTCATTCAACTCCAGTGAGGATGCCCCTTGCGCCTTATAAGTATTAATTTTCGCAACGTTTGCATCATACATATTCTGATATTCATCTCTCCTCGCGCGAATATCTTTTATTTCATTGTAAGAAAAAGTTTTGGTAACATCACCCTCATTTGCTATATTTTCAGGGAGATCGGCCGCTGTTTTAAAGAAGTTTTTGATATCGTATAAAATACTAAGTTGGGAGGCTTCCTTAAGTTCCTTCATTAACTGGAACCTCGCCTCGACTTCTGACTCCTCCTTCTCTAATCGTTTCAGAGTCTGTTGTGCAGCAACCATCTTAGCACGCTGGGCATTGGCCACCGACTGCCAAGGATAGGCAATGCGCACGCGGCCCTGCAGTTTAGGATCAGCATTGTCAACCACAAAGGCTGTCTGAGAACCCGACTTGCGGATGATGGGCTGACCGTTGACTGGCGGGATAAACGTGTTCTTACCATCCTTATCTTTATAAGAGGGGATGGCATAGATGATCTGTGAGCGAGCGCCCGACACTTTATCGGAAGCAGTCTGATCGTACTTACCATAGTCGTTATTCCAATTCTGGCCGGAACGTTTCCGGATCTCAATGATCACATACTCCCCTTCACAACCCTTCACCTTGATCTTCTGACCCAACTTAAAGTGGGTGGCGTCGGTGCCCAGGTCAATACAGATGGTCTGGCGCTGCTGCTCCTCCTGATGACAACGCACGTCGTTGAAGTAGTTGAGAGTGGTCCAGCCCTTTTCTGAAAGGGTACCAAACTGTACGGTCACCGTATCATTGCTATGTTCCGGCTTCTTGGCATAAGGCGTCAGGAAGATTTCTGCCTTCTCGGAATTGTTAGAACTCTGTCTCTTTAACGCCAAGCCACGATTGACACCCTGCTGTATAGCGAAGTTTTTTCCTACAGCAACGGCCAAGCCTGTTACGCCAGCGCTTTCATTCGTCAGCAGATCCCTGAAGAAGGGGATCAGTATCGCCATCGCAGTCTGACTGGCCGTGCCGTCAGTGCGCATCTCATAGTTCGTCTTACTGAACTTGTCCTTTTCCAAGGGGAAAATAAACTCATCGACAGCCAACTCAGAATTGTAGGCCGTAGAACTGGCAAACACATCCATGGGGTATTTGGCGGGCGACTTTTCGATAGGTGTCTGGTTGAGATTCTCCACCTTTCCGTTACCGTCTTTCACACTGTCACGGGCATAGCCGGCTATTG
>Ga0326511_10005343_pt1 | contig 10134 bp, 9 predicted proteins | sample 0_2496_0518_D_FD_203701 | JGI IMG/M metagenome (GOLD analysis project Ga0326511, IMG submission 203701) | Bovine rumen microbial communities from UC Davis, California, United States - 0_2496_0518 | ecosystem: Host-associated > Mammals > Digestive system > Stomach > Rumen | place: USA: California... | reverse complement strand
TTCGCCGCTCTTTTCGCCGGCGCTCCAGTCGGCGTTGGCGATGAAGAACCAGTTTTCACCGTCCGCGAACGCCTCCGGCACGGTCAGCTCGATCTGCTCCGCCGGATTGAGCGCCTTGTCGATCTCGTCCACGGCGTAGGCCACGCCCGCCTCGCAGGTCCCGAACAGAATCAGGACGGCAAGCAGCACGGCCAGCGATCTTTTACAAAATCGTCTCATAGGGAATCGACTCCTTACTGATAAAAATCACAGATTCACATATCAGGCCGATCTTTATCGCCGATGGGCTGAGGCGGGACATAGGGCAGGTTCTCCCCAAAGGGATTCGCCCCGCCGGCGACCTGATCCAGGTCATCGTCGGAGAGCTCCTCCATGACACGAAGAGCGGTCTGGGCCTCGGTCAGGGCGTCGTTGGCGCTCTTGACCGCTTCGGATGCCTTCTTCACAGCCTCTTGGGCCATCTTCTCGATCTGCTTTTTTCTGTTCTTCATGGTGTTTACTCCTTTCAGACTTTGAGCTTTTGTTTTTATTTCAAAGCGGAATTGTTTTCCGACATAGAAACCCGAGGGTTCTTTACATAAGCTGGGAACGCAAGGTCTCCAGCGTTTTTTTGTGCTTCACCTTCACCATACCGTAGCTGATGCCGGTGAGCCGAGATATTTCTGTCAGCGTTTTCCCTCTGTAATAGCGCAGAACGATAATATCCCGTTCCTCCGGCTGCAGGGCTTTCAGCGCGAAAGCCAGACGCTCCAGCGTTTCCCTGCGGATGAAGTCTTCCTCCAAATCATCCGGGGCCGCAAGCTCCTCAGTGAGCGGTTCGGCAGTACGTTTCGTGCGGTAATAGTCAATCAAAGTGTATCGGGTAATTCGGTAGATCCATGTGGAAAGGGACGATTTTCCCTCAAATCGGGGGAGTGAACGGCATACCTGCTCAAAGACTTCCTCGCACAGATCCTCCGCGTCCTCCGGGCTTTCCATTTTCCCGCTGAGGTAGGAGAGCACCTTTTCCCGGTAGGCGGCGTAGATCTCGCCTTGCGTCAGCGCCGTCATGTTTTCCGATCTCTTTCCTTTGGGTCGGGCGGCTGCGAAAACGGGTCGCCGGCCGCCGAGAGCGTATCCAATGCATTGTCGGAGAGCTCCGCGCAAAAGTACCGCGCCTCAACCTCGTCGATCACGCTTTGCAGAGCCGGTTCCTTCTCAAATTTCTGAAAATCGAATAGCCCTGCCAGCAGCTTTTCCATGTTCATTTGCATCACCTCGCTCCTTTTCCGTCTACTTATATAGCCGAAGCACTTTGATTTTTGGCAATGGTTTTTTGAAAAAATGTTTTCGCGTGAACGCTCCGCTCATGCGGAAAGGTCGGACAGATTCAGTCGATCCGCTGGCGCTCCACCAGCTCGGCAAAGAAGCCGCCCTTGTTTGTCAGTTCGTCGTAGGTTCCTTCCTCGATGATCCTGCCGCCGTCGAGGACGACGATGCGGTCGCAGTCCTTCACGGTGGAAAGCCGATGGGCGATCACCACGCGGGTGCAATCCAGTCCCGCGAGGGCGTCTGCCACCTGCTTCTGCGTCTTGTTGTCCAGGGCGCTGGTCGCCTCGTCGAAAAGCAAAATCTTCGGCTTCGGCGCGATGGCGCGGGCGATCATGATGCGCTGCTTTTGACCGCCGGAGATGCCGCCCTGTCCCTCGCTGATAAAGGTCTGCATCCCCATGGGCATGGCGCGGATGTCGTCCGCGATGCCCGCCTTTTCCGCGGCGTCCCAGGCGTCGTCGAGCGAAAGGTGGGGCGCGGAGACGGTGATGTTGGAATAAATGTCCCCGTGGAAGAGGCTGCCGTCCTGGGTCACCACGCCCATCTTGCGGCGCAGCGAACCGAGGTCAAGGGAGCGCAGGTCCTTGCGGTCGTAGTAGATCGCGCCCTTTTCCGGCGTCTCAAAGCCGAGCAGGAGGCGCAGAAGCGTCGATTTGCCGCAGCCCGTCTTGCCGACGATGGCGACGTACTCGCCTGACCTGATCTTCAAGTTCAGGCCGTTTATCACATAGGGCTGCGTGTCGTAATAGCGGAAGGAGATATTGGCGAGCTCGATACTGCCGGAGAGCTTCGTCACGATCTCTCTGCCCTCCGCCGTTTCCGGCTCCGTTTGCAAAATTGGCTCTGCCATCTCCAGAATCGGCTTGATCTGCGCGGCGGAGGTGGCGATGCCGGAAAACGCGGTAAACGCGCCCGTGACCGTGCCGTAGGCGGCGGTGAAAGCGAGGTAGGCCGAGGGGCTGACGCCGCTGGTCGCTGCAAGATAATATAGAAGGACCGTGCCGAACAGGGAGACCGCCAGCGTGATGGCCGAATTGATCTTCAAAAACAGCGGCGGGTTATATTCGATTTCCGCGCCGGAGGCGTAAATCTTCGCCCATTTCGCAAAGGCGCGCTTCTCCGCGCCGGAGAGCTTGATTTTCTGGATGCCGGAAAGGATAGCGTAGCTGACGCCGGATTCCTCCGCGGCGCCCTTCATGTATTCCCGCGCCTCTTTCACTTTCAGAAAGCCGGTCAGCACCGTGACGGCGACCATCACGAGATTGACGGCCAGCGCCGGGAAGCCCAGCGCCGGGGCGTAGGAGAAGATTTGATTGATGTAAAGAAGCGAAATAATTGCCGTAACGCCCGTGGAGAACACGCCGCCCAGCAGAAGCGTACAGAGCTTGTTGACCGCTCCCGAGCGGCTTGCCAGCTCGCCGGCGCTGTACCTCCGGAAGAAGGGCGTGGGCAGGCTCATGAGCCGCGCCATCATCGCCGCCTCCATCGGCACCGCGACCTTGGTCTGAATCCTCGCCATGGCGAGCTCCCGCGACGCCGTGAGGAGTTGGGAGGAAACGAGGATGCACAGCATAAAGAGCGCGGTGCTCCACAGAATCAGGCTGTTCCCGCTCTCCAGCACGAAGCCGGACAGGGTTTTGGTGATGTGCGGAATCAGAATCCCGACGCCAGTTACCAAAAGCGTCAGCCCGATCACCATGGCGAAGTCCGCCCAATTCAGGCAGCCTTTCATATAGGAGAGAAGGTCCGGTATCCCGATTTTCTTCATCGGCAGCGGCTTGTAGAAGCAGATCGCCTCCGGGGAGAGCTGCTCCGCCGCCCGACTCTTTGCCGTGACCTTTTTGCCGTCCGCGTCCTGCCAGAAGTAGCCGCCGTACTTTTTCGGCAAAAGCACCACGGGCAGTCCGCTGTCCTTGTAAAAGGCCATGATCGGGCCGAAGGAGGATTTATACCAATCCTCAGAGAGAGTGATTGGGCGATACATGAGTCCGTGGGGCTTCAGCGCGTAGTCAAGCTGATCCTCCATCGTTTCCACGCTGCGGGGGATCTCCACCGGCTTCACGCCGTAGTATTTCAATAGCTCGTCGATGGCCGCCCTGGTGACGACGCGCCTGTCGCGCATCTCTCCCGCACCGCGTTTCCCGACGACGGACGCCATCTCAAAGATCGAGTCCTCAAAGGCCTCCTGATCGCGCTCCTTGCGGAGCCGGATCTGTTCGTCGAATAAGCCCATGGTACACCCCCTTCCTTAATCGCTGGTAATGAGTTCCGTGTAATAGCCGCCCTTTTTGAACAGCTCCTCGTGCGTCCCGCGCTCTACCACCTTGCCGTGGTCAAGGACGATGATCTCGTCGCAGTCGCGGATAGTGGAGAGCCTGTGGGCGATGATGATGCAGGTGACACCGCGCTCCTTGACCGCGTTTGTGACCTCATATTCCGTTCTCGCGTCCAGGGCGCTCGTCGCCTCGTCCATAATGACGATGTGCGGGTCCTGCGCCAGCACGCGGGCAATCTCCAGCCGCTGCCGCTGACCGCCGGAGAGGTCGCGGCCTCCCTCGGTGATTTTACCCTGATAGCCGCCGGGCCGGGCCATGATATCGTCGTGGATCTGGGCGTCCCGCGCCGCTAAAATGACCTCGAAGTCCTCGATGGAGTCGTCCCACATTTTGATGTTGTTTGCGATGGTATCGTTAAAGAGGATGATATCCTGATCCACCACGGCGACGCTGCCGGTGAAAACGGCGCGGTCGATCTCTGAAATGGGCTTGCCGTCAAAGAGAATCTCGCCGCCCCACGGCTGATAGAGGCCCGATATGAGCTTGGAGATCGTGCTTTTCCCGCAGCCGGAGGCGCCCACAAGGGCGACTCTTCCACCCGGCTTGAGGTTCAGCGAGAAGTTTTCTATGAGCGGCGGGTCGAGCTTGGAATAGCCGAAGGTGACATTTCTCAGCTCTACCGCGCCAGTAAGCTTGTCGTAATCCTCGTCCTCGCTGACGGGCGCGTCAGAGAAATAGGGATCCTCCGGGTACTCCATCACATCCTGCACGCGCTCCATCTGCGTCCGCATCTCCTGCAAGGTCTGTCCCGCGGTGACCAGCGTCATGGCAGGGCTCAGGAAGGAGGCAAGGAACGACTGGAACGCTGTGACCATGCCGAGGGTGAACTCGCCGCGCATACACAGCCATATTCCCAGCACAAGCACCAGCGCGTTTGCAAGGGTGGTGATAAAGGCGGGAATGAAGCCGAGGTACTGATTGAGCCTTGTGTACTTCGTGTTCTGTTCATTGACGGAAGCCTGATAGCCCGCCCAGCGCTGGAAATATCCGTTCTCCGCGCCGCTGGCCTTGATGGTCTCTACCATGCGGATGCCGGACACGGTGGCGCTCATCAGCTTGCCGGCGTCCCGTGTCTGCACACGGGTAATGTTGACGCGCTTTTCGGAGATAACCCGGCTCATGACGATGTTGATAAGGATACTGACAAGACCTACCAGCGTCAAAAGCGGACTGTAGCGCAGCATCACGACGAGGTAGAACACCATCATCACAGCGCTGAGCGCCAGAGGCGTCAGCGTATTTACCAGTTGCTCGGCGATGGTCTCATTGGCCTTATGCCGTGTCAGGAGATCGCCCGCCATGCGCTGGGAGAAGAACTCCATCGGCATTTTGAGGACCTTCCACATGAAGGAGCCGCTGCCGACGACCGCCATCTTGCCGTTTATTTTCAGTGAATAGACCGCTCTGATCGCCGTAACAAAGACCTGCAGCAGACTCACCGCCGCGACGAGCGCGATAAAGGGCGTCAGAAGCTCGCTGTTTTCACCGGTCAGCAGCCGGTCCATGAAAAAGCGGGAGAAGGCGGGGTTCAGAAGCGTAAACACATAGCCGATGATGCTCGTCAGCATGACGAAGACCATCGCCGCGCCCGCGCCGGGAAGCCGCTTTCTTGCAAAGGCGAGGGTGCTTGTCCGTTTCCCGTCCGGCTCAAAGTTCTCCGTCGGCGCAAAGACCATGACGATGCCGGTGAACGCCTTGTCGAACTCGTCCATCGTGACCTTTACGCTGCCCCGGGCGGGGTCGTTTATGCAGGCGTGGTTCCCGCGAAATCCGCAGAGCACCACGAAGTGGTTGAGATTCCAATGGATGATGCAGGGAAAGGCACTGATCCCCTTGACGGCTTCAAGCCCCATGCGGTAGCCCTTGGCCTCCAGCCCATAGCTCCGGGCGGCCTTCATGACGTTGCCCGCCTTGGAGCCGTCCCGCGATACGCCGCAGTCCACACGAACCTGTTCCAGCGGCATCCACTTCCCGTAGTAGGCCAGCACCATTGCCAGACAGGCTGCGCCGCACTCCAGCGCCTCCATCTGCATGACCACCGGTACCTTTGCAGCTTTGCTCTTTCCGGGAGGACGGAAGTTTTTATCACGCATACGCTTCACCGCCTCAGTTAAAGAGCATATCTATAATCTGCGTGCTCTTATATCCCACGCTCGCCTCATAGCTGCCGTCCGGCAGATTGGCGTTTGCGATGGCAATGGGATTGCCGTTCTCGTCGCTGCCGACAGAGAGGACGGGCGTGGTTAGATCGCCCACCTTGACGTTCATGCCGACCTCCACATGGGAGGCTTTTTCCACGTCGTCAAAGCGCAGGGTCAGCACGCCGCCGCGCACCTCCGCATCTCCCGCCGCGTAGCTCTCCACGGCTGTCACGCTGCTCCATATAAAGAGGCTTGCCAGCAGAAGGATCACCGCCGCCAGCACGACCCAGATCGCCGGGGAGGTGACATGCAGGTAATCCCGGAGCACTTCCGGCGAAGAGACGCGCTCCATGCTCTCTTTTCTGAATAACGGTTGTTCCATAACAGACTTCCTCTCCTGCCGATGTGTTTTTGCCTGGTCCAAGCGTATTTTCTCTTCGGCTTATTTGCTGCCGATATTCTTGATCGTCCCAAGCACCGCGCCGTAGCTGCCGCCCCTGTCGTCGCCCGCGCCGCTGCGCGCAAAAGCAACAAGCGTCATAAACAGGAGGTCGAGGTTTTGCTCGCGCGTCCAGACGCGATAAAAGCCCTGAATCGGGATAGCGCCCGCCACCTTGTGCTGCGCTGCGTCCTCCTCGTGAGGGTATTGGCTGGTCGTTTCAGCCACGGCGATTTCCGCTCCGTCCCGCAGGATACGGTATTTTTGACCGATCGCGGTGCTTTCGCCCGCCGTATAACTGCTTTCTACAGAAACGCCGCTTTCTTTGAGGTGCTTCCACACATCCACTCCGTCCAGCTCGAAGGTGTAGTGGTTATCCAGCAGGATACTGCCGCCCCAGTCCGTCGCTTCGTTGTGACCGACCATATGCGGCACTGTCCTTCCGTGTTCGCGGTCGATGAAGTCAAAGGCAATGGGCTGTGCAAGCGAGAACTTCGTCACCTTTGCCTCATAAAGCACGCGGCGGCTCGCGTCTTCAAGCCTGTGACCGAACTTGGGCGTGCCGATGTCGGTCAGGAAGTAAAGCTCCCGCTCTTCGCCCTGAATGGAGGGGGCGTAGCCGGTAAAGCCGCTCAACGCTCTTTGCTCCGCCGCCCGCTCCTGGCTCCGCTTTTCCAGGATTGTGGAAACGATGATAAACGCCAGAATGCCTGCGCCGACAGCGATGAAATAAACGCTGACGCCGCTTCCGTCCCGTGCGACCGCGGGATCATCCGGATCGTAAAGGACGGCGGTCTCCCTTCCGACTTTGGTGTTCCCGCTTCCCACGTTCAGCTCGCAGGTATAGGTCTTACCGTCCACGGTGTATTCCACCGTCGGATAGTAATAGGTGTCGTCGCCGCTCGTATCCATCCGCACCGAAACCACCGTACCCGTGGTTTTCACGAAGCCCCGCGACTGGAAAAAGGTGGTATAAATGCCGACGCATAGCGCGATCACCGCCAGAATTGAAGCAAAAAATTTCAGTTTCGGTCCTCTTAATGAAATCATAGTTCTCTGCCTCCGTGAATTTATGAATATATAATTGCGTCGCTAAGATACCGCATAGCGCAGATGGGCGAACTCCTCCGCCAGGCGCTCTGCCTTGTAGGGCTTGCGCACAAAACCGCTGGCCCGCATCTGGATCACGTCGCGGGCATAGTCCCATTCGGCAAACGTGGTGACAAAGATGACGTTGACCTCGGGATTGATCGTCTGCATCCGCATGGCAAAGTCCAGACCCTCCCGTTTCGGGCCGCCCAGATCGATCTCGGTCAGCAGAACGTCGCAGCCCTCGCTCTTTGCGAGGGATAGCGCGGCCTCCGGGTCGCGGCAGCCGTGAATGACGGCGTCCGGCTTGATGGCTTTGACCTTGCGCTTCATATCCATCAGTCCCCACGGACTTCGGTCTACGCAGAGTATTTTCATTGAGATCCTCCTCGCTGTACATTTCAAAGGGAACGGCATAAAAATACAGAATAATGATACAATACGGAGCGTTCACAACCGTTACAAAATCCGGTCCATTTTCAAAAAAGCAAAAAAATAAATCGGGGCGCGGCAGCGTCCCGATCCGTATCTATGAATTAACAGCTTTCATTTCCTGAAATAGAGTCTTCCGGTTGTCAGCTCAGCCCAACTGTACTCCGGCATATATGTCCCGTCAAATGCGTTGACCGCCTCCATATCTCCCTCCAGCATCCTGTAGTAGTCGCAGTCCACCAAATCCCGCCGAACGGCAAGCTGCCGCCGCTCCCGGGTCAAAATATCCTCCATCCCGATTTCCCTAAGCGTTGCGCGGAGATCATGCAGAATCAGACGGATACGGGATTTTGCCGCTTTCATATCGCCGTCGTCCTCCCACAAGGCCGCGGCGATCTCCTCGGCGGTACAGGCGCGGCCCTCCCGGTCAATGAGGAAGGCCAGAAGCTCCTTGCTTTGCTTCCGCTGAAAGATAACCGGTTCACCGTTCCGGAACACCTCAAAATGCCCGAAGCAACGGACATGCAGCTTGTCCGGATTCGGACTGGCCTGCGGCAGATTCAGAAGATCCAGCTCCTCCCGCACCCGGTCGGCATAAACCGGCTTCACGATATAGCCGCTCGCATGGAGACGGAACGCATCCGCAGCATATTTGGGAAAGCCGGTGACAAAGATGATCCTCGTCTCTGGCGCGAGCTTTTTGAGCTCCACGGCAAAGGCAAGCCCGGACAACTCCGGCAGTTCGATATCGGAAAAGACCACGTCCGGCGTAAGGGCCTGCGACCGTATGGCCGTCAGGGCAGCCTCGCCGTCGGAATAATCTACGATCTCGGCGTTCGGCTCCGCTTCAGCGATGGCGTCGTGGAGAAGCCGGAGCGCTTTTGGCTCGTCGTCTATGGCAAATATCGTCATGTCGTTTTCACCTGTTTCTTTGGGATTTCAATCGTGACCACAGTACCCTTTCCCGGTTCGGACTGAATGCGGAGGGTACCGCCGCTTATCTGCTCCAGCCGATCCCGCACGTTGGTGATCCCGATGTGGTCGCGTCCGTCGTCGGCCAGCGCCGGCGCTTCCGGATCAAAGCCGGGTCCGTCGTCCGTGACGGTGATCGCATAGTGCTCCGGATACTCCCGCGTGGCGAGCTTCACGGTGCCCACGCCCCGTTTGCCTCTGGCGCCGTGGCGCACCGCGTTCTCGGCGATAGGCTGCAGGGTCAGCGTCGGCAGAGAGAAGTCCGTACAGGTAATGTCATATTCGATCTGCAGCGCGTCTTCGTAGCGGACCTTTTCGATGTCCAGATAGATTTTTGTGTGCTCCAGCTCCTGCTCAAACGGAATCTCTCCGTCGTCCTTGAGCGCGCTCATGTTGCCCTGGAGATAGCGGGAGAATTTGGCGGTGGTTTCCCCGGCTGCCTTTGGATCGTGATCGCAGAGGTACTGGATCGCGGACAGCGTGTTATACAGGAAATGGGGCTGGATCTGGCTGAGCATGATCTGCATCCGCTGCCGGGCCTTCAGATCGTCCTCATGGTCCTGCACGAAGCGCATATGCAGCCAGATGTAATAGAACATACTGCTGGCGACGATGGCGATGGTCAGAAACGTGACAGGCTGCCGATCATTATAGACACTACCGTCCAAGTACACGGAGGCGAGGATCATCACAACGATAAAGATCGGAATCAGCTTTTCCTGCTTTCCTCCGGTCTGGTTATTACGAATGGATTGGACCAGCAAATCCCCGAGCAGAATAACGCTGACATAAAGACAGGTGAAGGCCAAAGGGCCTCTGAAGAACCTGTTGCCTGAGCCAATCCAGAAGCACAGGTGAGAAAAGTAGGCCGTCATGTAAATGCCCCAGTTCAAAATCGCCAGCGCCCAACAGCCCAGATACTTTCTTTCCGGTTGGACGATATAGAGAAACAGGATCAAAAACAACGGGCGGAGGGTATAGCCGCAGATGGCCAAGGTCGTTCGCAAGAACCACTGAGGCTCGCCTGCGGCCAGCCAGTCCTCCAGCAGATTCTGGGCAATCAGGACGAAGCTGAGGACGATGATGACTCCCATAACCCGGCGGTGCTTCCGGCTGACATAGGGGTCGGTGACCACGGTGATCGTCAGCCCGACCAGCAGAAACAGCAGCGGGACCAGCAGCGCCACTGTGTTCAGATTCCAGACCATGTCACATCATCTCCTTCGCTTGCCGGTAGTCAGCGTATTAGCTTCTTAACCCTTGTCTGACCACTACTAACATTGAGCATCATTAGCAATGTTTTTAATTCTTATACCGTCGCAGGAATTCTATCCAACGACCGCAGGAACTCCAGAATACTCTGCAGCACGTCCGAGATATCAATCTCCAGCCAGTTTTTTCTGGAGGTCGACAG
>Ga0326511_10005341_pt1 | contig 10136 bp, 22 predicted proteins | sample 0_2496_0518_D_FD_203701 | JGI IMG/M metagenome (GOLD analysis project Ga0326511, IMG submission 203701) | Bovine rumen microbial communities from UC Davis, California, United States - 0_2496_0518 | ecosystem: Host-associated > Mammals > Digestive system > Stomach > Rumen | place: USA... | reverse complement strand
ATGCTTAACGCCGCCGGCAGAGTTAGCTGAGACTAACTCGCGCCAATAAAAAGACCGCCCGAAGGCGGTTGATACGCTTAATCCACCGATGTTCTGCGTATCTGTGCGAGCCATTGTCTCATCGCACAACCCGTAGAAGGCTTATGCCTTCCGATAGGTGTTAGGCTTGCCCTCAATCTTGACGATCTCATCCTGCCACAGATGAGTCAGGGCGTACTGAACCTTGCCCTTGGTGATACCCTCGGGAAGTTCCTTCTCAATAGCATCATAGATTTCGCCGCAAGTCGCAGGCGCGGAGGAGAGAGTGGAAATCAGGATATCGTGGAAGGACTCATACACTTCGAGATTCTTGGCCTTGGCATCAGAACCGCGGTTAATTTCCTTGTCCAGTTCAGTCAGGACTTCGGCATTGTCATATCCAAAGTTGGTGAGAGCGGTGCGGATGGTTTCAAGAGTAACCTTCTTCATAGTGGTATCTTCCTTTCTGGTTTGCTAGGGTTTTCCTTCCCTTGATTACGTAGGTATTATAGCATGATTTTGAAAGTTTGTCAAGAGGTTTATCACAACTTTTTTTAAAAAGTTTCGTGGTTTGCGGGCGTCCCCGCGCTGGATTCGAACCAGTTCCCCATCAAGGCTTGCCTTGGGTTACCTTGCTCTCCTCTTGACACTTAGTATTATAGCAGGTTTCGTTTTTTTGTCAAGCATTTTTTTTGAAAAAGATTGTTAAATTTTTAACAATCTGCCGGCACGCCCTTCTATCTATGTCAAGAACAATTTTGGGCGCGCTATGTATTCAATATGTAGGGGAAGGGTGGCATTATGCCACCCAAGTATAATACTTGCGGCATACCTGAATCTGTTTATCTACTCTTCCATATGTCCGAGTAGCCCCATATCTCCGCGCACATTTCGGATTATCAATCAAAACAACTTCGCCATTGTCAAGAGTGGCTTTGACTTCTGCGGGGATAATATTACCATGACGATCACGCCATATTACACTTTTTGTCTGGATTGTGATAAATTCCTCTTTGCGTACTTCGGTTGTTACCCAACCTAAAGTTTCAAACCATCCAAGTACAGAGAGGGCGCGAGGGCGAGACAGATTCTTTTCGTCAAGAATGCGCTGAAGTTCTACACCTGCAATACACTTCTTGGTCTGAAAAATCTTCACAATTTCATTTACAACTTCAATCTCATCCTCGGTCTGATCTTTTACGATATAGGCAAGGACAAAAGGATTCATGGTGTTGAGTTCTTTGATATCGATCATATAATGTGCCTTTCTGGTTTGAAGAGTTGTTCCTTCTCTTTATGTGCTTATTATAGTATGCTTTGGGATTCTTGTCAAGCGGTTTTTAAGATTTTGGGAAAATTTTTTTTGATAAGAAATTAACTATATTAGTTTATTTCCTCCCTCCTGACACTTAGTATTATAGTATAGTTTCTAAATATTGTCAAGTGTTTTTTTTGAAAAAAGATTGTTAAGTTTTTAACAAGCCCGCCGGCACGGCCCAAGCGGTCGCGGCCATTAAAAAGTAAATATTTTTAATTGTCTACATTTTCATTCTCCTCTATACGCTGTTCGATAATCTCGCGGATGCGCGTACGCAAAGGTTTAGTAAACGCATCAGGGTATTTATCATAGCCAGTCATTGTTTTAACTATATATTCTGCAATGAACCGCACATCTTTACGGTTCATTAATACATAATTAGGGCGATAAAATTTTGAATATGCATATTTATCCACTGCCCTTATAATCATTTCGTCGGGTATATCGGCTTCCCACTCTCTTTTGCAATAGAGTTTCATTTTCAATTCATCCTTTCCTTTTCTCTTGGTACATCTAGCATTATACTCAGATTCAGGAAAATGTCAATAGGTTTTAAAAAGTTTTAATCATCTATATGTTTAAACGTTTCTTTAATTTTCTGTATTTCTTCTTCAGTCAGAGTATCATATAATGCTCTTGCTGAAGGTGTCATATAATCATAATGTACAATGTCTAGCGCGCACAAACAACAGAGTTCCTTTTCTTCAGAGTCAATCGGAAATATTGCCATTTCAATTTCTCCTTTTATTTTATCCATTTAGGGTCTACATCACAATAAAGAATAAGATCACCATTGCGATTAATAAAAAATTCGTCTTCTTCTGGTTCTCCTACTCGTAAATAATTACTTTCACTATAAATATACACTTCTGTATCTTGCGGGAAATCTAATAATTTTTTTCTTAACTCTGCTACAGTCATTTTAACTTGCCCCTTTCTATTCCCTTGGAACATCTATTATTATACTCGGATTTCGGGAAAAGTCAATATGTTTTTGAAAAAGTTTTAATTGTCTACATATTATTTCTTTTCTTTCTTTTTCACGGGCGCTTGCATTCCTTTTGTAATATATTTCCCTTCAGGAGTAAATAAAAATGACCAACAATCTTCACCATAATCCATATTAGTTTCCAGTTCTATACCATAGTGTACCTGATGATCAATGCAATACCACTCCGCATTTAAATCTAACTTGGTAGAGATTCCAATATTGTTTAATGCATTCTGCAATTCATAGATTTTTTTCATGTCGTTATTCATTCTCAATTTATCCTTTCTGTTCCTCTTGGGAACGATGCTATTATAACCGATCTTACAGAAGTTGTCAAGAGATTTTTTTATTCTTGTGCATTTTTCTTTCTTCTTTCTGGATGCGTTTCGCCATACGATACCACAAGTCGCCGATAATACGGGATGTTACTGTCTCGGGAACATGAGCAGTATTTGCGGGAATAGTCCCTTCAAGTTCATAATATACTTCTTCAAGCGCATCTAAATCGGAAATAGTAAACTTAACTTTCATTTTCATCTTGCCTCCCTTTTCTTTGTGACAAGGGTATTATAACCGATCTTAAAAAAGTTGTCAAGGGGTTTTCAAAAATTTTTTTGGCCGCCGGCAAGTTAGTTGTACCTAACTGTATGCAAAATAAAAAGACTCGCGCAAGCGAGTCTTTTTTATTAGCCCTTGCGGGTGTAGGTGTTCACCCTGCCTTCGATTTTTTCAATCTCATCCTTCCACAGACGAGTGATTGCATACTGCATCATGCCCTTGGTAAAACCTTCAGGCAGTTCAGATTCCACCGCGTCATAGATCTCCGTAATGGTAGCAGGCGCGTCCATCGCAGTCAGCACGATTTCCTTTGCTTCTGCGTACAGAGTATCCTTGGCCTGCTTTGCTTCGGCCTTGCGGTTAATTTCCTTCTCAAATTCGGCGAGAATCTCGGCATCTTCAAATCCGTTTGCAGTCAGGAAAGCGTAAACAGTTGCGTAAGAAGAAGTCTTCATAATGTATTTCCTTTCTGGTTTGTGGGGTTTTCCTTCCCCTCTTGATGTGACCATTGTATCATAGTTTGGAAAGCTTGTCAAGAGGTTTTTAAAAATTTTTTTATTTATTGCGGTTATTATCCGCAATTATCATGAGCACTATACCTGCGACAGACAGCCACAGACACGGATGAATAAAAGCGCCCCAGATAAGTCCCCAAATAGTAAGTGCACAACTTAAACCGCGGATAAAATTCATAACTTACCTCCTCTTGATTACAGGACCATTATACCATAGTTTGAAAAGCTTGTCAAGAGTTTAATTCGTCCTGATGACTGAAAGACTACTCTACCTCTCTACGGAGTTACCCTCGTCTGCTCGGGGTCGCCACACCTCAGTCATCAGTTCTTGTGAGAGCGGCGCTACTTCTCTCACCTGATGAGTCTATTATAAAGGATGTTTCGTTTTTTGTCAAGCACTTTTTTTAAAAAAGATTGTTAAATTTTTGTCAATCTCGTGCCGGCGCGCCCATAAAATGAGGTAGGGCATAGCCCTACCTACTACATCTCCGCGTCCCAAGCATAATCTACCACGCACACCTTGCCATGCCTGTATCCCAGATTCCCTTCATGCAAGTCATAAATATTATTTTCAAGCCAATCTGCTTCTTCTTCGGTGCAATAATTATACCACTGACGTTCCCAATTATTAATACCATTCACACGCGGCATAATGGAAATTACCCGACCATCAATTTCAATGGTTGTGGACTTTGCGAGCAGGTGCGCCATTCCTGCTTCAACAGCTTTCTGATACACCTGATTTTCGCTGAAATTATCACCAGCTCGCCCATCTTCAAAACCTTCCTCAGGGTACATATTGAACTTGATCACATAGTCCGCACGGATAATTGCAATGCGGGATACGCCGTGTGCATACTTCAGCTTACGGGAATGGGTAGCATTGTATTCTTCAATAGTATATTCAAAGTCGCTCAGGTCACAGCAATCCTGAAACAGGGAAGCAAGATAGTGGGCGAACTTTTCGGCTCTTACTTCATAGTTGGTCTTCATGGTGTGGACCTCCTTCAGTTGATGGTTAGAGTATACACCCGTTTGAAAAATCTGTCAAGCACTTTTTTTCGATTTTAGAAGAAAATTTTTTCGGGCGGCCCGGATCGGCCGCCGGCATATTTTTAAAACGTGCCGGCAAACTTGTCGATGAGTCTGCCGGCAAGAAGCCGTTGATTCAACGGCTATTATGTGATTGAATTTATTCGGCCGTGGGGATAACCACTCCGTTGATTTCCCGCGCGCATTCCAGTGCGTCTTCTTCCTTGCGGAATGCTCCCCAGTACCACATGGCGTCTGCGTGTTCACGGGCAACGATGTAAGCATACTTCATAGCAGAGGCGGGAACTTCGTTAACCTTGTATCCATTGATGTCGATTGTCATTTTAGTAACCTCCTTTGGTTGATGGTTAGAGTATACCATGCTTTCGGGTTTCTGTCAAGCACTTTTTTATTTTTTTTCTGTGCTATAATTATGAATGAAATAGCCAAGGGAGTGCGTCATTTCATGAATTTCTTTATTAGCATAATAGTTATCACGATCGGTAGTATCGGGATAAAGTTTATCGGCCAATTCATGAATTACCGCAATGGCATCTTTAAGAACCTTGATTTCTTTATCAGAAAGAGTATAAGTAGGAGTGGTGTACATCTTATTGTTTCCTCCTTTTGGTTGATGGTTAGAGTATACCATACTTCTATTTTCCTGTCAAGCACTTTTTTTAATTTTCAAATAAAAATTTTTGTCCGTCGGCGGGGTTGCCGGCAGACATGCCGGCGCGGTTAGAGGAAACTAACTTTGGTATTAAAAAAGAACTCGCCGAGGCGAGTTCTTTTTGAAATTATGCCTTGAGAGCGTAGGCATTAACCTTGCCCTCGATCTTGGTGACCTCATCCGCCCAGAAGTGAGTCAGACCATAGACGATCTTACCCTTGAGCAAACCAGTTTCATCTGCCAGTTCCTGCGCGGTTACGGGCATGGTAGCGGAGCGGAGCACTCCCATGATCTTCTCGCGCATTTCATCATATTCCTTCCGAGTTGCATCTGCCTTAGTCTGGCCCTTGTTCAATTCCGCAGTCAGTTCTGCGAGGACTTCCCGCATGGACTCATCGCCCTTTTCGGTCAGATAGGAAACGAGAGACTGAAGAGTAGACTTTTTCATAATGATAAACCTTTCTGGTTTGATGAGGTTTTCCTTCCTCTGTTGTGTATCCATTATAGCGTCTTTGCGCTAGAATGTCAAGAGTTTTTAAAAAATTTTTTTGCGGGGTACAAAGGGCAAGGCACTTGCGGTGCTTTTGGTGGGCCAGTCCCATTGCCCTTTGCGCTTTCAGAAGGCGGCCCTCGTTCCTTCTGACAAGTATGATTATACTCGGTTTTGGGATTCTGTCAAGAACTTTTTTAAAAAAAGATTGTTAAGTTTTTAACAATCAAATTTGCCGGCGCGGGTAAGGCGAGAACGCCTTACCAAAGCTTTTCGTTCAGGGTAACCTTTTCAATATAATAATATTCTTCTTCTCCATCATAATTCAATACAGTATAACGAGTTCCCACAGTTTCTTCCTTAATCGGGCCAACAATACTACCATAGTTAAGCGTCCAAATTGCATTCATTGCAAGCATGGGATCGGTGTACACGCCGAGTACAGTAGAAACATGACCATCTTCACGGGTAAGAACATACACATAGTTTTCCATTTTCATTTCTCCTTTATAAGTAGATACGAACTTGAAGAACAACGCTTGCGGCGACTCTGGGAGGAAACTCTGCCTATCTATCCAAGTTCTATCAGGAGGAGCCCCTTTCCCTCCTGACAGTTATCATTATACTCTATTTTAGGAAAATGTCAAGTACTTTTTTCAAAGAATTTTAAAAAGTTTTCTAAAAATGAAATTGCGCTGGCAAGGCTCACTGTGGGGTGAGCCCGCCGAACTTTTCGGGATGGTCCGCAATATAATCAAGGACAAGACGCCATTTTTCAACAGGAGGCAAAATATCAAAGTTCCAATATTCAAATGCCATTTTTTCAATTTCTTTATCATGATTCATAACTGACTACCTCACCAGTATAGATATTAAAATTCATATTATCATTATAAATCTGTTTTGCCAACTGATAAGTAAAACCGAGTTCCTTCATAAACCAACCAATGTGTTTGCGAGTCGTTGCGCTATACAGTCCATTCACGTGGAGCCAACCATCATTGAGAGTAATAATAGGGGTAGTGTAACTAATAAGCATCATATTCGCGCCATCAGTGAGTACATAAGCCTGTGCCTTTTCGTGTCCTTCAAACTTCTTAATCATCATAGTGTCTTAACTCCTTTCCTTCCTGACACTTAGTATTATAGCGAGTTTTAGGAAAAAGTCAAGCACTTTTTTTTAAGAAATTGTTTTTAAGGAAAAGATTTGATATTATTAAATCCAACTAATTAGCTTTCTTTAATTTCTTTTGTTAAGCGCTTTAAGAATGTAATAATCTCCGCGGGTTCATATGCAAGACCATTTTTCCATTCATCGCGATTCTGCTTTTCATCATCAAACAAGATGCCGCTACAACCACAACGCTGAAATTTATTTGTACCATAATAATCAATGTAGATATGATCCCAATTTACAGAAGGAAGATGTTCCTGAAGCCAATAGAACTTGGCACAACCAACCATTTTCAGATATTCCTCTGTGCTATTCTTTGCGCCCCAACTTACAATCCCAATTTCCCAACCTTCGCGCTGTACTCTGTTAAGCAACCGAGCAAGCAACGAAAAGTTAAACATAGGTTTCGCTTCACTGTACGGCCGCGTATTTCCTGCCCTAATATCTTCAAGCCAACCGTCAACCGCGTAAAGGTTGGCAATAGTTCCGTCCATATCGAACCAAATCGTCTTATTCATTCATTTTCTTCCTTTCTTCTGGGGTACGAGTAGATTATAGCATGGTTTAGAAAATGTGTCAAGCACTTTTTATTTTTATTTTTTCTTGTATAATTAAATTAGATAATTTTTCTATTTTAATATAGCATAAAAATGCATTTTCGCAATGGCTTGCCGGCAAGGGCTAAAAGCCCCTGCCCTTAGCCCTCTTCTTCTTCAGAGTCACCAAACATTTCCTGATAGCACTCGGGGCAGATGCCACTAATGAGCATTTCCCGCGCGCTTGCACTCAGATAAGGGAAAGCTGTCTGCGCCTGTGCTCCGAAGCACCAAGCCTTATAGTTGACAGTCTTTACATAGATATTTACAGTCTTGCCACACAGAGGGCACGTGCATTCAATTCCCATGTAGAACTTATTCATAGCATTAACTCCTTTCGATGGTGGTATTATACTATAGATTTGAATGCTTGTCAAGCACTTTTTTAAAAAGTTTTGAGATTTTTTCTTCCCAAAGTTTCATTTCTGTATGGTGTTCTGTAAGATATCTTCCCGCCCAATTAGTTGCTAGGCGCTCATTATAAAGTTGAAAATATTTTTTGAGTGCCTTTTCTTTGTCTGTCATTGCGTTTATTTCATTCCGTTTAATTATATCATTGACTGTATCCAAAGCGGTTTCAAGATGCCCCAGTTCATGCATAAAGGATAAAGTGAAAAGGTTAAAATCTTCGCAAGCAGGAAAGCGGCGGATAAAATCGGAGCGAAAAGCAAGAGCGGTATTATCATATACCATGGTTGTATAGATTATAATTTCTTCATTAATAGCTTCAAACTCAGCTCCCAGCGAGCAAGAATATTCTTCATCAAATTGTCGTACAAAAGCATTCAAGGCTTTTGTGACTGGGGCAAAGTCTTTCTTCATGCCCATCATTATCATCCCCTTTTATTATAATTATAATACAGATTTTATATTTGTCAAATGTTGAGCTTTTCCGCCTGCGCCTGCACAGCTCGCCGCTGCCGCCTGATTTCTTCCTTTTCGCGCTCAGCTCTCATCCAATCGTCGGACATATCCGCGCAGAACTCGTTTCCATCCAGTACTTCCATAGCATGTTCATAATCTTCCTTGGTGTTAATAACCCAGACCCTGTTAAATCTTACTAGTTCCATTCTCAATACCTCTCTTTCATGGTAGTAGTATAGCATGTTTGGTTCAGCTTGTCAAGCACTTTTTTTGCCAGCTCGCTCCGCCGCCGGGCGGCTGGGGCTTATGCAAGCCCCAGCCCCGCCAGCACCATTTCAATAGTCAGCTCCGCCCCATCGAGTTTGATCTGAATTTCAACTCCGTCTACCCGAATGTCACCACTCACCCAGAAGGGTACGCTATCCTTTACCCAGCTCTTCCCGGTCCAGCGTTCTGTTAGCTCACGTTCAAAGTTCTCACCCTTGTTATGCTTGGCGTCTTTAGTCAGCAGGCTTGCATCTCCCAGCAGCTCAGCCATGGCACTCAGCTCAGCACGGTCCTTGGCTGTCAAACGGATACGGATCTTGGCATAGCCGCCCCGCTTGGAGCTTGCATGATCCAGCTTAAAAAACTTGCTGAGTTCCTCAAAGCTCAGCTTGACTGCGTACAGTTTCCGCTGAAAAGTGAATCCCAGAGCATAAAGCTGGGCCGCGGATACTCCGTGATAGCGTTCCTGCATGGTTTCCTTCGTCATTGTCTTGAACCCCTTTCGTTGTGGTATGTCTGTATATTACACCCAGCGGCCCGGTTTGTCAAGGGGTTTTTAAAAAAAAGTTATCCACAGAATTATCCACAGCTTTGACTTTCTCTGACTTTGACTTTATCTGACTTTGACTTTCAGCTGACTTTGACTTTTCTTGACTTTGACTTTCTCTGACTTTCAGCTGACTTTGACTTTCTTTGACCTTCGGCCGGCGTGAGTTAGTCACAGCTAACTTAAGTTAGTTTCAGCTAACTAAAGTTAGTTATATCTAACTCCAGTTAGTTATATCTAACTCCAGTTAGATGCAGCTAACTTTTGTTAGTTTTGACTAACTAGAGTTAGTTACAGCTAACCAAAGTTAGTTATGTCTAACTATAGTTAGCCACAGCTAACTCCAGTTAGTCACAGCTAACTTTAGTTAGTTAGTCATAACTAACCATAGTTAGTTAGTCATAACTAACTAGCTTTTGACTTTGACTTTCTTTGACTTTGACTTTCTTTGACTTTCAGGCTGGTAAAAAAAGTTAGGCATATCAAACTTTAGTTAGTTAGTCATAACTAACCGATGGTCCACCTCCCCCTCCCCTCTCCGGCCCGTCATCTGTATTATACTCATCCGGCGCGAGTTGTCAAGAGGTTTTTAAAAAAATTTTTTTAAAAATTTTCGCTTGACATTTTCACGCGGGTATGCTACCATATAGCCATGCTAAAGGAAAGAAGGCTTGAAAAGCGGATTATATAATAACACAAAACAAGCAAGAAAAAAGTTTTCTAGAAAGCAAAAAAAACGCTTGACAAGAAAATGAAACAATGCTATACTTGGACCATCAACAGAAGGGAGTGCTTAAAATGACGATCAATGCTAATGAGTACAAGATTCACGAAGTTCCCACCTGCGCAACGAAGTACAATTATATTGTTGCTCGCGAACATAACGACACAATGTACTACTGGGGCGCTTTCAATAAAGAGACAGACGCGCTGGAAAGCGCGCATGAAGTGCATGGCATTGTGATCCCTCTGCAGAAGTAAAACCTGCGGCATGATAGCCGCGTCGGCAAATTTTCTATCATGACTTTAAAAAAGTGCTTGACAAGAAAATCAAAGAGTGCTATACTCTAGACAGTTCCAAAAGGAACGATAT
>Ga0326511_10005339_pt1 | contig 10137 bp, 6 predicted proteins | sample 0_2496_0518_D_FD_203701 | JGI IMG/M metagenome (GOLD analysis project Ga0326511, IMG submission 203701) | Bovine rumen microbial communities from UC Davis, California, United States - 0_2496_0518 | ecosystem: Host-associated > Mammals > Digestive system > Stomach > Rumen | place: USA: California... | reverse complement strand
ACAACTGGACCGACAGCGAGCAGTGGCGGCTGGGCGTGGTGCTGCTCATCGTCACCGTGACTCTCACTATCGAGCGGGCGCGCCATATCCGCCACCCTTATCTCGCACTGGCCGCCTTCCGCTACAAAACGCTGCTGCCCCTGCTCGCACTCTATTTCGTCGCTGAGTGGATGGACTCTACGCCTAAGGTGCTGCAGACTGCGCTGACCGGCGGGGTGCTCCACTGGGGGTGGATGACCACCAACGTGCTTGAGCTCATCGGCTGGCTGGGCAATGCCGCCGGCTGCCTGTTCACGCTGCTGTGGATGAAGAGGCTGCGCATGAAATACACCACGCTGCTCACGCTGGGCGGCATGCTGCTCGTGGCCTATCAGGTGATGCTCTACTTCTTTATATCGCCATCGCTCAACCTTGAGCGGCTCTACCTGCCCACTTTTCTCCGCGCTGTGGGCTACGCCATCTACTTCACCGCCCTGACCATCTATCTCGAGGAGCTCATGCCTTTCCAGCACTTCTTCATGGGCCTGACAATCAGCGGTCTGATGCGCAACGGCCCCGTGGGCGCCATGATGGGCGGTATCTACGGCTATAGTATGCGTCATCAAGTGGCTGAGAACCTCTCGCGCGGCATCGGTCTCGACCCCGCGCAAGCCCTTCTCGTCAGCATCAAGCAACTCTACGGCGTCACCTGTCTCTTAGGCATTGCGTTCCTGCTCATCTTGCTGCTCTACAACGTGCAACCCGTCCGCTCCACGATGAAGCTGATGCCATCATGGCATAAGGTGGGCCGCATGCTGAGGCGCCAGCGCGGCAGATAAGTTAATTTTTATTGATAAAATTTGGTGTTTTTCGCAATTATTCGTATCTTTGCAGACAGAAATTTCTGAGAGTCTTTATGAGTTTAATATATTAACGAATAAAAAATGAAGCGAAAATGGATGATTGCCGTAGCGCTGGCCCTTGTAAGTATGGCTGGCTCGGCACAGAACTTGAAAGCGAATCTCGACGAGAGTGTGAAACCTGGTGATGACTTCTGGCAGTACGCCGTAGGCGGATGGCTGAAGGCGAACCCGCTCGACGCGCAGCACCCCATGAACGGCGCCTTTATCGACCTGGAGGAACTCAACAAGGAGCGCATCAATGCGCTGATTATGAAGTATGCTGAACAAAAAGGCCTGCCCCAGGGCAGCGACGGCCAGAAGATAGGCGCACTCTATCGCCTCTACATGGACAGCGTGGGCCGCAACAAGATGGGCTACGAGCCTATCTTGCCCTATCTGAAGCAGGTGCGCAATATCAAGACCCGCGAGGAAGCCCTGAAGCTGATGTGCGCGTTCGACGCCAAGGGTTTCAATACGGCCCCCTTCGGCATCAGTCTGAGCCTGAACCCCTTTAACTCTTCTGAGTATATGATCAGCGCAGGTCACGGCGGCGCATCACTGCCTCAGGAATACTATGCGGAGCCCAACGAGCAGCAGAAGGCCGTCGTCGCCGCCATCAAGAGCCTGAACAAGGACTACCTGAAGATGGTGGGCAACAGCGATGCCGACGCAGAGCGCATGATGCAGGCCGCATGGGCCATCGAGCACCGCATAGGCGTGAAGAAGCTGAACCAGGTGGACGAGCGCGACCCGCTGAAGATAACCCATATCATGCCCTGGACACAGTTGCTGCAGGACTTCAAGGGTATCGACTGGATAGGTTATCGCGACGCCCTCGACATGCCTAAGGACATCGACACCGTGGATGTCAGCCAGCTGGAGCCGCTGCATGAGGTGGAGAAGGTACTGGCCGAGACGAGTGTGGATGACCTGAAAGCCTATATGGAGCTGAGGGTGGTCAAAGCCTACAGCGGATATCTCAGCGATGCATTCAATGACCGCTCTTTCGAGGCCAACAAGGCCATCAGTGGCGTGAAGGAGCAGGAACCCCGCTGGAAGCGCGCCGTCAACGTCATCAGCGGCAATCTGGGAGAGACCATCGGCAAACTCTACGTGGCTGAGTATTTCCCCGAGTCGAGCAAGCAGCGTGTGTATCGTCTGGTGAAGGACCTGCAGCAGGCCTTCGAGGACCGGCTGAAGGAGAACACCTGGATGAGCGACTCCACAAAGGCTAAGGCTCTGGAGAAACTCCATGCCATGTATATCAATGTGGGCTATCCCGACAAGTGGGAGGATATGGAGAAATTCATCGACATCCGCGAGAACGAGAACCTCGTGGAGAACTTCATCCGCATCGAGCAGGAGACGCGCGCCGCACAGTTCCGCAAGTACTGGCGCAAGCCCGTGGATAAGACCCAGATGGCATGCACGCCTCAGACTGTGAACGCCTTCTACAACCCGCTGTTCAACAGCATCAACTTCCCCGCTGCCATCCTGCAGCCCCCGTTCTTCGACCCGGAGGCCGACTATGTGGCTAACTACGGCGCTGCAGGCACCGTCATCGGCCACGAGATGGGCCACGGCTTCGACGACCAGGGATGCCAGTTTGACAAAGAAGGCAATCTGAAGAACTGGTGGACACCCGCCGACAAGGCCAAGTATGACGAGCGCACCAAGGTGCTCGCCGACTGGTTCTCAGAGCAGGAGGCCCAGCCCGGCCTGAAGGTGAACGGACAGAAGACACTGGGCGAGAATATCGGTGACAACGGCGGTCTGCAGGTGGCCTTCCGCGCCTTCGAGAACCGCATGAAGCAGGAGCCGCTGACCGCAAAGGACGGCTTTACGCCTGCCCAGCGCTTCTATCTGGCCTACGCCCGCATCTGGGCCAGCAACGTGACGCCCGAGTTCGAGGCCTATATCGTCAATAGCGATGTCCACTCGCCCAACCGCTTCCGTGTGAACGCCGCCCTGCCGATGATCGACAGCTGGTATGACGCCTTCGGCATCAAGCCTGCCGACAAGATGTTCATCCCCAAGGAGAAAAGAGCCTTGGTGTGGTAATCTGAAGGGGATATTCCCTCGTGAGTAAAGAACAACAGATATCGTTTATGCCGCCCGAATCCTGGCCAATAGGATTCGGGCGGCATTTTTTTGATTCTGCGGATGAGGGCTTGCGTCAGTCTGCCTTGCGGCGGGAGATGAGGACTGACAGCCACATGGAGAGGAGCAGGACAGAGAAGATGAACAGCAGCGACAGAGGGGTAGGGACCTCTATCCCCGCACCGACCTCAAGCAGCATCTTTATGCCCACAAAACTCAGGATGATGCCCAGTCCGTACTTCAGATAGGAGAAATACTTGGCCACTGCCGCCAGGGCGAAGTAGAGTGCGCGAAGACCGAGGATGGCAAAGATGTTGGACGTGAGGACGATAAACGGGTCGCGAGAGACGGAGAACACGGCAGGGATGGAATCGACGGCGAAGGCGACGTCGGTGGTCTCGATCACCAAGAGCGTGATGAAGAGCGGGGTTGCCAGTCGGCGGCCGTTCTCGAGGATGAAGAAGTCGCCGCCGTGCATCTGGCCGGTCACGGGAAAGAACTTCTTGAACACCTTGACGAAGATGTTCTTCGACGGATCGACCTGCTCCTCGTCCTGATGGCTGAACATCTTGAAGCCCGTATAGATGAGGAACACACCGAATACGGCCAGTACCCACTCAAAGCGCTCGATGAGGACCGTGCCTGCGAAGATGAAGACGCTGCGCAGCACCAGCGCTCCGAAGATGCCCCAGAAGAGCACCTCGTGCTGGTACTTCCGCTCAACCCCGAAGAAGGAGAAGAGCATCAGGAAGACAAAGAGATTGTCCATCGACAGCGACTTCTCTATCAGATAGCCTGCCAGAAACTCCATCGCCTTCTCATGGGCATCGCCAGGATAGAAAAAGTAGATGCCGGCGCAGAACAGGAGTGATACGCCTATCCACACGCCTGTCATCTTCAGGGCCTCGCCCACGTTCACCTCGTGCTGCCCTTTCCGGCCGAACGACTTCAGGTCGATGAGCAGCATCACCAGCACCAGCACGTAAAACAATATCCACGCCCACAAGGGCATACTTTCATGTATCATACTTTCTGAATTTGAATGTTAGGGGAATAATCTTTGATATACATCTCATAGCACAGTTTCAGCCAGACGATGACCACCGGCAGGGCCTTGAGGCCGTAGGGGCGTATCCACTCGTCGCGCAGGAAGCGGGGCACCAGGTCGGAGTGGGCCATCGTGCAGAAGAAGAACACATAGACCATCAGGGCCACATCCCAGCGGCTGCGCTGCCAGGGGGCGGCCGTGTACCAGATGACGACCCCGACGACGGCGATGATGTAGCCGCTGTTCTCAGAACCGGTGCTGAAGAGTACGGTGAACATCAGCACCGAGGCCAGCAGCGTCTGGCGGAAGGCCTCGTGGCGATACTGGCTCAGGCGGAGATAGGGTAGGGCGAAGGCCACCAGGCCGGGGATGATGAGCCACAGGTCGGAATAGGTCATGTCGCCAGAGATTTTGCGGAAGAGGCCCAGCAGCGAGATGTTCTGCGCCTGCGACATGATGTTCTCGCCGTTCTTCTCGCCTAAGCAGGCTATCCAGTCCTGATACTGCCCCACGATGTACTCCGGACTGGATATCGCCATCGGCGCAACGAAGAGCACCACCGCCCAGAACGCCAGACTCCCGACGAGGCGCCCTTTGTGGCGGGAGAAGAAGAAGAAGGCCAGCCCCACGATGCCGTAGAGCTTGACCAGGGTGCCGAGCATGATGACGAAAGCGGCCCAGAAGTCCTTCTCGCGGCTGATGAAATAATAGCTCAGCAGGATGATGGCGGCGATGGCGATGTTGAACTGCTGCATCTGTATGGCGTTGAGCAGCTCGTGGGCGCAGAACCAGTAGATGAAAATCTGCTGGTAGGGGGTGAACATGCTGTGGCGCACCGATACCCAGAGCAGTAGCGTGAGGGCGACAAGCCACAGCAGCATGCCTAACCACGTGGGCGGGATAGCGAAGGGGCCGATGACCAGCGAGAACAGCGGGCCGTAGTGGTTGACGTCGAAATACGACTCCGGATAGGGCTCGTAGAGCGGCAGCTGGCCGGCCACATGCCAATAGACATACTTAAATATCAGGAAATTGTTCTCGCGGCCGTGGCCAAAGCGGTACATGCCCGACAGCGCTATCAGCAGCCATACGGCCAGCAGCGTGCGATGGTCGCGGAGCAGCGGATGACTGAGCATGCAGCGTGCCTTTTCTTTTATATTCATCGTTATTTCTACCTTTTTGGGCGCAAAGGTACAAAAAATCAACGATTCTGCGTGACAATCTCGATAAAAATTCGTAACTTTGCCCCACAATGAACGAAGAACAGAAGATATCCGTGGTAATCAACACCCGTAATGCCGCCCTGCACCTGCAGCGGGTGCTTGATGCCGTGAAGACTTTCGACGAGGTGCTCATCTGCGATATGGAGAGCGATGACGACACTGTAGCCATCGCCCGGCGCAACGGTTGCCGTGTAGTCACCTTCCCCAAGGCCAACCACAAGAGTGCGGAGCCGGCACGCACCTTCGCCATACAGTCGGCAGCCTCGCCGTGGGTTTTAGTGGTGGATGCCGATGAGATTGTCACCCCCGAGCTGCGCCAGCGGCTCTATGCGCATATCCGCAAGCCCGACTGCGCCAAAGGTCTTTACATCCCACGGCTCAACAAGTTTATGGGAAAGACGATGACCTGCGCCTATCCCGACTACCAGCTGCGCTTCTTTATCCGTGAGGGGACGGAGTGGCCGCCCTATGTGCATACCTTCCCCAAGGTGAACGGCCCGCTCGACTATCTGCCCAAAAGCGATAAAGCACTGGCCTTTGTCCATCTGGCCGACGACCCCGTGCGCACGATTATGGAGAAGGACAACCGCTATAGCGACAACGATGTGGAGAAGAAGGCGCACAAGCGTTATGGGGCCGGGGCACTGATATACCGCCCGCTGTGGCGCTTCTTCAAGTGCTATGTGCTCGAAGGGGGCTGGCGCGACGGCATCCACGGTCTGATATATGCGGGTCTGAAGGGTGTCTATCAGTTCGAGCTGGTGGCGAAGATTATCGAGAAACGTCTTTCAGAATCGCAGCAAGGCCTATGAAGATTGTGTATTATCTGTTGTACGGGGTGCTCTACCTCTTCTCGTTGTTGCCGATGAGGATTCACTATGTGATATCCGACGTGCTGTATCTCCTTATCTACCAGCTCGTAGGCTATCGCACGCGGTTGGTGCGACAGCATCTGAAAGACTGTTTTCCGGAGATGTCGGAAGAGGAGCACAGCCAGACGGAGCGGGGGTTCTACCACTGGTTCTGTGATTACCTGGTGGAGACGGTCAAGCTGATGACTATCAGTCGTGAGGAATTGAAACGCCGCCTGGTGTTCCGGGGTACGGAACTGATTGATGAGGTGGTGGAGAGCGGGCAGTCGTGCGCTGTCTATCTGGGCCACTATTGCAACTGGGAGTGGGTTACCTCGCTGCCTTTGTGGGTGTCGCCTAAGGCACAGTGCGGACAGATTTACCATGCCCTGGAGAATGCGGAGTTCGACCGCCTGTTTCTCAACCTGCGGCAGCGCATGGGAGCGGTGTGCATCCCGATGGCCGAGACGTTGCGCCGCCTGGCGCACTACCGGCAGCAGCGCCAGCCAGTGGTCATCGGCTATATCTCCGATCAGGTGCCTTTCTGGAACAATATCCATCACTGGCTCGATTTCCTGCATCACGATACGCCTGTGCTTACAGGTACCGAGCGACTGGCCCGAAGCGCGGGGCATGCCGTGTTCTATCTCGACCTGAGGAGACTGAGGAGGGGCTACTATGAGGCCGAGTTCAAACTGATAGAGCGGGAGCCGAAGCGTACCAGCGACTACGAACTGACGGACGCCTATTTCAGACTTTTGGAAGAGAGCATCCGGCGCGATCCGCAGTGTTACCTCTGGACGCACAACCGCTGGAAGCGCACCCGCGAGGAGTATAACATCCGCTACGATGAGGCTACAGGGCGTGTAAGCCTGGAAGACCTCGACGTCATCAAGAAAAGAAAGGGACTCTCATGATATTCGTTCGAGACAAAGGACGCATGTGTAACAACATCCTGCAGTACGGGCATGTCTATGCCTGGGCCAGGGCGCATGGCCGCCAGGCGGTCTCAATGCGCTTTGCCTATAAGTATCAGTATTTTCACATCTGCCACACGCCTTATCATCATTTCGCCACCTACGTCGCGGCGAAGTATGCGGCCAAGTGGGGACTGCTGCCTGTGGTGAGCTTTGACACCGACGGAGCCGACTATCGTGACAATGAGCAGAAGATGCTGATCCGGAAGCATCTGGTGGTGGAGGGCTGGTATGCCCGCTGGTACGACCTCTTTCTGAAATACAAGGCAGAGATTATCAGGCTGTTTGCGTTTACTGAAGAGATAGAGGCTGCTGTGGCAAGGCGATTTACAGGCGACGGTCTGCGCTTAGGGATACATATCCGTCGTGGCGACTATGCCACCTTCCAAGGCGGACGCTTCCTGTATAGTGATGCGCAGTATGTCGGTATCATCAGGCAGTTTATCGCTTTGCATCCTCGCGAGCGCATACATATTTATATATGTGGCAATGATCCTAAGCTCGACAGAGCGTATTTCGCAGAGCAACTGAGCGGTTGCGAGGTGTCGTTCCCTGAGGGGAATCCCGGTGAGGACCTCTGCCTGCTCTCGCACTGCCACTATCTCATAGGTGCCCCGAGCACTTTCTCGTTGGTGGCGGCCATGTATCATGACCTGCCCCTCTACTGGATAGAGGATGCTTCGCGCCCCTTGACAGCCGATGCTTTCGGGCATTTCGACGAGCTGTTCCGCCATATCTACTAAAAAAGGCATCTGCTATCTCGCAGATGCCTTTTAAAGATTTATACAAATAGTCCTTACATGTGTAAAGTGACCTTTGTGACGGTGACATTCTTACCTTGGATCTGGAATCCTTTTTTATTCCATCCTACATATTGCATTTGCCAATTTGACATAAGGTCTGAGCTGACAGTCAGAACATCCCTGAACTTTGTGCCCATTGCAGAAGTATGGCTCTTGCCGTCAGCATCCGACAGACCGTCCGAATTAGATGACATCACAAGCATCGTTCCGTCCATGGTGCAAATCTTGACTTCATAATCAGTCGGATTATACTGGTTGTTGGGATCATCCCTTGTGTATTCAATCTCAAACTTAGGCGCACTTGATAATTGGCTGAAGTCAAACTCACAGTTTATTGACTGATTGCCACTGATGAGATTGCCATAAGCATTAAATGACACAGAGCCACTACTCATTACAGCGACGCTTCCCCCTGTTGAAGGCTGCTCAGTCTGTAGAGGCGTAGCATTGCTATTGTCGATGGTGACATACTTCACGGTGAAATTGGTGCCTGTCAGCAGGGTGTTGCTGGCGATGGCAGCGCGGGCAGCTGCTTCGTCGAGGGTGTATTCGAGTTCGAAAGCGCCTTCCTTGTTACCATTAGTCCAATAGGTCTGGTCGCTGTTCACGAGCTTTGGCCAGCCGTCGGTGTTCTTGCGCAGACTGGTCTGCCACTCAGCGCCTGTGCTGAGGCCATAGACCCTGACGACGGAACCAATGCCGGCACCCTCAAACTTGCTCTTGTCGAAATAGATAGCCGACCACGACAGGGTCTCGCTGCCCTCCCAAATAATCGTGCCTCTGCGGGCGGGAATCTCCGGCTCTGTGGGTGTCACAGGTTCTGTGGGCGTTACAGGCTCTTCTGGCTGTACATTATTGCCATTATCTACAGTGACGTATCTCACGCTGAAATTCTGGCCGGTGATAGCGAGACCGTTGGCGATGATTTCCTCAGCCGCTTTTTTGGTGAGCGTCCAGGCCAGTGCGAAAGCGCCTGAGCCTGAGCCGCCGCTGTCCTTCGAAGACAAGTCGGAGATGTTGGGATAGCCGGAGGTGTTCTTCGCGAGCACCACCTGCCAGGGACTGCCGTTCAATTGCTTGCCGATACCATAAACGCGCAGCACAGTGCCCTCGCCGATACCGCTGAGGTCGCTGGGGTTGGGAGCCAGCTGACTTGAGGCGCTGAGGTTAGCCGTACCGCTCCAGATGATGGTGCCCTCGCGCTCAGGCACAGAAGGCTCAAACTGATAGACGCTGACCTTGTGGACGACGAAGTTCTTACCCTTGACATCTACACCCTTCACCTTGGCTGTCGCCACCTGGTCGGCTGTCAGCGTAAAGGCTACAGTCTGGGCGACGGCACGCGTTCTGGCCTGTGAAGCCAGTGCCTCAGTGCCGTTGACGTAGGCTTTCACCTCTGCACCGCTACGGGCCTCGCCATAGATATAGACAGTAGCACCGTCGTCGGCGATGTTGAAGCGGTTGTTGGGAATATGGAGTCCGGTAGCATTGGAGAGCGTAAACGACTGCGTGAGTGGCATCTCGTCGCCAATGACATTAAACGACGGAACGTAGGATGACGGTGTGGCGGTGTAGAGGAAGTCGCTGTCGGATGTTGCCCATGGATTGACGCTGTGATCCTGCACATAACTTCTGAATGCGGGATAGGCATCGCCGATGCCCTGACGCTCAGCGGCCCACACCGTGCCTACAGGCACGCAGATCTTCATCGGGGCGCTGCCCTCGTAGGCTGTTATCTCGCCTACGCTGTCGGAGTATCTCACGATAATGGGGATGTCACTGATCTTCTCGTAAGGCTCTGCGGTGTTGAAGGTCACCGGATTGCGGGTCGTGAAGCTGCCGTATGCGTCAGCCGATGTCCCGTCAGTCGATACCCTGACGGTGTTCACCATTGTAGATACACCTACGTCGAACATCTGGTGTACCTCCTGGCCTCCCACCTGCAGGGGAATGGTACCACCCGCAGCCTGCAGCACGATGGTGGTGCGGCTCTTTACGTCGGGCCCGTCGGGGTCGGGTATCCATTCTTCGGTGCGTGTCCTGACGGTATCGCCATTGTTGACGGTCATCGACTCGGTCACTTTCTTGATATATACCTTTTTAAAATATACATAGGTGTCGAAGACGGCATCGTTGTAGTCCAGGTCCTTGCGCAGGTTCTCATCGTCCTGGGCAGAGGCGCCAAGATCCTCGCAGAACACGCGGCCCGACTCTTTCAGATATTCCTCTTCCTTCTTGTCGGTGGTCTCTGTGA
>Ga0326511_10005338_pt1 | contig 10137 bp, 20 predicted proteins | sample 0_2496_0518_D_FD_203701 | JGI IMG/M metagenome (GOLD analysis project Ga0326511, IMG submission 203701) | Bovine rumen microbial communities from UC Davis, California, United States - 0_2496_0518 | ecosystem: Host-associated > Mammals > Digestive system > Stomach > Rumen | place: USA... | reverse complement strand
TTATAGATCAGCTCGCCATCAAGGATCGACAGATCCGGCAGTGGAAGATCGGCATTTTTCAGTAGATCAGCTTTTGCGCTCCTGACTTTTTCCAGTTCAGCCGACATGGAGTCATACTGCTGCCGGTATTGTCTGGCGTCGTCTTCTGCCTTCAGCTTGTCGAGGTTCGCTCTGACCCGTCTGTTTATCTCATCGATATTCCGAATTGATTCTTCCAGCTCTTCTGTGGATTCATCTTCTCCGGTCTGATCGGCATCATAAAAGGCAGTCTCTTTATCTTCACAGGCCTTGTTGTACGCCTCTTTTGCTGCTTCCAGACGCTTCTCAGCTTCCGCAGCTGCCGCATATGCCATGGATAATGCCTGCTCTGCAAGCTCTGCCCTGCGCTCTGCCTCTGCTGCATTTGCCCGGATCCGCGCTTTTTCCCCATTTCTGGCAAGGATATCCTGCTGCTGTCTGATCAGCTCAGATGGACTGACAAGCTCATCTGGAGCATCAGGAAAATATTCCTGCTCCTTTGCAAACTTCTCTTTCTGATCCGCGATCTGGCCGATGTACCGGCGCTCGCTGTACAGCTGCTTTTCCTTCAGCTCCAGTTCAGCAAGCTGATCTTCGACACCGATGATATGCAGCAGAGTCTTTGCTTTTTCAGCTCCGGATGCCTGCATGAATTTCGGAAGATCGAGCGCCAGCTCTTCTACAAAACTGTCAAGGAGCTTCTGCCCGGCTTTTTCTCCGTTCGGATCTGTCACTTTCAGATCGCTGTTCTTCCCCTTCCGTTCTACGATCAGGCCGTTATTCATAACGATCTTCAGATTCGGCGGGATAACAGAATCATCCCGCTGCGGATCAGATGGACGGAATTTATTACCGCCGAGTGCCCAGGCGATCGCGTCCAGGACACTGGTTTTCCCCTGTGCATTTTTCCCGCCTATCACGGTCAGGCCATTCGCCGTCGGTTCGATCCGGACGGCCTTGATCCGCTTTACATTTTCAATTTCAAGTCTATTTATCTTCATTGCTTCTCCTTATGTGTGATATAATCACTTTGCAGTGGTGATTGAGATTGGTCGTTGCGCGTCTGGTAAACTTGCTGACGGCCTACTCAATCATTTTCTTTGCCTGATTCATTCCAAAGATACGTCAGATAGTTTCTGCGTGATATTTCTATCAATTCATAATGCCGTTCTGCTTCTTCGAAGTGTCTGCGTGATTTCTCCCACAGCTCCTGCACTTCGTCGTGCAGTTCTGTCAGTGCTTCATACTCGGATTTCGCGGTGTAGTATGCATCCGTTGCGGCTACGCTTTCCTCGTATACTGCGCGGAAAACGGCCTGAGTTGTCGGAACATAGAATCTGCACTTTTTGCAAGATGTGTTCGTGGTCATCTTACAGAAGCGCTCGCCATCAGTTCCGCGATACATGCAGGTATCCTTTTTGTGTTCCTTGTTGCGGTGTTCCGCAGTGTCCTGAATAAGGCGCTTAATCTCCTCATACGGTGCTTTCTTTTTCATTGCTTTCTTCCTCTCTCTTTCTTTGCCATTTCCCTGACCGCAAATATGCGTAGGTATTTGACCAATCTCTCTGCTTCTTTGTAGGCCTCCTGAAAATGCTGATTTTCAAAAGCGGTTCTGATTACTACGATCTGACTTTCAAAATTCAGCCAGCACTCAACAATGTCTTCCTGGCTCATACTTCTATTCCCCTCACTATTTCGAATACCTTCCGCACAAGCTCCGGTTCCAGTGTCGAGAGCAAGATCCGGCGGACTATCATCATCTTTGGCCCACTGCTGAACGGCTTCCGGATCTTCTCTCTTTTTACTCTCTCCCCTGCGGCGATCTGCCGTTCGTGGCGGCGTTTCCGCTCGCGCTTATGTGCTGCTTTCCCCCTACTCATCAAAGTCGATTCCTAATGAAGAGGTCGAGCGTGTGCTCACGGTTCGCAGCCCGGCGTTCTTCCTGTTCGAGCCTGTCCTCGTGGAGCTCGATGCCGTACATGATGCCGACGACAACAGCGGCAGCAATCAAAATCTGAAAAAGTACCATGTTTACCCCCTTATTATCCGGACGATCTCCTCATCCGTGAAATGTATTACGCGGTCAAGCCGCCGCAGTTCCGAAGTAGACCACCCACCACGCTTGAGCCGTACATTGAATGTGCTCAATGGAATTTGCGCCATCTGGCACATCTGCTCTGTCTTCCGGAAGTATCCGGCCCGAGCCTGAGCAGTACGGATCGTGGTTTCAACTGCTCGTATCATGGCTTCACCTCCTTTATTTCCTTCGTAATTACCCTCTGGCTTCCATGTGCTATACTCCTTATACAGGCCGATAGCGCGGCCAAGTCTAAGAAAGGAGATAAAGCAAATGACTGAAATCGAAACCAAGTGTCATGATCTGGCAGTGGCTTTTGCATCCCATGCAGCCAGTTTCGAAAGCAGGCCTCTGGTAGAATCTGAGTTTCTGGATTTATACGCTAAGGCCTATTCTGTCTTCTCTGATGAGATTCACTCCGTCATAGATACATCAGACGGATCAAATCGGAACTGAGTTGTAAGCTGTATTTTCATTACAGCATTTTCGAGATCATTGCAGAAATGACGTGCTTCACTGAAATTCATGCCCTCAGCAGCGATCATTTCAAGTACCTCGTTGATGAGGGCCTTTGTTTTTTCTTTATTCATATTTCCTCCTCATTGTGCGTCGTCAGATTGATATACCAGAGGCCGCCAATCTGGTACTCGATAGTATCGATTTCTCTGTCCATGACATCCAAGATCTGGTCATGGAACCAGTTCCCCTTCCGGATCTGCGAGGCGCTTCCGTGAATTGGTACGTTGACCACAAGATTGTGATCGTCTTTTACCAGATTGCCTTCGATCAGTTCTTTGAGTTTCATTAATCGTCTCTCCTTGTGCTATACTTCCTTATGCTGCCTGAATCCTCTCCACCAGCTCCGACGTGATGCGCTGGTGGCGTTTGCAGTGTCTCCACTGGTGGGTGTGTGCAATCTCATGAGCGATCACTTCAACCAGGGACATTTTTTCGACAGAAAATCCATCGTTGAATTCTTCTTCCCACTTCTCATGGATGAACCACGTGTCAATGGTGATGCAGGTATCTCCCTGCAGTGGATCCTTCGTGTTGTCCGTGATGCAGCATCCGAGAGCATCGCGGCTCTTTCCGGTGTACAGATCGTGGTTGTACGCAATGATCTCTACGGTGCAGCCCGTAGTGGCCTTGCATCTGGCCACTACGGAGTGGAACCAGTTCAGCTCATCATCTGTGAGACTGAAGATTTTTCCGAAGTAATCGGAATAAGTTGTAATCTCTTTCATGATTTCTCTCTCCCTGTTACTCCAGCAGCTTATCGACAGTCGTATCGAGCACCGCTGCCGCTTTGGCCACTCGTTTGACACCAGGATCGTTCCGATCCCATTTGTAGACGCTGTTCTGCGGCAGGCCAGCTTTCTTTTCCATCTCTTTCAGAGCGATGTTTTTCAGCTTGCAGGCCGCTTTGATGTTTTCAACCAGTGACATTGCTCCGCCTCCTTTCCGGCTGATCAGATGTTTTATAGAGGATGTCAAGGACATCATCTATAAAATCTGGTATCCGTAGGATAGCAGAAACTTGCGTTTATGCAAGTTCGTTTGCAAAAAAAATTTCTTGCGGATTTTCGATGTGAAGTATTTCTGTCATTTTACTGATTTCTTCTCTGGTAAAATTCCCGTCTGCATTTATTTTCCTATATAGCGTGGATTCATTGATTCCAAGCCTTTCTGCCAATTCCTTAGCTGTCATTCCGGCCAGAACAATCTGAGCTTTGAATTTATTCTTATCAAACACAGGTTAACCTCCTTTCTTAATTCTTGCGTTTACGCAAGTTGATATTACAACATCTGGTTGCACGTTGTCAATGCATATATGCAAGTTTTTTCCTTTTGTTAGTTTCGTCAATTGCATTTTTGCAAGTTTCTAAATATAATACGTTTAGAGGGGTTGGGAAAGGAAGTCTTTATGCAGATCAAGGATTTGATAAAATCACGCAGAATAGAGATGAATTACACGATGAAGGAACTGGCTGAAAAGGTTGGGGTTTCAGAAGGGACAATATCTCGCTGGGAATCAGGCGATATTTCAAACATGAGAAGAGACAAGATCGTAAGCCTTGCAAAAACATTGCGCATCTCTCCAGCCGCAATAATGGAGTGGGACGAACAAATACAAGAAACGAAATCGAATTCTACCCGCATCCCAGTCCTCGGCCGCGTTGCCGCCGGTATTCCGATCGAGATGGTGGAGGACGTGATCGACTGGGAAGAGATCGACGATGCAACCGCTAAGCTGGGCGCGATTTTCGCCCTGAGCATCAAGGGGGACAGCATGGAGCCGCGGATCGTGAGTGGTGATGTCGTGATCGTTCGCCAGCAGGACGACGCAGAGAGCGGCGATATCGTGATCGTGTCGATCAATGGAGACGACGCGACATGCAAGCGGCTCCGGAAGTACAAGGACGGGATTGAGCTTGTTCCGTCAAACCCGTCGTACTCTCCTATTTTCTTCTCAAATGAGGAGATCGTTGCAAAGCCGGTGAAAATATTGGGAAAAGTGATCGAGCTGAGAGGTAAATTTTAATCATAAACACAAATTGAGAAAGGAGTTTTGACATGAAAATGAAAAAAGTAATTGCGGCATTGTTAACAGTTGGGCTTTTATCGGTCCCTGTATTTGCAGATCCGATTGCTCGCATAGAAACGCCTTCGAGTGGAAATGCCGAAGTGATTGGATATGATCTTGTCGAAAAGAATGGGAAAGAGATGCTTGTCGTTCTTCTGAACTATGAAAATACAACAAACGAGTCGAAAGCACCAGGGTGGAATGTCACTTTGAAAGCTTTCGACAATGGGATTCAGCTCGATAACGCCTATGCTTCCGGTTTTGGATATGATGATGATTACTATAATTCAATTACCGAAGTCAGGCCGGGAGGCGTGCTTCCATTTTATGTACTATTCAATGCTCCGAAGAGCGATAATGTAGAAATCGAGCTGGATGAATTAATCAGCTTCAATAGTACACCGGCAATTGCGTCCATTGATATGAGCAAGTTAGGAGTTTCTGAAGCAGAAACCGTAAGTGAAACAGTGGAAGCAACCGAAACAGAAGCTCAGGCAACAGAGACTGCATCAGATTCTTCAAGTAAAACGAAAAAATTAAAGAAACGAGTTACTGAACTTGAGAATAGAGTGGATGCTCTTGAAGAGAGAATTGCCGCGCTTGAGAATAAGTAATACATTCCCGCCCACCCCTGGCCATAGAGGTGGGCGGACATAATGGATTTACCCAGGCAGCCGATCGGGCGGCATCTCCCTGTTCTGAGTCTTGCAGAAGGGAGTGAGGCGGTCAAATGCAAAACCGCCCCGGTGCTGGAGCACCGAGACGGCCGCGCTCCCGGAGGAGCCATATCTCACCTCAAAAGAAATTATAGCATCCTCCGGAGCGCACGTCACTTGTGAACGTGTGTTTTTTGTACTCTTTTTTACGGAGGACGCCATGAAAATCACGAAGACAAAGACCGGAAAGTATACCGCTGTCGTCTCGATCGGCAAGGATCAGACCGGCAAGCAGCACACGAAACGGTTCACCGCGGACAGCAGACAGGAACTGAAGGACACAGTGACGGAGTACAAGTCCGCTCATAAAGTCTACAAAGAGTCGCACGTCTTTTCCGATGCCTTACAGCGCTACATAGACGCCAGAAGGCCGCACAGAAGCCCGTCAACCATTCGGGGGTACGTTTCCATACAAGAGACGCTGAAAGCGCAGCACGGGGCATTCTGCGCACTCAGCACGGGCGACATTCAGGACAAGGACTTGCAGAAAGTTGTAGACAGTATGCGCCTCACTGGGAAGTCAGAGAAGACGATCCGCAATGCTGTCGGCCTGATCGGCGCCGTGCTCACTGAAGACGGCTTCCAGAGGCCGCGGCTGATCCTTCCGGCGCGGAAAGTCCAGGACAATCCGATTCCGTCCATAGGTGAAATCAGGATGATCCTCTGCCTCGCACACGGGACGCGGCTGGAAATCCCTCTGCAGCTGTCACTGCTTGGAATGCGGCGCGGTGAAGTCTGCGCACTGGAGCCGTCCGACATAGACGCCGATGGTGTGGCGCACATCCATAAGTCAACCGTATTATCCGATGATCGTCAATGGATCACAAACGACGTTCCGAAGACTTCCGCAAGCAATCGCTTTGTGCAGCTTCCGCAGTGGGTGGCTGATCAGATCAGGGTGCACGGAATAACCGACATGACTCCGAATATGTATTCGGATGCGTTCAGGCGGTTCCTCATCCGGTACAAGTTCCCGCCGTACCGGCTCCACGACTGCCGCCACTTCTTCGCGTCATACTGCCACGCCCAGGGAGTGAGCGAGGCGGACATCCTCGCCGCCGGAGGATGGAGAACTGGCAGCATCATGCGGAAGGTGTACCGCCATGCCATGAGCAAGAACGCGGCAGGCAGTGCCATCACGGCGGCTCTCAATTTGTAATTTTTTTGTAATTTCCGAATTACAAACCGGTGTATTTTCTGTTCGCAGCGGTGTATTTTTCCAGATTTCAGAGCATCAAAAAACCCTGTAAACTCAAGGCTTTGTTTGTATTTTCCTTGAATTTACAGGGTCTTATTATTTCTGCGGAAGACGGGACTTGAACCCGTAATCGAGCCCATATATTATAAGGCTCCGTTAGCACTTTTGTAATTTATTTGTAATTTTAGTGATTATTCAAATCGAATTCAAGCAGATTTTCGACCGTCGTATCAAGCGCTTTTGCAAGCTTGTACACCGTGAGCGCCGCCGCTGAATTGATGGGCTTGTGACCCTGCGTGTAGTCCTGCACAGCCCTGAGGGGCACTCCTGACCGTTCGGAGAGTTCGCGCTGAGTGATCCCGGCTGTCTGTGTCAGCTGCTTTAATTTCGTCATAACGTCCTTTCTGCCCGGATTACCCGCCGGGCACGGGGTGTTTTTATGCAGTGATTACAAAGTAGCAAGTGCGGTATTCATCATCGCAATGATCAATATTTGATTTCTTTACCGTAAAACCGTACTTGTTGAGGGCTTTGATTCTGCGGTTATAATCATGAGCCGGGCATTCACAGAGGATTTCGCCATCAGGACTGTTTCGTTTGCATATATCAAGCACATCGGAAAGTTCGCGGTATTTTCTACCTGTGTATGCGTAACCAAGTGAGAATGAAATATTTTTCTGGAAAATGATGTGTGCTTTGTAGTCTCCGATGTAAATTCTCATCCAGCTTTCATGCAGCGCTATTATCTTGCCGTCCTTAGTGATGTGTAGATCGCAGTCGCCGATCTTTACATCTTCGCCGTTTTTAGCTCTTTTAATAGCTTCCAGCGCTTCAGGTGTTGAAGCTCCGCATTTATTGAGAATCTGTATGAGCTTAAGATTGATTACTTCTGACATGGCTGGCACCTCCTGTTTTCTGCCGGTTTTACCAGACCGGCGACGGGATGCTGTTTTTATTCTTCGTAGAATTCTAAATCGTGCTTCTCTGCCCATCTCTGAGCGCCCTTTTTTGTTTTCCATCCGGGCTGATAGTGTACGTAGTCGCCCTCTTCCGTGAACAGAACATATTCCTGTGATGATGTACCCTCGTTGATGACTGCTGCTCTAACTCTCAGTTTCATTTTGTTGTGCTCCTTTCTTTAACTGTCCTTATTATACGCCTATATGCGTATGATGTCAACACCTTTACGCTTTTTTGCGTATATTTTGAGCACAAAAAAAGAGCGGCCCGAAAGCCGCTTATCTTTTTCGCATCATCACAATTAGCTGTATGATGCCGACAACCAGAATCAGGAAAGAAAAGTTTCCTCTGGTCATCTCCGATATGATCACATCAAATAAGTTCATCCTATTTGTGTTTTGCCCATTTTTGTCCGCAACTTGTCCGTTCTTGTCCGTGTTTTGTCCGTGTTTTGTCCGTGTTCTGTCTGCAACTCGCTTAAACTCGATTAAACTCGATTAAACTCATGAGAGCTCAGTAAGCCCAGCCGTCCACGTCTTCTGCCCTACAAGCCCGTCACCGTCAAGGCCGTGCGCTGTCTGGAAGTCCACCGTCGCATCCAGCGTCCTCGATCCGAAGTCGCCATCAGGATCCACACCGGCGATGATCTGCCAGACCATGACTGCATCGCCGTGCATCCCCTTCCGCAGCATCGGAAGCTCTGCCTTCACCCAGACTTTTTTGACCGGCTCCGGATCAGATCCGGAACTGTCAGTTCCGCTGTAGTCGGGGCGACCATACCCGGCAATCCTGGAATTGTAGAGCTTGTAAGACTTCTTACAGACAGCGCCGCCGTTTGGTATGACTTGCTCTCCTTCGCTGGTGTTGCCCTCGATCGTGTACACGGTCGTGCTGTCCACCTTGTACACGATGCCGGTGTGGCAGATCCTCTCTGAATTCTCGAAAAATATCACATCACCTTTTTTCGGATTGCCTGGGTGCCACTGCTTCCGATCCTTGAAATACTGAGCCGAGTCCGGCGTGTACGCAGAAAATCCGCCGAGGAGCTTCTTTGCTGCCGCTTTCCCGTAGGCTTTTACAAAGCACCAGTCCACGAACATATCGCACCACGCCTGTCCTTGCAGATACGAGTACAGGTCCCGGGCGTACTTTGTGAAGTTCTTGTCTCCGGCGTTCGCTGTCTTGCTGTCGAGATCCTTGTTGCTCTTTTTCTCCAGGTATCCGACCTCAGCCGCTGCCACCTCGATAACCTTATCCGGGGACACACCTGCCTCTCCGGATCCGCCGTGTTCTTTGACGTAGTCATACGCTTTCTGGGTATATCCGAAAGGATCACACCCATCAGCCGGGAAGCACCAGAAAGTATATATGGATCCCATCGAGTTCTTTATGATCGTCTGGCCCTTCTTGTAGTTCGACCTGTTCGTCTTGCTGACCTTCTCCCCGTTCAGCTTGATGTACTCGATATCTCGGATGTCGTCGTGCTCATCGATGTACTGAGGGAAGACCCTGTTTGCATTGCAGAGCACGTCCTTCACGGCGTCGACCGCTGCAGATGACGCGGATCCGTAGTCCATGTAGTGAGCCGCGTGAGCATACCATTCTGAATTCCTCATGAAGCTGTAAATGTCTGAGCCGTACTTATTCCGGTACAAGGCGTTTGTCTCCAGGAGATTTGCGGCCTGTGATGCTTCTGCCTTTACGCCTGTGATGCATCCCTGCTCCTGGACGCAGAGCCGGGCTATTTTCGTGAGTTTATCTGATGTTAGATTGTATTTTTTAAATCCCATCTGATCCTCCTTAAATTAAAAAAGGGGCAGGGAGCCCGAAGGCTCCCCACCACCCCATGGCAGACTCATTTCATGTCTTTCAGCTGATGCATGTATGTATCAGCCTGGATCGCTTCATTCGTGAAAGAGTTATTCTTCCACCATGCGATTACCGCCGTTATGATCGTGGCGAGCGCCGTGACCACCTGTGTGATTGTCTCGTCCGAAATATTGATGATCGGATGCCCGGATGCCGTCATGACCTGGTTAAAAAGTGCCAGCGCCAGTATGATCGTCCGGATAATTGTCCCTGTTGATATCCCCTCTTTCATAGGTACGTATCCTCCTATTCAAGGTCATCTGTATCTGAGTGGTGCGCTTTTCGGTTCAGATAGTCCTGAATCTTTGCCTTTGCCTCCTTCGTCGGGCCGTTCGCGCCGAGCTCCTGGAGCCCGCCAAGAGCACCGAGCAGCGCTTCCATGATGATTTCCAGTTCCTCACTCATGCTGATCTGTACCGTCCTTGTCTTCTCGATCTGGACCTCCAACCTGTTGAGTCTGTCATAGTCGCGGCCCAGCTTCTCGTTGACTCCCTTGATCTCGTTCTCAACACGTGCGAGCCTGGCTTCGACTGACTTGTCCTGTTCTTCATCGTCGCGGTCCTTTACGGCCCTGGATGATACGCGCTTTTTGAATTCCGGCCATTCCTTATATATAAAGTACACGACCAGGAACGCGATGACGCACCAGTTCACGATCTGCGCACCGGTGACGGTCTTTGCGATTTGATCAACCATCGGTATCACCTCCTGCCTG
>Ga0326511_10005337_pt1 | contig 10141 bp, 10 predicted proteins | sample 0_2496_0518_D_FD_203701 | JGI IMG/M metagenome (GOLD analysis project Ga0326511, IMG submission 203701) | Bovine rumen microbial communities from UC Davis, California, United States - 0_2496_0518 | ecosystem: Host-associated > Mammals > Digestive system > Stomach > Rumen | place: USA... | reverse complement strand
ACATGTTTTTTCTTTATCTTCATAGCTAATATAATGGGTATAGTACCATTTCCCCCAGGAGGTGGTAACTTGACAGGAAATATTGCTTGTACTTGTTTTTTGGGTGTAGCAACTTTCTTGGTTACGAATCTCACGGGTACGAAGGAATATTGGAAAGAAATTTTTTGGCCAGATGTTCCTGCTTGGTTAAAAGTTCCTGTACCTTTGATGCCAGTAATAGAGCTTTTTGGTATATTTACAAAGCCATTAGCTCTTGTTATTCGATTATTCGCCAATATGATGGCAGGTCATGCTATAGCATTAGCTTTTGCGGGTATGATTTTCATCATGTTTCATTTAACGACAGACGATGTAGTCAATAATTTAGCAGGTTCGGGTATGTCCATAATATCAGTGGCATTAAGTGTATTCATGATGTTACTTGAAATTTTGGTAAGTTATATCCAAGCTCTTGTATTTACCATGTTATCAGCGGTGTTTATCTCGTTGGCACATGTAAAAGAACATGAATAATATCATTAAGTAATAAATAATAATTAAAAAGTTATAGTTATGTTAACAGCATTATTATTAGCAGCGGAAGTTGCAAAAATGGGTGGCGCAATTGGCGCAGGTCTTGCAGTAATCGGTGCAGGTATCGGTATTGGTAAAATTGGTGGTCAGGCTATGGATGCCATGGCTCGTCAACCAGAGAAAATGGGTGATCTTCGTTCATCTATGATCATTGCGGCTGCTCTTGTAGAGGGTGTTGCCTTCTTGGCGGTGATTGTAGCCCTTTTGGCCGTTGTAATGAAATAAAGAGTATTCACATTATCAAATAACTTAAACCAGCGCGAATGGATTTATTAATGCCTGAAAGCGGCTTGCTTTTTTGGATGACCATCGTCTTCATCATCGTCTTCCTAGTCTTGCTTAAGTGGGGTTTTCCTTCTATAATCAAGATGGTGAATGACCGTAAGGCTTTTATCGATGATTCACTACGTAAGGCGCATGAAGCAAATGAGAAGCTTGCCAACATTCAGAAAGAAGGTGAATCCATACTGCAAGAAGCTCGTGAGAAACAGGCTGCTATTCTTAAAGAAGCAGCTGAAACTCGTGATGCTATCGTAGAGAATGCACAGGATAAAGCTCGTGAAGAAGGTGCTCGCATCGTAAACGAAGCAAAAATTCAAATTGAAACTGAGAAGCAAAATGCGATTCGTGATATACGTTCACAGGTTGCAGAACTTAGTATTCTTGTTGCAGAAAAGGTTCTTAAGCAGAATCTCTCTACTGATGCCAAGCAGATGGAATTAATCGACAGACTGCTGGATGAAGTTTCTTCTGATAATAAGAAAATATAAGTAGGCTTATGGATTTAGGTGTAATATCGGTAAGATATGCCCGGGCTCTCCTTAAGAGTGCTACAGAGCTGAAGAATGCGGATTTGGTATATCAAAATATGGTATCTCTTTCAGATTGCTATATTAATGTGCCTAGTCTTCGTTCTACGATAGATAACCCTATGCTCCAACGTTCTAAAAAATTACATTTGCTCACAACTGCTCTCGGTCAAAGCCCTCAGCAGTTGAGCGTACGCTTTTTGGAACTCGTTTTAAAAGAGGATAGGGAAAGCGCCCTGCAATTCATGGCTAATTCGTATATCACTCTTTATAGACAACAGAAGAATATCACCCGCGGTAAACTGACTACTGCCGTTGCTGTATCAGATGCTGTAGAGCAGAAGATGAAACAGATGGTAGAGGCAAAAACTCAGGGAACAGTAGAGTTCACTACCGAGGTGGATCCCTCTATTATTGGTGGGTTTGTCCTCGAGTATGATACCTATCGAATGGATGCTAGTGTTAAAACTAAACTTAATCGCATCCTTAGTGAATTAAAAAAATAATGAATAATGTCAGAAAAAATAAAACCAAGCGAAGTGTCTGAAGTACTCGAAAGAGAGTTGAAAGGCATCAACGAAGCTAATCAGTTTGATGAAGTAGGTACTGTACTTACTGTAGCTGATGGTGTAGCACATGTTTATGGTTTGCGCAATGTTGAGGCTTCTGAACTGCTTGAATTCGAGAATGGCACCATGGCTATTGTCATGAACCTTGAGGAAGACAACGTAGGTTGTGTGCTCATGGGGCCAACTGCTGGTATCAAAGAAGGACAGAAGGTTAAGCGTACTCATCGTATTGCTTCTATTCGCGTCAATGATAAATTTCTTGGTCGCGTTGTTAATCCTATTGGTCAGGCAATAGATGGTAAGGGCGCTATAGATCTTACTGACGCTATAGAGATGCCTTTGGATCGTAAGGCTCCAGGTGTGATTTTCCGTCAGCCTGTGAAAGAACCTCTCCAGACAGGTTTGAAGGCTGTAGACTCTATGATTCCTATTGGTCGTGGACAACGAGAACTTATTATTGGTGACCGTCAGACAGGTAAAACTGCAGTTGCAGTTGATACGATTATCAATCAGAAAAGTAACTATGAAGCAGGCAAACCTGTTTATTGTATCTATGTAGCAATTGGTCAGAAGGCTTCTACTGTTGCATCTCTTGTTCAGACATTGGAAGATCATGGGGCAATGCCTTATACAATTGTTGTAAGTGCTACAGCAGCCGATCCTGCAGCTATGCAGTATTATGCTCCTTTTGCTGGTGCTGCTATTGGTGAGTATTTCCGTGATCGAGGTTATCATGCTCTTGTTGTATATGATGATCTGTCTAAGCAGGCTGTTGCCTATCGTGAAGTATCATTGATTTTGCGTCGTCCTTCTGGTCGTGAAGCTTATCCAGGTGATGTGTTCTATCTTCATAGTCGTTTGTTGGAGCGTGCTGCTCGTATCAACGATCAGCAAGAAATTGCTGAGCAAATGAATGATTTACCTGCATCATTAAAGGGTAAAGTTAAAGGAGGAGGCTCACTTACAGCGCTTCCTATTATTGAGACTCAGGCTGGTGATGTTTCTGCATATATTCCAACTAACGTAATTTCTATTACTGACGGTCAGATATATTTGGAGACTGATTTATTTAATCAAGGATTCCGTCCAGCTATCAATGTGGGTATTTCAGTATCACGTGTAGGTGGTAGTGCTCAAATCAAGAGTATGAAGAAGGTTGCAGGTACTTTGAAAATTGACCAGGCTCAGTATCGTGAATTAGAGAGCTTCTCTAAATTCTCTTCTGATATGGACCCTGTAACAGCTATGACATTGGACAGAGGACGTAAGAATAATGAGATTCTTATACAACCTCAATATTCCCCAATGCCAGTAGGAGAGCAAATTGCCATTCTTTATTGCGGAGTTCATGGTCTTATGCATGATGTTCCAGTAGAGCAAGTTCGTTCTTGTCAGGATTCATTCTTGGATAAGATGCGTACACAGCATTCAGATACATTACAGATCCTTAGTGATGGAAAGTTGTCAGAAGAGGCAACAAAAGTTATTGAGGAAACAATGGCTGATATTGCTGGACAATATAAAGCATAAAGCCTATGCCTTCATTAAAAGAGATAAAAAATCGTATAGCCAGTGTAAATAGTACTCGTAAGATTACAAGTGCTATGAAAATGGTTGCTTCTAGTAAGTTGCATCATGCTCAAATGGCGATTCAAAATATGCTTCCTTATGAAAATTTGTTGGAGCATATTTTGAAATCATTTTTGGTTTCTACTCCAAATATTGATTCTCCATTGGCGTCTTCACACAAAGAGATTAAGCGTGTAGCGATTATTGCATTTACCAGTAATAGTTCTCTTTGTGGAGGATTTAATAATAATGTGCTTAAGGAACTTCAGACAGTTGTTGATAATTATCAGGCTTCTGGTGTTGAAGATATTATGGTTTATCCTATTGGTAGGAAAGTTGAAGATTATATCAAGAAGCATAGTATTAAGTCTGGTGGTAGTTTCTTGGATTTGGCCGAAAAACCTAATGCACGTGAATGTGGAGATATTGCTCAAGAGCTAATGAATAAATTTTTAGCGGGTGAATTGGATAAAGTTGATCTTATCTATCATCATTTTAAGAGTGCCGGTTCCCAAATCTTAACGTGTAAAACGATGCTACCAATAGACCTTTCAACAGAAAGTATTGGCACAGAAAATGATCGTGATTTAACTAGTAATGTTGCTACAGCAAAGGCTCAGGAATATCTTCGCCAAAAGGATGAAGAACGTGTGGCAAAGGTTGAAGCTGTTAAACCTCTTAATGATGACTTTATTGTAGAACCAAATTTGGAGTCGGTTTTGGATAGTTTAATTCCGAAGCAATTAAATTTGATGGTTTACACAGCTCTTCTTGATAGTAATGCAAGTGAACATGCTGCACGAATGGTAGCTATGCAAACAGCAAGTGATAATGCAGATGAGTTGCTTCGTCAACTCAGCTTACAGTATAATAAGAGTCGTCAGCAAGCCATTACTAATGAATTGCTTGACATAGTAGGTGGATCAGCCAATAACTGATTTATCTGTATATGAATAATAAAATAGGAGAGCTCTCTATTGGAAGGATGAGTCTTTCCTATTTTTATTTTTATTTTTATGGAAGAAAAACAAGAAATATTAAAAGATATTATATCAGGTTTTTATTGTGGCTTCATATCAGGTATTTTAGATAAAAGAAAGCCCGCATGGAGAAATAATGAAAATGATGCGGTATTAATAAAACAGATTGCTTCTGATTATTATGAGCATTTTTCGATTTTCTTCTGTAATGTTAGTTTTCCGATTCTTCTATCAATCAATTTTGATAGTTATGAAGCTGCAATGGCAGATATGAATAAGCATCATTTTAGTAATGATACTCCAGTGAAACTTCTTTTGCGTTATGCTTGTCAGAGCAAAGAACTTTATGATGTGATGATTAAGACGTACCAGAAAGAGTTAACATCTCTGTTAGAAGGAAGATTTTTAAGCGAAATTGAAAATAAAGGTAAGTATTTTCAAAGAGCTTATTTGGAAAGCCATGAATTTGGTTTTAGAGCTGAATCTAATAAAAAGTAATGATAGTGTATTTAGCAGCTTTCTGACAGTATAGTTTTCTCTTGTTTATGTCCGACTTTAAGTGGGGTATTGTTATAATATCATGTGTAAGCCATCAGTAATACGAACATTCTGATGGCTTATATTGTTAGCTATAAGAGTATATTTCATCGATATATAACTTTTCGTCCTCGTGCTAGATGCCGATAACAAAGTAAGTTATCAGCAAACCCATAATGGAATATACCAAAGGTTTTACCTTTCTTTTAAGTAGCCATGCCTATAGGCAAATAATAATTCAGATAAATCTTTAATTTGTTCCTTTATAGCGTAGCCTTTATCTGTATCTCCGACAAGCATTCTGTGACTACTCATTTCGACAATTTGAGTAGTGCTTTTAATATCTGTTCCTTTTATAATTGCTTCTTCTGCACTTGTAAAAGGTTCGTGTTGTACGAGTTGGAAACCACGGCTATGATATACTAAAGTGTATCCTGCTATACCTGTTTCTTGGTGATAGGCTTGGCTAAATCCACCATCAATAACCATAAGTTTACCTTCAGCTTTAATGGGATTTTCTCCATTTGCTGCGTGTACTGGCACATGGCCATTGATAATATGTCTATTCTCTCCTTGTACCTGAAAAGCATCTAATATAGAGTCGACAATATTTGGATTTTCTCTAAGAGTATAGTAACTTCCTTTTTCTTCCTTCCAAGTAGATTTGTCCTTAATAAAATATCTTTCGAAAGTCGCCATTTTAGATTTGTCAAATAGCGGACTATCTTTACCGCACCAAAGATAAAGAAAATAATCAATAGCATATCTTTTATTGATTTCATCTCTTTCATCTTGGAATGCCGTCCTGATAAGCATTCCAATTTGGTGCATGAGTTCTTTACCTTTATATTTTTTCCCAGGATATACTTCCACTTCTCGCAAGCTTCCATCTTTATTAAGTGGACAACTTGCATGAAATAATAAATTGCTATTATATATGGCATACATACAACCATGTTGAAGCAATAGCTGAATATGCCGCTGTAATTTTTCACTTTTTTTGAAGGATCTCACAAGTTTTGCCATAAGAATCTCTTCTGATTTGGTTAGTTTATATGGATTCTTTGGATCTATTGTTGGGAAATTGCAAGAACTTAATTGATATTCGTGATTATCTATTTTAATAGTTCCTTTTTCATAATCTATGCACTTAAGCATTTCACAATTCTCCATGTGCCATTGTGGATTACGATCAAAGATTTGGGCTTCTTCTTTAAATTGTAATATCGTAATAGCTTTATGCATAAGCGCTGTTAGCTGGGTCGTTTTCTTGTCCTGTTTGATTGCTCCTCCATTTAATCTTGGTTGAAATTCAATACATGGATCCTGGCCATAAGTTTCCATAGCAAATGTAGCCAATGGCACAAGATTTATGCCATATCCTTCTTCGAGAGTTGCTAAGTTATAATATCTTAGTGACAACCTAATTACATTACATATGAGAGCCTTGTTGCCAGCAGCAGCACCCATCCATGAAATATCATGGTTTCCCCATTGAATATCCCATTTTCCATATTTATCAAGTGTATCTAATATAATATGAGCTCCTGGGCCACGGTCGTATATGTCACCCAAAATGTGGAGTTGGTCTATTGCAAGTTTTTGGATAACTTGGCATATAACTATAATAAAATTATCAGCTCTACCTGTTGATATAATTGTATCTATGATAGTATCAACATAAGCGGCTTTGTTACTATCATCAGTACGTTCATGTAGAAGTTCTTCTATGATATAGCTAAATTCTGGAGGTAGACTTTTCCTTACTTTGCTTCTTGTATATTTAGAGGAAACATCCCTGCATACAGCAACCAAGCGATGAAGGGTAATCTTGTACCAATCTTTGATGTCTTTCTCTTTAGTCTTTATTAGTTGGAGTTTGTCTTCAGGATAATAAATGAGTGTGCAAAGTTCTTTTTTTTCTGCTTCTCTTAATGTGTTTCCATAAAGTTCATTTACCTTTCGCTTGATATTTCCCGAAGCATTTTTTAGAACATGCTGAAAAGCTGTATTTTCTCCATGTATATCTGCAAGAAAGTGTTCTGTTCCTTTGGGAAGGTTCAATATAGCGGAAAGGTTGATAATTTCAGAGCTTGCTTCAGCAATGGTTGGAAAACTTTTAGCTAAAAGTTTCAAATATTTTATGTCTTGTTCAACTTTGCTTTGAGTCATAGTAGATCTAAAATTTTATATATTTGTTTATCTTTTTTGATAGTTTGTTTACCTTTTGTGGAAATGGTATAAAACCTTCTGTTAATCCAGTTTTTTCCATGGTGACAGCAAATAAAGATTCTGAAAATTTTTTTAGTTTCATTTTCTCTATCTTTTCTTCCAGTTCGTCATCATTATATTCTGTATTTTTTAGCAGACAGTGTAGTTGGTCTACCATTTGAAAAGGTATATTTTGGTGTGGCATTCTATTCTTTATCAATAGTATTTGATAAATGATTTCATCGTCTGTTATCTTATGTATCTTTTCTTCTTTTTCTTGTGTAAAACTTGTGAGAATCTTATTACCACATTGCCAAATCTCGTTTGCTGTTTCAGAATTAGTTGTAACTTGAGAATACAGACAGTTAGTAACATAGATAATTTTCTGGTTCCACTTGAGTTTTTTTAAATATGTGTCCTCCAGTTTTGATGTTGTTATAATACAGCCTGCCTTTTTTGCTAATAATTTTTGATAGAGTACAGATTGTATTATTCTTTTAATAAGATAATGTTCTATATTCCATCTGCTAATATGGCCCAAAGGAATAAGGATATAAGGAATACCCATTTGCCTTACTTTTCTTGCAAATATTGCATCTTGCATTCTCCATGCACCGAAGATATAAACGATATCAGTATCAGCAAGATTATCTACTATATCCATGTCTTGAGATAGATTTTCTCTCAATATGGATATTAAATCACGGTGTATGCTTTTTTTCAAAAGACTTTTTGATATATGTAGATAGACTTTCAATATGGTGCTTTTATTAATTAGAGTTTATGGGTAGTAAAATCTCGTTTGTCGGCTTTCATATATGAAATGTGATAATATATTCTATGCCAAATTAGTGATAATTCATAGAATGGTATTTTCCAAATAGCGAGGTCACCGTAAAATGGTTTTATAGCTTTGGAGGCTATGATACTTCTAGCAAAGAAAAGGATTACTATAGATAAAATACTACAAGCTGTAAGTAGCCATTTTTGAGAATTTACACTATAGACTATAATGCCTAAGCTTGTTAATATACTCAAGTGTGGTATAATCTCGTTAACAAGCATTTTATAATGGATTTTTTTACTTCGTTTCAAATCTTTGCGGGCTGCTAGATAGTATAGATGTCTGTTGTTCCATTCCTTATCACTTGGTTCTTGTTCTTCAAGCCAACTATCTCTATCTGTTATTATTTTAGTCTTAGAATCTTCAGAAAATTTATTAACGAGGAAATAGTATTCACCTCTTATTTGGTCTAGGTTACCTAGAAAGCCTCCTTTTTGTAAAAACTCACTTTTTCTGAACATGAGATTTTGCATATTCGTAATATAGGCTTGTCCTCTATTTGCTTGATTTAGAATGTAATGAGCAGTATTAATATGCTCAAATCGTCTATATTCATTAGTACCTTCTTCTAATGTCGTATATCCAAGAACAATATTGGTTTGATTGTTGCATTTCGATGCCATAGTTGCCAACCAATTCTCATTTAATGGTTTGCAGCTAGGGTCAGTTAAAAGTATCCATTCATGTTTAGCAGCTTTTACTCCTAAGGTAATTTGTAGTTTTTTCCTACTCATATAACGCGAGGATTGCGGAATATATGTAGTATAGAGATGGCTGTTATTTGAGTATTTCTTTAGAACATCTTCTGTATCGCCATGTCCTTCTTCTGTGATGACTATTATTTGATAGTCGATTGGGTATTTTTGGTTTAAAAATAAGGCTAAATTTTGATCAAGTTCTTTAGCGTTATCATGTTCTGGTATAAGAATCGATATTGGTGGTAGCTGATCTGCTACATATTCATTATCTACAACAGAAATGCGATGTAATAGTGGATTTATTAGCGATGCCATGATCGCTAATAAAATCACTATTATACAGAGTGCGATTGTTATTTCATCAATTATTAACATATTTGCAAAGGTAATAATTATTTTGTTTTTGCAAATATGTTTCTGATAAATTTTACAGTTCTTCGGTGATATATCCTTGTGGCATTTTTCTGCAATTATATTGGCTGGCCATGATTTCTCCGTATGCTCCTGCAGAACGAATTGCGATGAGGTCACCTCTTTGACATTTATTTAAGTCTATTGACTTCGCAAATACGTCGCTTGATTCACAAATAGGGCCTACTACATCATATGCTTCAGTTGGTGCATTGCTGGAAATGTTTTCTATTTTATGATAAGCTTGATATAAAGCAGGTCTAATAAGATCTGTCATACCAGCATCAACAATAGCAAATTTTTTAGCACTACCTTGTTTGACATATAATGTTTTTGTAATTAATGTTCCCATTTGTCCAACTACGGCTCTTCCTAATTCGAAATGTACCTGTTGGCCGTTTCTTAGTTTCAAAAATTTTGAGTATGTTTCAAAATAAGATTTAAAATCAGGAATAGGAGACTGGTTTGGATGTTCATAGTCGATACCTAGGCCACCACCGACATTTATATGTTCAACTTTGATATTGTTTCGCTCAAGAGTGTCTTGAAGTTCGTTTATGCGGTTGCAGAGCGCTTCAAAATCACCCATATCAAGTATTTGGGAGCCTATATGAAAGTGAAGACCAACAAACTTTACATTTTTCATGTTTTTGGCTTCCTCTATAACAGTTAGCATATCGCACATAGCGATACCGAACTTGTTTTCTGCTAATCCTGTAGTAATGTTAGCATGTGTATGGGCGCCAACATTTGGGTTTATACGAAATGCAACATGAGCAATTTTTCCTTTTTCTTGCGCAATTTGGTTGATTACTTCTAGTTCAGGAATACTTTCCACATTAAAGCAGAAAATATCTTTGTCGATAGCGAGTTCTATCTCCCAATCGCTTTTGCCGACACCGGCAAAAACGATTTTATTTGCAGGAAATCCTACTTCTAA
>Ga0326511_10005336_pt1 | contig 10142 bp, 8 predicted proteins | sample 0_2496_0518_D_FD_203701 | JGI IMG/M metagenome (GOLD analysis project Ga0326511, IMG submission 203701) | Bovine rumen microbial communities from UC Davis, California, United States - 0_2496_0518 | ecosystem: Host-associated > Mammals > Digestive system > Stomach > Rumen | place: USA: California... | reverse complement strand
ACAAGCTTAAAACAACTGGCGTTATGAAACTTAAAGTGCAAAACATTCCTGCATTCTTTTTTTACGGCATGGCCGCATGTGCATTCTTGGCAACTTGTATAGGCGCTAAGCATCACATTTTTACATTGTTAAGTTGCTTATGTTTGGGTTTTGTGGCCCAAAAATCAAATTAAATCAACCCAATTTAATTGCGATTCAATAGACAGAATATCAAACAATTACAATCCCGTAAAAATATGATAAGTAACTTATTGTCAAATGAAAAAATAGTCGTATCTTTGCACCCGTAAACCGATTATCAAACAACGGTTGTCCGACAGATTAATAGGTTCTGTCTGTTTGGATGACCAAAAAGTGAATAAATAGAACCCACCTTAATTCAAAAAAAGTATAAATATGAAGAAGTTAAGTAAATTAATGATGGGCTGTTTTATGGCTGCCGTTATGATGATGTCCCTAGGCTGCCATAAAGATTCTATTTCTCCTATTACCCCTTATGGAGATGGAGCGTTGCCCCGCCTGTTTTCGGTGAGTGCAACGCAACAGGTTTATTTCTCGCAGGGCAATCTACAGTACCAAGCAAGCACCAATACTTGGCGATTTGCTGAACACCAGTACGATTATGTAGGTACACAAACACCCGGTCGTAATCATGGATATCACGGAGGTAATGTCAGCGGAAGTGATAACAGCAATATCAGTTCCACCTATAGTGGTTGGATAGACCTCTTCGGTTGGGGCACAGGCGATAACCCCACATTGACATCTAGGGACTATGCTGACTTCAGCACTTTCGTGGACTGGGGCAGCAATCCCATCAGCAATGGTGGCAACGCAGCCCACCCATGGCGTACACTCACCATTGCCGAATGGGATTACCTGCTTGAAGGACGCCCCGATGCCTCCTGCAAATTTGCTGCTGGCAACATTAATGGTGTGGGTGGTTTTATTATTCTGCCTGACAATTGGACGCAGCCTTCGGAGTGTGCGTTCACATCTGGTTTTGCGCCGAATTGGACACTCAACAGCTACACCCTTGCTCAGTGGGAGCAGATGGAGGATGCCGGTGCAGTCTTCCTGCCTGCAGCGGGCCTACGCGACTCCGTTTATGTCGAATATGCAGGTGTATTCGGCTACTATTGGTCGTCCGATCCCCGCGATGAGATATTCGCGTTCGTAATGAGTTTCCACAGCAGCACTTTCCCCGTGGGTAACCCATTCAACAATCGAAGTTTAGGGCACTCTATACGCCTCGTTCAGGATAAATAATAAAACTTATTAATTTCGTCGGAGGCAGTCTCCGTATCGCCCGCAACAAGTAAATAAAGAGCCCTTGTAGTATAAGGGGAGTTCTATTAATTAAATAACTAAATTTCATTTTGTTATATCAATAAGTTTTCGTATTTTTGCAGTATTAACAGAATAATACAGCATATATGAGATACCGTAAGAATCAAGGTCCTTATAGTATTTTGCGTCAGATTGCAAATCTGCCGCAACGGAAGTATTTTGATTTGACGAATTGTATATTGATAGAAAAGAGAGAATCTCGGGAAGAAGAACCGGAAGATGCTTAAACAAAAGCAAATGAAAAACCCCAAAGGGGAAATGTTACTGAGGGTAGGCAATGGTCTACCCTCTTTTTTTGTGTCAAATGTCAAGTGTCAAGTGTCATTAAGGAATTTTGGGATTCTGCTTTTAGAATGACGGCCGTATTAAGAAAGAGGTTGCTCCCATTCGGTCGCGACCAGAAAGAGGTTGCTCCCATACGGTCGCGACCAGAAACTTTCAATAACCAATAAACAATAACCAATAAACATTAACACCAATCAACCAATAAACCAGAGGGACGGCCCCATAATCATGGCCGTCCCTCCTCTTGATAATACAAATTGGCAAGGGCAATGTCGCTCATCGCCCGCCGCACCCTATTTCGAGGGCGTACCCGGATACTGGAAAGCTCCCTCTATCGAAACCATAAAAGGCACCAAGCGGGGCTCGCCAGCCTCAGCCGAGGCAATGTCGAGCATCGTGCCGCTGCCAGTCAGCGTCACCTGCTGTCCGCCCAGATCGAAGGCCGACACGTTCACGTCGTAGGTGCATCCGGCCGAAGGCACGGTAAGGTAAGGCGGAAAACTGCCCTGCTGCGTCTCCACAAAGTCGCTCTCGCTGGCATAGAAGAAACACTGAATGCCGTCGGCAAGCGTCTGGCTGCCCGTGCGGGGCAGGATATAGGTGACGAAGGCAGGACCCGTCTCACCAACGTACACCGCGAGGTTGAAGAGGTTGTCCGACGGTCCCATGCTCACCAGCGCAATGCCGCTGTAGGGCGTACCGTCCACCACCACCGAAGCCGTAAAATTACCCGGGGTCTCGCCGCCGCCACCGCCGTTGGTGTCGGGGTCAGAACCCACCGCCTTGAAATAGGCCGTGTAGGTCGCATCGCCCTCCACGGTGATGCTGCGCGGATTCTCCGTGTTGCCGTCGTTCCAACGGTCAAACTGGTAGCCCACCTCCGGGGTACCCCAAATGCGCACCACCTCTCCACCGTCATACTCGCCACCGCCATACGCCTTGCCCATCTGCTCATTGGCAGAAACCACCTTAACGGCATACTTCGTAGGTTTAATGTTCTCCTTTTCGCACGACGCAAACGCCATGCCTGCCAGCAACGTAACGCATAGCAGTCTCAAAATGTTCTTTTTCATTTGAATAAAAATTTGGTTTATAAAAAAAATACAATCTACTTGCGAACCTGATGGAAAATTGTGGGCCCGCCCACTATCTGGGGCTCCTCCTGCGAGAACCCTGTGGTTATGCGGAAGTCGATGGTGAAGGTGCGGTTGACGGGGTCGACCACAAAGGGGTCGCGTTGCACCTCGCCACCTTCTTCGCTAACAATCTCACCCTGATGCCCGTCGTAGGTGTAGGTACAGGACATCTCGCGCGGTTGCTGAGCCTGGCCCCCTGTAACCATTTCGAGGAGGATACTGACGTTGGTCTCGTCGACAAAGTCAATCGTCCATGTCAAGACACAAGCGAGCTCGCCTGCCTGAGGGTGTATTACAGTGCCACTGTAGACACCTTGCCATGAGGTGCGAACAATGTCCATCGTAGCAGGGATGTCGGGGGAGTCAGTACCTGCAGGATTATCAACCGCGGGCTCTTTCTCGCAGGAGGAAAACGAGATGGCAACCAAGGCCATCCAGATCAGTAAAAAAAGTTTCTTCATTTGTTTGATTATTTAAAGGGATTTCTATGTATCAAGAATTATTATTTAGAGGTTAAAATCAGTTTAGAGTTGATAGTTTACAGATTAAGAGAATTAGAATCTTGGCAAACTGCATATTTTATTTGAATAAGTATTAGAGACTTTTAAATGCATACACTTTATAGAAGTGGCCCATAAACCATAAACCATCTTATTGCTTGATTATTTTGAATTCAGACACTCCGGTGGCAGTGACAACGCGGAGCATATATAGGCCGACAGGCAGACATGTCACATCCATGCCGGTGCTGGTCGTCGTGGCCACCCAACGGCCATAGGAGTCGTAGAGATTGGCACGCAACAGCTCTTCGGCCTCAATGTGCACCACGTCACAAACCGGATTGGGCCAGACCTTACAAGCGGCAGCCACGCCCTCTGTCTGCCCTATGTCAAGATGCTCACACGGCCATTCGATGAAGTGTGTTCCACCATTGAGGAAGGCATATTCCACAGACACAAGCACCTCGTCGTAGCGGTTTAGCACACGGTAGTTGATGTAACGGTCGGTGCCTCCCCCAGGATGAAAGACCACGTTGACATCGTGTGGGGCCACACCCACCTGGACGGTGGCATGGCTGCCCGAGCTGAGCGTGGCAGTATCATAAACGTAGCCAGAAAGGCTCTCGAAGCTGAGGTAGGCACCGCCTTCCCAGCCTCCGTTGCGGGTGCTTTCCATAACAACGGTCAGAGGGCAATAGTCTTCGGGGGTGTAGTAGGTCTGCACCACAGTGACGGAAATGCTTTGTCCGTCCTGAATGAAGGTAACGGTGGCTTGCCGTTCTCTTCCGGTAGTGTTTTCGTCGGTTGAAATAGTAATCGCTCCAACGTGATCCACCCCATTGCGCTGAATGGTCACCCAAGGCTGATCGGCATAGACACTCCAGGACGAGGTGGAGGTGTCGATGCTGCAGAATAGCAGTTGGCGGTTGCCACCGTCGCGGCTGAAGGTAAGCAACGTGTCGCTGACATGTAGACCGTAGTCTGGCACAGCACCAAGCAGGGCCTGGTTGCTCTGGTTGAAATGGTAGGTGGCTCCCACCTGACCCGTTGGGCTTACATTGGGACAGATATCGTCGACGGTGTAGTAGCCATCGCCGTTGCCGCTCCATCCGAAGTTGAAATGGAAGTAGGCTTGACCGTCACGGTATTCAAAACCATCGCATACAAAACCGTGTCCTCCCTCGGGTGCCACACCGCAATATACAATGGGGTGAAGCAGACGCAATTCGGCAATGAGGCTGTCGGCCCATTGTTGGTCGGTATACCCATCAGTTCTGAATATGGGCCGCATGTTGGGGCTGAAATAGAAGTGGTCTTTTAGCGAGTTGTCGATTGAAGGGGTGCCGGGATAGCCCACCAGACCTGCAGCGCCGCTGCCTTCGGGGGCATAGCCCATATGAAGGCTGACTCCGACATGGTACATCAGCGTAGAGACGGCCAATTGTTGTTCATAAGGGGTGTCGGTAGTAACTTGCTCGGGCATGCCCGCCCAGTCGTAGAGTGTGTGGGAAAAATCGGCCGACTGGGCACCATAGGGTGGGCAATTGTAGGTGTCACGACCATGGCCAAAGGCGGGATAACGCCAGTAGCGCATCATCTGGGCCTGGGCAGTGGCGGCACAGCCCGTGGGAGTGTGCTGGGGAGTGAGCAGGGCGTAGCCTCCATCTTGGTGCCAATGGGTTTCAAGGAGAGGTCCGACGCGGTCGTCGTTTTCACCTTTCTTATTTCCGATTCCGTCAATCAGTTGCTCCCACTGCGAAACTATGGCAGGGGAGGCTTGGACTTGTTGGTGCAGTCCTTCGGCTATTAATCCACAATATGCCTCCATCCTTTCGGACAGCTGCACAGGCAGCTGACCATGCAACAGGCCACCCGTGATTGAATAGGCAATCACTGGACGTGCACAGTCGTCGGCCGACACCATGACAAAGCCTCCTTGCTCGCCCACGAAGAGGTAAATCTCACTGTATTGCCACGATACGGGATGTAATTGTCCTTTGGCATGGAGTACCAATTGCCAGAAATGATTGGCCACTCGGGATGCTGTAGTTGGTGACACTGGCTTGGCCACAGCACCCATCGAGAAAAGACTCAAAAGGATAACCAATAGATATTTCTTCATAGGATTAGTTCTTTACTACTTTCTTTACTATGACGGTGTTGTCGTCAGGAGCAAGTGCGCAATCTGATATTATACGAATGTAATAGATTCCAGGACTGAGAGGAGCAAGGTCAACAACGGAACCACTGGTACGCAGCAGTACACGGCCAGTGGCATCCATGATTTCCATGAGTGCGGGCTGACGGTTGCAGCCAGTGACGGTGAGTCTTCCTGTAGTGGGGTTGGGCGAGATAGCCCATTGGTGCACTGCGTGCTGCGGGTAGCCTGTCGAAAGATGGCTGCACGGCCAAGATATCAGCACGTCTCCACCATCAAAGTAGGCGTTATTGACCTCAACAAAGATTTCACCATATTGGTTTTTAACCTTGTAGTTGATGTAACGATCCAAGGCTCCACCTGGATGCCAGCGAACCATAACATCATGCGGGGCAACGCTGACAGTGGTTGTGCTAGTACGGCTGTTGGCGGTGTGCTGCGCAATGCCGTACACTGTTCCGCTGAGGGACTCAAAGCTCAAATGTGCATCGCCTGCCCAAGGTTCGTTGTGGGTGCTTTCCATCTCCACCGTTAGCGTGCAGTAGTCGGTAGCGGGATTGTAGGCTTCTTGCACCACATTGAGTACTACGGAAAGACTGCCTTGGGAGAAGCGCACGGCTGCTGTGCGTTCTTCACCGGTGTTGTTTTCGGTCACTCCGACAGTTACTTGACCGAGATGAGTGAATGAAGTGTCACTGACTTGAATCCAGCCATCTGATGCCATGGCCGTCCATGGGCCATCGATGGTATCACTGGCACAGAACCATATCTGCTGCTCTGCTGCACTGCGTGTGAAACTGGCCACATCTGTATTCAGATAGAGTCCGTATTCTGGATGTACGCCCAAGATTGCATCGTTGGCCTGGTTGAATGAGTAGGCACCATAGGTGATAGCTCCGACCTGGTAATATCCGTCGCCAGCGCCATCTTCGCCAAGGTTGAAGTGGAGATATCGTTGCGCGTTGAAGCCATCACATATAAAACAATGCCCACCGGCAGGACCATTACCACCGTGCAGAATGGGGCGGCGATGACGTAGTTCGGCAATCAACGTATCGGTCCAAGCGTCATTGCTCATTTGTCCCTTGGCACAGTAGCGGATGTCGTGGCGATTATAGTGAAAAAAATCGGTCAAAGCAGTTTCACATTTATAGATGGTTGTGCCACTGTAAACGGTTGAATAGTGCATATTAACACTGACACCGCAGTGGTACATTAACGTGGCAACTGCTGTTTTTTCGATAGCAGAAGAGCTTTCGGTCAAACGATTGGGCATGTTGGGCCAATCGTAACGTGTGTTGCCAAAGTCGGCACTTTGTGTGCCGTAGCCCGAATCATCGGTATAGGAATGACTACCTTGCCCAAAAGCTGGATAGTTCCAGTATTTCATCACCTGAGCCATAGCAGTAGCCACGCAACCTGTCATCGTAGAGCTGGGGCAGAGCAGGTTGTAGGGGGATCTCTGAAACCATTGGGTGGTGATAAGTGGACCCACTTCATCTTCTTCGGTTCTTTTTAGAGACTTTCCCTCTTCTATCAATTGCCATTCCTCATGAGAGAGAGCGCCCTTGACGGTGCGGATATGATTAATCTCCTGTTGGTAGACACTTAGCATGTTTTGCAAGGCTACGGGCATAGTATCGGTGTTGAAGGATCCTGTCAACGAATAGGCCAACACCGGACGGGCACAGTCGTCGGCAGCCACCATGATCCACCCACCCTGAGGAATGGTGAATAGATAAACCGCATCGAATTGCCACGCTTGCGACTGCAACTGAACAGGATGTTTGTATTGAAGCGTGTTTGACAAAAAGGACTGCGCTATGTTTTTTGCCCTGTCAACACTAACAGGATTGGCATGTGCTGTACCCCGCAAACCTGGCAGGAAACACATTAGAGTGAACATGGCTGTTAGTAACAGTAATCTTTTCATCTCTTAAATGGGTTATTGAAATGCTATCTCGTTTGATGAAGAGTTGTTTGGCCACCATAGGTGAATGTCTGACCGCCTTCTTCGTGCTGGGTCTGGAACTGGAGAGTCATAGTAAGAGTGCGATTGTAAGGGTCGCAGGTAAAGGGCCAGTTGCCATCCTGGTCGGTAACGACACCCGCATTGTGTCCGTCGTATGTGTAGGTCATCTCCCATGAATACTGGTCGGCGTCGAAGGCCTGGCTTTCCAACCAGAACATTACTTCGCCACGTCCGTCGCGGAGGAAGTCGACTGTCCAATGAATAGTGCAGGGCACGGCACCATACTGAGTCTGGGTTGTAGTAGCATAAGTACCTTCCCATTCAGTTCCTACGAGGGTTTCGTAAACAAGTTCGGTTGGGTCTGTGTTGCCACTGGGTTGATTGTTATCTGGTTCCTTCTCGCAACCCACAAAGCTAATGGTTGCCATGGCGATGATTCCCGCCACAAATAATCGAATCATGTTCTTCATTGCAGTGTTATTTTTGTTTAGGGGTTTTCTGTTTATCAAGAATCATTATATAAAGCCAGTTTAGATTTGATAGTTTATTGTATATGAGATTGTTGTATTTGTAAATTGCATTTTAAAATTCGATAAGAATTTGAGACTTTAATTGCATACAATTGATAGAAGTGGCCAAAATCTTTCAATCATCAACTTCAAACTATCTGACAGAAATGGACTTTATTTTTTTATTACTTTCTTAGTTGTGATACTCTCGTTTGTAATAACCCGGATGATGTAAAGTCCGGAAGGCAAAGCTGAGACGTTAACTTCACACCCCGTCGAAGTGGCCTGCACTCGCCCTGAAAGGTCAAGCACATCAACTCGACGAATACCGGGGACAACTGAAATGTGGAGTACTTCACTCACAGGATTGGGCCACACGTTCCACTCTACGTTTTCTTCATTCTGTTCCTCAATACCCACAACGGTACCTATTGGGCCGTCGACACCAGGGGTGGTGATGTTAAAATAGTAGTTGTCCCACACCATTAAGTCTTTCGCGTTGCGACTGAAGAGGGTATTGTTTGAGGCATCGGTGACCGTTACCGTACCATTCAATCCATCTGCACCCACATCCATCACTTTTAATCTATATAATCCAGCCGTGGCAGGAGAAAGAGTGTAATTGACAGTAGTTCCTACATCGTTGCTATTGCCGGTAACATGATAGTAGTACTGACAGTCGGCAATACCAGCCAATGAGAATGTTACTTCTTGGGGATAGCCGTCGTATTTAATGCTTAATGTCAATGGGCCTTCTGCCGTATAGATGTGCACATTGGCATAGTCGATACTTACAGCGTTGCTATTGACATTTACTTGAGAGCCATTCGTTGTGTATCCTAACAGCTTCACGACGGCGGATTCATCATATTGTTGCTGATTGGCAGGCATATCGGTTATGCTGTAAAAGGCCACTTGTACCGTATCAGCAGTGTAGGGTGCAATGGTCTTATGGCGAACCACATTCGACCCATTTACTTCGAAACGGAGGTCACCAATAGGTCTATCAGTAGGATTAACCACAGAAACATAGGGACGGTAATCAAGTGAACATTCATATCCACCCGCGTCACCATAGGCAATGTAGGCCTTGTCACTTTTGCGAATGGCCTCGCTTACGTTGAGTACCTCTCTCTTGTCTTGACACACAAATACAAGAACACTAAGGCCATCCATATTACTGACAGCAAGGTCGCCAATCTGTTGTGGAATTACGTATGCATATTCTTTGGTGAAGAATGAGCCTGCTGTGACATGATGGATCGTATCGCCCCACTGACCTGTGAGCAAGTGGCGGAGAATGTGCATGTGACGATACTGTCCACCTACCATATTTTCTGGATAGTAGGACGATGCACCCGCCTGCGACCCAAGTACGTTGTTTTGAATCAAAGCAACATTGAGCAGATTGAAGTTGCCAGGAGCATCACCTGGATAATAGACCTCTACCTTTACAATCATCAACCGCGAGGCAGGGTCAATATCAAGGGTGGCAGCGACATTGACAGGCGATTCTTGTGAAATAATCTCCGAAGCACAAGGAAAGGCCTGACCTGGGTCTATATGGATGTCTCCACCATTGAATGCATGACGATTCATCGTAGCCGATGGATAACCAGCCACACTTGCCTGAGCGGCCAAAGCGTTACCCCATTGGGTGGTGTATTGGGTGGCGAAGGGGCCCTGGTGGATGTTGATGGCGAAGGAGCGGCCGGGGAAGGAGTTGAGGGTGAAATCGGTGGCCTTGTGGCCTAAGGGGCAATACTGACAATTCACCCCGGTGTATTCTTCGATGAGGACATTGCGGTTCTGGGGTGTTGTGGGGACAAAGGTCTGCGCGGAGCCGACCAGTGTGGCTAATAGCATAAATGTGGAGAGGATGATTTTTTGCATGTTGCTTGTTGTTGGGTTAACAATTGGATTTTTGTTATAAAAACGCAACAAAGGGGGAAAAAACTACAGGGTTGTCAAAAAAAAGTTGAGAGTTTAGTTTATTAGGTTGAAACACTCTGCCAAAGAACTGTATTGACGTGACATGCCGAATTGCTTCACATGGTAAAGGGCTCAGTTTTTTCATTGCAGGGGGGGTGCTAACGCGGGGGGGGTGTTCTCCGCTTCGCTATCGCAACAGAGAGAGGTTGCTCCCATACGGTCGCGACCCCTAAGAAAGAGGTTGCTCCCATACGGTCGCGACCCCTAAGAAAGAGGTTGCTTCACTTTCTCCGTCCGGCT
>Ga0326511_10005334_pt1 | contig 10148 bp, 10 predicted proteins | sample 0_2496_0518_D_FD_203701 | JGI IMG/M metagenome (GOLD analysis project Ga0326511, IMG submission 203701) | Bovine rumen microbial communities from UC Davis, California, United States - 0_2496_0518 | ecosystem: Host-associated > Mammals > Digestive system > Stomach > Rumen | place: USA... | reverse complement strand
CGCGAACTTCCTTTAAGTACTGTTCACAAGATTCTTCATTCGAAAAGTGTTCGGTAAATTCTATCAGTTTCATAATAATCAAGATGTTTAAGACAAAAGTAACTATTATTACTAACATAAAAAAGTTGTTTTATGTTAAATGCGGATAGTCATATTGTGAAATAAATCCATTGATATGCGGACAAGCAATCTATCAGTTGATATTATCAAAAAGCGATGAAGGATTAAAGAACCTTGAAGAATCAAGACGCAATCTTGCATGGGCATTAGACCGCTTAGCCTTTGACAAACGAAGTTTCAAAAACGCAATGCTAACATTAGCGAGATTTGCGTTGGTAGAAACTGAAAATTGGCTTTCAAATAATACAACAGGATTGTTCATAGAACGATTCCCGATAATATTGCCCGGTACAGAAGCAACTCTGACTGATAGAATAGATGTGCTTCAAAAATTGTCCTCAGACACTCGGTACAGCGGACTGATTAAAAAGGCATTGTTGATGGCTATCAACGTCAATCACAATCATAGGTTTGGCGGCGCAGAAAAACAAGGATTAAAAAAACTAAGCGATTATTACCCAAAAACATACGGAGAAGTGTTAGATTATTTTGATGCAAGTTTCAATATGTATATGGAACTTGCTCATAATAATATAGATATTGATGAAATTTGCAATACGATAGTTAGCAACGCAAGGGGATATTATAGGATGTGATTTGACGAATTTTTATTTAAGGCATTGGAAGCATTAGCACCCAAAAAAGATTATACGTGGGACGAAATGAGAGATACACCTGACGACCTCACAAAATACGATGTTGAAAGGCGAAACAATTACAGTCTTGATGATATTCGTGAATGGCTACATAAATTGACAAAAGATGATTATGTTTCACGGTTAAAAGACATCGGTCATAAAGTATATGGTCGAAATTTAAGTTTTAATGAAGAAATGGAACAAATTGATGATGAATGTAAACGTTTTGCACACGAATTTATTGACGGTCAATTATATAAAGATACGAAATTAATATCTGCCATTATGCAATTAAAATGTAATTATATGAACCGATATGGTGGTTATTTGGCAGAATATGCCCAAGAAAAAGGCATACAAAAAATCTTATTAGACAATATTCTTTCAACACTATTAGAGGAAAACGTAACAAAAGACGGTGAGGCATTGTTTGTTCATTATATATATAAGGTGAATAGCCGTGAACTTGTGGAAAAGGTTTATGAAACCATAGCGAATTCTGACAAGAAAAATATTTTGCCTACACTTTATGCGATTAAAGATGAAAGTGAAGTACGCTTATCGCAACTATTTGATATGCTCGACACTCAACAAATAGAATTGAATGACTTCAATGGCTATTTTTTATATGTTAAAGAACATCAAAAATATGTTTTAAAACGGTTGTTGAATTATGGCGATGATGCCACCGCAATGATACTAATGCGTTATGATAGTTTCCTGTATAATAAAGAACCTGATGATGACGAATATAAAACAATAGCACGAGAGTTGTTGCGTAAGTTCGAATTGCGAGGCGTTATGATGGAGGATTATAGTTATTGTGAATCTGTACAAAAATATCTATCAAGGCATCGAGACGAGGATTTAGTACTCCATATACATAAAATGGTGGAAGAAATGCAGCATAGTATTCAAGAAAACCATCATTTGGCGAAACTTTATTGGACTGTTTTCCACGAATACAAAGATTTGCTAAAACCACTTGTATTACAAAATTTAAGTCTAAATCAAGGACTGTCATATTGGATAAAAATGTTAACAACGTGTTTTTCTAATGATATACCAAGTTACATGGAACTCTCATATAACGAATGGTTTGAATGGTTGGATAGTGGCGATGATCTGGAAGGCAGGGCTTGTGTTTTGGCAGATGTATTTAGATATGCAGAAGAAGACAACAAGGCTAATCCTTATGTCATAAAACTGTTGGACAATTATTATTCAAAGAAAGTTATTGGTACTATTACAGCAAGGTTAGAGTCTTTTGGTTGGATTGGTTCAGGAATTCCGTTATACAATGATAAAATTACCATTTGCAAAGACTATATTGCTAAACTACAAAATAATGATGCTAAACAATGTTTTTGCAAAGTCATAAAAAGTTTTGAGGCACATATTGCAGAGGAGAAACTTGGTAATGCCAATAAAAAGGCGATTTATGGGGAATAAAAACGCTTATATCATAGAGTTTTTTTGCCGAAATCTCAATAATATTTTGTAAAAAAAATGTCAACATAAAATATAATTTATATATTTGCGTCATAATATAAATCATAATTTATGTTGACGCAATTATGACGAAACATACATTTGGCAACCGTCTGCCGCGAAAGTTGCAGCAAAATATGGAGATTGTGGGCGAACAAATCCGTCTTGCACGGCTCAGGCGCAACCTTTCTATTGCGCAAATTGCCGAGCGAGCCACGTGTTCGCTGCCCACGGTGATGAGCGTCGAAAAAGGCGTTGCCACCGTCTCCATTGGCATTTACCTCCGCGTTTTGTACGCCTTGCAGTTGGAAGCAGACATCTTGCTTTTGGCAAAAGACGACCCCTTGGGGCGTGATATTCAGGATTTGAATCTTAAACAACGGCAACGGGCATCGAAAAAATAATGGAGACACTTTATATATACGCGGATTTCGACTTTTTGAAAAGTCCCGAACTGATTGGCAGCCTGCACTACGACCGCGTGCGCGGCAGGGAGACGTATTCTTTTGAGTTTGACAAAAATTGGCTCCTCTCGCACAAAAGCATTGTGTTAAGTGCTGATTTGCAAAACTATTCAGGATTGCAATATGCCGAAGAAAATATATTTGGATGTTTTGCCGACGCATTGCCCGACCGTTGGGGTAGAACACTTATCAAACGCCGCGAACTTATTGAGGCTCAGGAAGAAAAACGCCCTGTTAAGAATCTTTCTCATTACGATTTTCTTGTTGGAATAGATGATTTTTCGCGGATGGGTGGATTACGTTTTTGCGAAAAACAAGGCGGCGAATTTATCAATAGTTCTACAAAATTTCAAATTCCGCCAATTACCTCGTTGCGCGAACTCCTTCACGCCGCCGACGAAATCGAAAAGTCCGAAAACCTTTCGCAACTGCCTGACAAAAAGTGGATTGCACAACTTATAAAACCCGGCACATCGCTCGGCGGCGCACGTCCAAAGGCTTGTGTTATTGACGAAAAAGGCAATCTGACGGTAGCAAAATTTCCGTCCCGAAACGATGATTACGATGTGGGTTTGTGGGAACATTTTTGTTGCCTTTTGGCAAAAAATGCCGGTATCAATGTGGCTGAAACGCGAATCATCGACACAGGACAAAAATATCACACTTTGCTTTCACGGCGTTTTGACAGGGACGTCAACGGGCGGCGCATACATTTTGCATCGTCGCTTACGATGCTTGGTTTTCAAGACGGCGACGGCAGCAGAACGGGCAAAGGCTATTTGGACATTGTGGATTTTATTCTTCAAAATGGCGGCAACGTAACCTCCGATTTGGAGCAACTTTTTGCGCGTGTGGCGTTTAATATTTGCGTTGGCAATTGCGACGACCATTTCAGAAACCACGGTTTTCTACTCACCAAAAACGGTTGGCAACTTTCGCCCGCCTACGACCTCAATCCGTCCCTCTCGTACGACCACGCCATAATGATAACTGACTATACCAATCGCTCTGATTTACAGATGCTTTACAACAATTGCGAATCGTATATGCTCGAATCTCCCAAAACCAAAGAAATCATCCAACGAGTATGCGATGCCGTATCCGATTGGCAATGCTTGGCGGTTAAATTGCAGATTTCAAAGGCTGAAATGGAGATGTTTGGAAAGAGGTTTGAAGAGGGATGTAATATAAAATATGGTTTATAAAAATGGGGGGTTAAAGTAAAACATATTTTATGTTGTAGATATATCGGAAATTCTGTCCTTATAGTAGAGCCGCAATGCGTACGGCTCAAATTTATATATGAAAGTTTTTATGACAATGTTTGAATTTTTTGGAGAAATTATCAAAAAAATAATTAACTTTGCGAAAACTAAATGATAATTGTTTCGCAATATGGCAGAAAAATATACAGTAGAACATCAGCCCTTGGAATCTATATTGGGTTTCATTATGTCGGGTCAGATTGCTATTCCCGAAATTCAGCGTCCTTTTGTTTGGAAACCAAAACAAGTCAGAGACTTGATAGATTCGTTGTATATGGGATACCCGACGGGGTATCTGATTGTGTCGCAAAGTCCTGATTTGAAACTCAAAGACGGCTCAATTTCTCGTGGCAAAAAAATAATGATTGACGGTCAGCAGCGTATAACTGCACTAATGACCGCAATTATAGGGTATAAGGTTACGAATTCGGACTTCAATCAATATCGTATCAAAATTTCGTTTAACCCTTTGGCGAATGACGATGATGAAGAAAAGTTCAAAGTGCAGACCCCCGCTGTATTGAAAGACAAAAGATGGATTGCCGATATTGCAGAAGTTTTCAAAACAGGATTTAGTAGTTATAGTTTTGTAAATAAATATTGTAGTGACAATGAAGATGTTGATCCTGACGAACTTAGCAAAATTATTACTCGGCTCGTTGAAATAAAGAACCGCCACATTGGTATTATTTCGTTAAGCGATAATCTGTCAATTGACGAGGTAACAGAGATTTTCATACGCATTAACAGTCAGGGAACAAAACTCAATCAAGCCGATTTTGCGATGTCGCGTATGGCTGCAAACGAAAAATTTGGCGGAAATACTTTGCGTAAGGCTGTTGAATATTTTTCGCATCTTGCCATCGCGCCAAATTGGTATCCGGAAATGGTAAAAGACCAAGCGTTTATGACAACACCTTTTGCCGCGCAGATGTCGTGGCTCAAAAACGACACTGACAGTATTTACGACCCTGATTTCAACGATATTTTGCGCACGTCTTTTATGTACAAATTCAACCGCGCCAAGATGAAAGACCTTGTGGCATTGTTGGAAGGCCGTAATTTTGAAACCCGTGAAAACGAAGAGACGATTTCGGAAGAAACTTACAGTAAAATGTCTGATGGAGTGTTGGAATATATGAGCAAATATAATTTCCAAAATTTTGTACTTGCGCTAAAAGCAGCAGGATTTGTTCATCAAAAGTTTATTAATTCACAAATGACATTGGATTTTGCTTACACGCTGTACCTCCTGTTGAATGCTGCTCCCGACATCGAGAAAACCCAAATCAAGCATTATGTTCAGAAATGGTATGTAATGACAACACTTACAAGTCGTTACATTTCTTCTCCCGAAACGTCAATGGATTATGATATTAAACGCATAAAAGAGCGTGGTTTTGTAACTTACCTTGCAGAAATAGAACCTGCTGAACTATCAGACAACTTTTGGAATACACAGTTGCCGCAACGCCTTGAATCGGCTTCTGTTACAAGTCCGTATCTGAATGTATTTTTTGCAGCGCAAATCAAGTTTGGCGACAATGCACTGTTTTCTAACGGCACAAAAGTTAGCGATTTGATTTCCGCCGGAGAAGTGCATCATATTTTCCCGCGCAAATACCTTATCAAACAAGGAATTGTTGACAGAAACAAATACAATCAGATTGCAAATTTTACCTACTTGGATCCCGTAATCAACAAGAGCATTTCAGATGATGCGCCAAATGTTTATTTTAAAAACGCTTTCAATGCCTGTTTGACAAACAAAACATTGTTCGGCAGCATTTCGGACACAGAAATGTTGAAGGAAAATCTTGCGTTAAATTGTATTCCGTCAGATATTGTCGATATGCAAGCCGCTGATTATGAGGCGTTCCTGACAAAACGCCGCAAACTTATGGCAGAAAAAATCAGAAAGTATTATTATTCGTTGTAACACAAAAAAACAAAATACAACGGACAAATAAAATTGCACAATATGGAATCAAAACTTTTCAAAGCCGCTTTTTCGCTTTGCCGCGAAAATTCCGACGAAATTTATAAAAGCCCCGGTTTCAAAGACCATTCGATTGTAACGGAATATTATGTCCACCCGAACAATTATTCCAAAACCGGAACAACGACACTTTCGCAGCCTATTGCGGAAGGTGCGGTTTTGTTCGCGGAATTTTTGAAAAACAACATCAACGGCGGATTGTATTTGAGGGACAAAAATGATTTCTATATGGATTTTTCTGTTCCCGAAGACTGGAAAAACGCAGGAGTTTTTGATTCAGATATTTCTCTTTACAAAGTTTTGGCGAAGGATGATTTTGTGATGTTATGCGCTTATAATAAGAATAATACATCCATAAAATCTAATACCGACAATCTTTTGGAACATTACAAAATCTGTGTCGCATTTGCAATGCTGGCAGCACGGGATTTTGTAGAAAACAACGACATAAGAAATGATTTTCAAGATTTCTTGAAAGATGAAACACCGGGCAGTTTTGCTGTTTTGTGCGAAGATTTTTATCAGACTCACAAATTTTCAACCTATAACGTACATTATCACGATATAAAAGTCAAAAAAGAATCATATCAAAAAATTGACTTTCAGAAAGATACACCGCAAACTAAGTCTGAGGAAATTCTGATTCAAAAGTTTTCTTTCAATGAGTTTTCCATTGAGCAAAAGGCGTTGATACCTAATTTGAGCGGTGAATTTCAGTTGGATTCAGGGCTTGTAAATATCTGTAACGCAGTGGTTAACGGAGATGTCAAGACCGTATTGCTGCATGGTCCGGCGGGAACGGGAAAAACTGTTTCGTGCAAATTGATTTGTCAGAATACGGGGCTGCCCGTGATGGAAACCGTCAACTGTACAGAAAACCTCGATGAGTTTATCTTAGGAAAATTTATCCCCTGCGGCAGTGAGATTGTTTTTAAGGAAAGTTTTGTTACAAAGGCAATTAGAGAAGGCGGAGCGGTGGTTTTTGAAGAAATTAATTTTGCAAAACCACAGTATCTGTCGTTTTTAAATTCTTTGTTGGACGACAACGGTTTTGTACGCTTGGACAACGGCGAGGTGGTAAAACGCCACAAAAATTTCCGTTTTTTTGCGACGATGAACATCGGTTATTTTGGTACAAAACAATTAAATCAGGCTCTTTACAACCGTTTTAATGTTGTCGTTGAAATTGCGCAACTGTCTGATTCAGCGGTGGAAAGAATGTTGGTTTGCAGAGTTCCAGAATGTAAAAAGAACGTCAAAAAAATTCTGAACGCATATCATAAAATCAAGAAAAAAATCGAAGCGGAAGAACTTGACATTGTGATTTCGCCGCGCAACCTTGAAAACTGGGCTCGTCTTGCAAAATACGAAGGTTACGCTGCCGCAGCCGAAAAGACAATCATTCCTGTGGCAAAATGCGACCGCCTGTTGGAAAAAACGTTACGTTCTATAATTGAGGTGTTTAAATGGGATTAATATGGACGTGTTGGAGAAATTTTTGTCAGACAGCAACATTAAAACCGAAGAAAATTTTTGCAAGACTTTCTCCGAGAATCCGCATGTAAAACTTTATTTCCAGCATGACAACCGCGCATGGACAAACGGAATGATGATTCACTCTGACCCTCAGTTTCTTGAAATTTATGATAATGTTTTAGTTTTGATGCGTGTTGAGGAATTGCTTAAAACCGGCGAAAAATTTTCCACCAACACATGGCTTGCACTGAAAACCGTAACCCGTGCCTTGTCGCTTCACGAATGTCTGCATATTTTGTATACGGATTTTTCGATTAACGTCCCTAATGACGTAAAATGCAGGAACTCAAAGAATAAGGCGTTTGTCTTGCATGAAATTTTCAATATCGTTGAAGACGCTTTTATTGAGGCTTACGGTGCGTCAGTTTATGAAAATATTACTGGATTTTTGAAGTTTATCCGTGCTGCCGTTGCTTATTCTTCGGAATCAGAACCTGTGAAAATCAAGGATAAAAAGGCAAAAAACATTTTGGAATATCTCAATTACATGACAGATTTCATGCTGTACAGACCTTTTTCAAAACGTGAAAACCAAAATCCTGAAATTTCAGAATATATCGACAAAACAAAGCGGTTGTTTTGGGACGGCTCGGTTCAGAAAACCTGCAAAAAACGTTATGAATTTGCACGGAGAATTTTTGACATAATCCATCCGTTAATTCCCGATGATGAAGTCATTATTGAGGAACTGCCCGAGGCGGAAACGCTTTCAAAAAAGTCTGTCAGCAGTAATATTTACCGGAATTGCAACCATCCAAAAACCGCCGACAAAGAAATTACCCGCCGTCTTTTTACGGATTTGGACGGCAATCCGATTGATGAGGACAACGAAGATTTTTTATTGGCTTTGATTGATTTTGAGGATTTTGAAGATTCCGAAAAAGACGAAAACGGTGATGTAAAAGTAGTTGAAACAGAAATAGTTTTTCCGGCAAATTTTAATTTCAGAAACATCGTTAAACACAGAGAAATCAGAATAGAGCAAAACCGTTATAAAGCGGATTTAAGTTTCAAAGACCGTTATGATGAAGTTTTGGAGCGGAACAAAAGTGTTGTCAGTAATTATAAATCCAAAATTTTTGATTTGTTGCAAGCGGAAACCACGCTGATTGGCAACAAATATCTTTTTGGCGAGGGAATTTCCTCAAAGCGTTTAGGCGATGTCAAAAGGCGTTTTTGGTACAAAAAAGAACATGGGAAAGAGATTCCGCCACTTTCGGTTTTGTTCCTGATTGACGGCAGCGGTTCGATGAGTGGCGGGAGAATCAAAAACGCAATTACAGCCTCGGTGATTATTCATGAAGTTTTGGCCTTTAACGGCATTGAACATTGTTTTGCAGAGCACCGCGCAGGTTTCGATGAGCCGTATATAGACGTGAATATTTTGACGGATTTTAATTCCCGTCCGTCGCAAAAATACAATTTAATGAAAATGAAAGCCGGGGGAGACAACCGCGATTCTTTGGCTTTGATGTGGGCTGAACGTTATTTAAATCTCTGTGCCTCAAACGAAAACAAGTTTATAGTTATAATTTCGGACGGTTTGCCGGCTCACGAATTTGACAAATATTATCCGCCTTTGTCGGTAATGGATACAGCACTGACAGTCAGTAAAATTTTACAACGGGGAACAAAAATTGCCGCCGTAGCCTTGGATTACGAAAACAGTTATTCAACCTACGACAATCTTAAACAAATTTATCCTTACCTTGTCAGTTGCAATAATTTGGAACGGCTTCCGGCGTTGCTTTTCAAGATAATTGTAAAGATGATTGAGAAGTGAGAAATATTTTTATGGTAAAATGTTAAAAAATAATTAACTTTGCGGAAAACTTATAAAAAAAATGATACATATTTTATACTCCATAAAAGAAATCAAAACCCAATACCCGACGGGGGATTTGCCGGTGCTGGTTTCGTGCAGCAACCAAAACGAATATATCTGTAAGTATATGCGTTTTGATTCGGCAGCCTACAAGTTGGCAAGCGAACTGATAGGCGCACAACTTGCTGATTTCTGGGGTATTAATACACCTAAATTTTGTTTTGTAAATATCAAACCTGAACATTGGAAAAATTTTAATACGCCTCATAACAATTCCGCGCCCGCAATGGAATGTTTCTCTTGAAATTGTAGAAAATAAATTGTCCCGGTTGTTTGAAACAGACTGGATAAAAAATTGTTGGGACAGTTATGAACAGATGTTTAACAAATTATTTAAATGAAAAATTATGACACAATTTCAATACAGCATAGTTTACGGACTTTTGAACATTGAGACCACCGAAAGGCTGAGCCTCGGAATTATCTATTTAGATGATGCAAAAATTTCGGTAAAATATTCGCAGAAAAAACTCGGTGTTTTAAAATCGCTTTTAAATTCAAGCTGTTACCGTGCATTGTCTGAAATCATTACGTCAATGGGTAAAAACAACAGTATAAAATCTCCAGACCGTATAAACTATCTTTCGCGGTATTCCAACAATCTGATTCAGTTTTCACCCTTGACGACGATAGACCTTGAACCAACGCCCAAAAATTACAAATGGCTTTTTGAAACTTACGTTTACAAAAAGCCGCAATGAAATTTGTAATAGTTTTGTGAAAAAATTATCTTTCATTTTTCCAAAAATT
>Ga0326511_10005332_pt1 | contig 10148 bp, 10 predicted proteins | sample 0_2496_0518_D_FD_203701 | JGI IMG/M metagenome (GOLD analysis project Ga0326511, IMG submission 203701) | Bovine rumen microbial communities from UC Davis, California, United States - 0_2496_0518 | ecosystem: Host-associated > Mammals > Digestive system > Stomach > Rumen | place: USA... | reverse complement strand
CTTCAAATTTTCTCCGGGGGGACTTTATGCGTGATATTTTTGACTGGGAGGGGGTGCCGGATGGCCATTTCTACTCTACTTCTACCAGGGTGCAAGTGAATGTATATTTCTGGGCCCGGTGAACCCAGACTCCTTTCACGAAAAGAACTCTTGCATCCATTTGTACCCTGATAAAAGTAGAGTAAAAGTATAGTGAAAGGATGTGAAACACCATGGGAAGGAGATCAAACAGTGATATTTCTTCTGAAAACCAAGAGGAATTTGTATCTCAACTCACGGCGTCAACACCAGAGGGCCGTGAGAACGAGATGATTATGCTTGCTTATCTCGAAGTTGAGCAGAGAATCAGGAACCACACAGCAACTTCTCAGGAACTCGTTCACTTTTTAAAGATGGGTTCCGAAAAAGAACGACTTGAAAGAGAAAAACTCGAAGTTGAGATGGAGTTGCAAAGGGTTAAAGCCGATGCAATCGAATCCAGCAAGCATATGGAGGAACTTTACAACAACGCTATAGCCGCTATGAAACTTTACAGCGGTTCAGAGGAGGATTAGTCATGGCCTTTCTAACTTACAATGAACTAATCCAACTCAAGACCTTCGAGGAGCGGTTCAATTACTTAAAAGTAAACGGCAGGTGTTCCGAAGAGACTTTTGGAGGTCACCGTTTACTTAATCAGATGTTGTATAGATCTCCACAGTGGCAAGACATAAGACAGAGAGTAATCTTAAGAGATAATGGTTGTGATTTAGGTATAGAAGATAGACCAATTAACACAAAGGTCATTATCCACCATCTAAATCCTATTACTATTGAGCAGGTGACGAATTTCGACCCTGCTATTTTTGACCTTAACAATCTGATCTGCTGTTCTCACGCCACTCATAACGCAATACATTACGGAGAAGGCGATAAACTTACTCCAACAAATCTTACAGAAAGGACGCCGGGTGATACTCGGTTGTGGTGACAATTAATGGGATTTTATGACACAGATTACCTCGAACACCATGGAGTCCTCGGACAGAAGTGGGGCGTTAGAAGGTTTCAGGATAAGAATGGACGCATAACATCAGAAGGAAAAGAGCGCTATCGTCGTGATAAGACATTAAATAATGTTGGTCGAGCTCTTACAAATACGACAGTTGGTCAGAGACTCGCTGTGAACCTTAACAAGGGTTACAGAGAGGATAAGAAGGAAATCCGGAATCTCTATAAACAGAAGAAAGAAGAACTCGGTGATGATAGAGAGCAGAAGAAGAGTCTTAGAAGCGATTACAAAAAGACTCTTGGTGAAGCAAGAACCACAGCAGCTCAGGTTAACTATGGTTGGCAGAGTGATGAGGTGAATAAGAAGATTCAGACTCAGTCTGTTGGTCTTGGTATTGGTAAGAGTTTACTTCTTGGCGGTTATGGAGCTAAAAGATATGACCAGGTTAAAGCAGATACTGATAGCACTGGAGATGCTGTACTTAGAGGTGTATTAGCATCCGTTGGAGATTATGCAACTTATGGTCTTCTTGGTGTTGGTGAGTATGCTTATGGACGAAATAAGGTGCTTACTAGTGAGAGAGAACAAGATAAGAAATAACAGGAGGACATCATGGGATATTACGATAACTATTTGGCCCACCATGGTGTATTGGGCCAGAAATGGGGAGTAAGACGTTATCAGAATAAGGATGGATCTCGTATAAAGTCAGGAGGAGAACCTGTTAGTACTACTGGGCTTAAGGTTATAAGTAAATCCGAAACTAAGTCCACTAAAGCAAAAGATGGTTCCACATATTATACAAATACTAAAGACCATACTCATAGAAGTAGCAATACTACTACAGAAGGTAATGGTAAGAAAGAGCGTCGCAGTGTAGTTGGTACAACTTTGGGAATGTATGGTGGTACTGCTGCCCAGGTTGCATTAGCCGCAACAACTGGTTATGTAATGCCTATGACGCTTGGAATGACAACTTTAGCTTCTATTGCTGGAACTGCTGCATTAATCGGTGGTGATATTTCTGCCCATAAAGCTAATAAGAAGACTAAAGAGTTTGCTAAAGAGCGAGAAGGCGAAACAGTAGATTCTAAAACCGGATTCCATAAAAAGAATAAGTCTTACACGTTGGAAGAAGATATTGAGAGAGTTAATCCTGAGTATAACACTTGGGCTACTAATACAAAGAACAATTGCGTACTTTGTACAATGTCTCTCGAGCTTCGTTTAAGAGGCTATGATGTCACCGCAAAGAAGACCATGGAAGGTTACACAGATACAGAATCCAGAGATTTCTTCAAAAACAGTAAGACTAAGATGATAGCCGGATCTAAAACAGATGGAGAGTTAATTACATCTCCTGGCTTTATGATAGACAAAAAGTCTAAGAATACAATGGTTAATTCCACGATAGACGATCTCAAAAAGAATAAGAATCAACGAGGAAACATGAGTATTGTTTGGGATGGAACCTTATCTGGTCATTCGGTTATGTATATGAATGATGGAAAGGACATTAAGATAATCGATGCCCAGTGCAATAAACAATATGTTGGAGAAGACGCTTGTAGAGATTTCTTAAACAAGACCTCTCAGGTTTGCTTAACCAGACTCGACGATAAACAGATTGATTACAGATATATTAAGGAGGTAGCGGCATGATTTCACCGGAGAATGCAGCGAACTTAGTATTAAAGAAGACAGGTTACAAGAATCTTTGTAACGTAAGAGATTACGATTCACAGCATTATGTTGTAATGGCTACGCCAGATACAAATACTTTCAAAGGCTATCAGACAACTTTTGGAGTTGATAAGAATACTGGAGCTATTACGAACTTTATGCTTAATGCTGACACAGTAGATGCTTTCCAAAGCGCCAAAATCGTATTCTCCTAATAACAGAAAGGAGGGCGTACTATGGCGAGCGCGTCCATACTCGACGATGTAAAATCGTCAATCGGTATTGTACCGGAATACACAGAGTTCGATCAGCAACTCATCATCTTGATTAACTCTGCTTTCTCGACCCTCCATCAGCTTGGCTATGGTCCGGATGAAGGCTTTGAGATAGAGGACAATACTACAACTTGGGATGAATACATTACGGCATCCCGATTTAACTTCATAAAGTCATACATCATCGCCAAAGTACATGTTGGATTTGACCCTCCGACAAGTTCTATAGCGATGAATGCTTTAGAGAAACAGATTGCAGAATACGAGTGGAGAATTAATTCCGAAGCCGAATGCTACAGAGAGGAGGGTGCTTAAATGGGATACTATGATACAGACTATCTGGAGCACCATGGAATTCTTGGTCAGAAGCATGGTCGTAGAAATGGTCCTCCGTACCCTCTTGGAGCTGGAGATCATTCATCTGCAGAGAAAAAAGCAGCTTCTGCAGCAGGCGTTAAGGTTGGATCTGATTCCGGTAAGGGTTCTATAGAGAATGTTAAGAAATCTGGCGGTGGATCTGGAGGAAGTTCGTCATCCAAAACGAAAAAGGCTCCACTTACAGAAGAGGAGAAGAGACTTAAGGCTGAGGAAGCAAGGCTGAAAGGTGATAGTAAGAACATTAACAAATACATGGATAAACTTACTACCGATGAACTTCGTGATGCTCAGACCAGAGCCCAGATCAAGAAGAGTCTTGCTGAGGAAAAGCAGTCGAAGGCTGATAAAGAGAAACGCGAGGCTATGCTTTCCGGCGATAAGGAGAAAGTCAAAGAGTATGCTGACAAGATGTCCTATTACGAGCTTCAGGAAGCTATGAATAAGGTCGATCTTATGGCTAAACTCAATAGAGTTCCTCCTGAACCCACAACAATGGACAAGATCGATGCTGCTATGAAGAAAGTAGATACCGCAAGGGACTGGATGGATAAGGGGCTTAAAGCTTACGATGCTCTTGCAGCAATCAACAATACTTTCAACAAGGAGCATCAGTGGCCTAGAGCTGAGTTTGGTGGTAACAAAGACAATAATAACAAGAAGAACGACAACTTCGAGAATACTGCCAAGAAGCTTATAGCCGATGCTCAAAATGCCCATGCTCAGAACCAGGATCGGAAGACTTTTAATCGACAGCTAGATCAGAATGACAAAGCTCTTGAATTCGAGAAGCAGAAATACGAGGATCAGAAGAGACAAGCAGAGGAAACTAAGAAGGAAGAAGCTCGAGAAGCTAAGAAAGAATCCCGTGCTGAAAAGAAAGCAGAGCGTGAGGCTAAGAAAGCTGAGAGAGAAGAGGAGAAGAGACAGGAAGAAGAAACACCTACTACTCAGCAATACAAACCCGACTACGAGACATCTTCCAGGAAGGTAGATGAACGTCTTACTGCAAATGAAGAGGCTATGTTCGAAGCTATCTCTAATCCTAATGCTTTCGATGCGGATGGCAACTTCAATTGGGATGAGTACGACAAGCGTAGATAAAAGGAGCTTACTATGTTATCAAATACTGCTACACCCAGGTATTATGGTAAGTTCCGTGATGCAGTTCTAAATGGAGAGATTCCTGTAAATGAGATGATCTCCTATGAGATGAACCGCATTGATGCATTAATTGCCAATCCGGAATACTACTACGATGACAAGGCTGTAGAAGGATGGATAGCATTTTGTGAAAAGGAGCTTACACTAACCGACGGATCCGATCTGGAAATGTTGGATTCGTTTAAACTCTGGGGTGAACAAGTATTTGGATGGTACTACTTCGAAGAACGACCTATCTGGAACCCTAATGCTAAGGGAAAAGGTAAAGGTGGTTATGTTAAAAAGCGATACAAGAAGCGTTTAACTCTTAAGCAATACCTTATCGTAGGACGAGGTGCTGCTAAGACTCTATATGACACTTGTATACATGCTTATTACGAAAATGTAGATACCTCAACAACAGTACAACTTGCAACAGCACCGACTATGAGACAAGCAGAGGAAGTTCTCGGGCCTTATAGGACTGCAATAGCAAGAGCCCCAGGCGATCTATTCAAGTTTTTAACAGAGGGTTCACTTCAGAACACTACTGGCAATAAGAAAGATAGACTTAAGCTTGCTTCTACAAAGAAAGGTATACAAAACTTCATTACCAACTCTTTACTGGAAGTAGTTCCTATGTCTATCGACAAATTACAGGGAAGAAGAGACCGTGTAGCCTCTGTTGATGAGTGGCTTTCATGTGATATTAGAGAAGATCCTATAGGCGCCATAGAGCAGGGATCATCCAAACTAAATGATTACTTGATTATAGCCACTTCTTCAGAAGGAACTATACGAAATGGTGTTGGCGATACCATAAAGATGGAATTACTCAAAATATTGAGGGGTGAATACTATGCTCCTCACATCTCTATCTGGTGGTATCGACTAGATGATGTATCAGAAGTTGGTGATCCACGAATGTGGGTTAAGGCAAATCCTAATATTGGTAAGACCGTTACCTATGAGGTTTACCAAAGGGATGTAGAGAGAGCTGAGAAGTCTCCTGAGAACAGGAATGACATCTTAGCCAAGAGATTCGGAATCCCAATGGAGGGTTATACCTACTTCTTTACATATGAAGAAACTCAACCACATAGTAAACAAGACTTTTGGAATATGTCTTGTTCAATGGGAGCAGACTTGTCACAGGGTGGTGACTTCTGTTCTTTCGTATTCTTATTCCCGTTGTCACAATTTAGGTTTGGTGTAAAAACCATTAACTATATTTCCGAATTTACATTACATAAACTACCTACAGCAATGAGAGCGAAGTATGAACAGTTCATAAAAGAGGGATCATTGACTGTTATGGACGGAACTATTCTGGACATGATGGAGGTCTATGAGGATGTAGACAGATACATAATACACAATGGTTATGATGTCCGTTGCTTAGGATATGACCCCTATAATGCCAGAGAGTTTGTATCAAGATGGGTTACTGAGAATAGTGAATTCGGTGTAGAAAAGGTTATCCAGGGTGCAAGAACAGAGTCAGTACCTCTTACTGAGTTAAAGAAATTAGCATCTGAACGAATGCTTATATTTGACCAGGACATGATGACTTGGACCATGGGTAACGCAATTACCATTGAGGATACTAATGGTAATAAGAAGCTATTGAAAAAGAGTTACGAGGCTAAGATCGATGCCGTTGCTGCTATGATGGACGCTTTTGTGGCTTTTAAACTAAACAAAGACATGTTCGATTAAGGAGGAACGGTATGGGATATTTCAATATGACCTATTACGACTCTTTGATGCATTCAGAAACCAGAAGGGATCTTAACGGTACGTCCATATCCAAAGAAAAAGGTACAGATGGAAAAGCCAATAACACTTCTGCTTACAATCATGACTACTACATGAAGAACAAAGAGAAGTGGGGAGTTGATTCTAAATACTCCGAGTATACCGATGACGATAAGGATTTCGATGAGAAAAACTACGATGAAAAGAATCGTCTTGGTGATACGGACTTCTATGGTTTCCAGAAAGCTGATGGATCATGGGTAATACTCGAAGAGGATATGAAGTGGACACTTCCTGCTGGAATGGATAAAGCTGCTCTTATTAAAGCACTTGAAGCATTCGATAAAGCCACGGAAGCGAAGAGAAATGCCGGTGAGAAGTATACTGCAGATGACTGGCAGAAAGCAGCAACCGATGCTATCAATGGAGCTATAAAGGGTAATTCCAAGACTAGCTCAAAAGAGTTTGATGTTGATGCAGCTGCTATGGATGTAATCCGAGGCAAGTACAAGAACGGTAAGGAACGTAAGGATGCTCTTGGAGCAGATTATGAGATGGTCCAGAAGAGAGTTAATGAGATGATGAAGAACGGTGTTGGTAAATCCGGTAGTTCTTCAAGTTCATCTACACCGGCACCTGCCAATACAAGTTCTACTAGCAATACATCTTCCACTGCTTCAACTGGTAACGCATGGTACAACCAATATGCTAATAGGGTTGCAGAAGCCCAGGAGCAAAAGGCTGCTAAGGAGCAGGAAAAGAGAAAAGATCAGCAAAAGTGACCAATATAGAACGGAGGTAATACTAAATGGCTACAGTAGTACAAAGGTTCCGATCTAGTTGGAACGCATTTTTAGGGAGAGACCCGACGAAAGACCTTATGGAATACAACATCACCAACTTTAATAGTTATAGTTCGGTTCCATACCACAACAGGTTTAATACTAACAACGCCAGATCCGTTATAGCATCTATTTACAATAGAATTGCTGTAGATGTAAGAGAAATCAACATGGTACATGCAAAGATGGATGAGAATGGTCACTTCAAAGAAGTAATTGACTCGTATCTTAATAGATGCTTAACCATAGAATCTAATATTGACCAGACTGGTAAAGAAATGATCCAGGATATAGTCGAATCTATGTTCGATGAAGGTGTTGTAGCAGTAGTTCCTGTTGATACTGACTATGATCCAACTGGTGAAAGTGAAAGATGGGATGTATTGTCACTTAGGGTCGGTCGAGTTTCCGAATGGTACCCTAAACATGTTAAGGTACATCTCTACAATGAAAACGATGGGCAGTTCAAAGACATAATTCTTCCTAAAGATATGGTTGCTATAATCAACAACCCTTTCTATGCAACTATGAACGAACCCAACTCAACTCTACAGAGATTACTAAGAACTATAAATAAATTGGATGCTCAAAATGATAAGTGTACCAGTAATAAGTTGAACATGATTATACAGCTTCCATATGTTCTTAAGACTCCTCAGAAGAAACTTGAGGCTGAACGCAGACGAAAATCCATAGAACAGCAGCTTGAGGATTCCCCTTTAGGAATTGCATATACGGATGGTACTGAGAAGGTCATGCAGCTTAATAGACCTATAGAAAACGATCTATGGCAGCAGGTGAAAGACCTTACTACAGAACTATTCAATAAGATGGGTGTAACTCAAAGTATTTTGGATGGTACTGCTGATGAAGCAACCATGATTAACTACTTTAACAATACCATTGCACCTATTTGTTCATCTATTTCTGATGAGTTTAGAAGAAAGTTCTTATCTAAGACTGCTATTAGTCAGGGACAGGACATCTATTTCTATAGAGATCCGTTTAAGTTAGTTCCTGTATCACAGCTTGCAGACATTGCTGATAAGTTCAGAAGAAATGAGATCATGACTTCTAACGAACTTAGAGCAGAGATAGGTATGCTGCCTTCAGATTCTGCTAATGCTGAAGAGTTGAGGAATCCTAATCTGAACGCTTCGAAAGAAGAACTACAGAACAGAGAGGGAGTAACAAGTACTGAAGAAACGGATGAGTAATCCGATTTTTCATAAATATTTAGAAGGAGGAAATAATCCATGTCAAAGAAGCATTATGACTTTGCTGGTTGGGCTACTAAGAATAACATACGTTGTTCAGACGGTAGAACAATAATGCATGGAGCATTCTCCGCAGATGATGGAAAGCGTGTTCCGTTAGTATGGAACCACCAGCACGACAATGTAAGAAATGTTTTAGGACATGCAGATCTCGAGGAAAGACCTGATGGTGTCTATGCTTATTGTTCATTCAATAACACAGAGCACGGCCAGGATGCAAAAGACTGTGTAAAGCATGGAGACATTGTTGCTCTTTCTATTTATGCAAATCAGCTGAAACAGGATGGTGCTAATGTGATTCATGGCGCTATCAGAGAAGTTTCACTTGTACTTGCAGGAGCAAATAGAGGGGCCATTATTGATTCGGTTCTCGAGCATGGTGAGCTTTCAGAAGATTCTGCAGAGATCAGTTTCGTCGGATATGGCGATATCAAACTTCGTCATTCAGAAGATGACGACGATCTTGATGAAGAAGAGATCGAAGAGGATGAGATCGAGGAAGAAATAGAAGACGAAGATGAAGAAGCTGATGAAGAGCTCCATCATGCTGACGGCGAAGACAAGAAAGAGGATAAGAGTGATGACGACGAGACAGTCGCTGATGTCATGAATACCCTCACCGACAAACAGCGTAAAGCAGTTGCGATCATTCTTGAGCAGGCTATAGCAGACTCGAAAGAGAATGCATCCAAGTCCATTAGCCATGCTGATGGCGATGCTCAAAATGACACCAAAATCTCCGAAGATGGAGAGGAAACTGTTCAGGATGTTTATGACACCCTTACAGAAAAGCAGAAGAAAGTAGTTGCTTTCCTTATAGGAAAAGCAGTCGAAGACAAAAATGATTCAGAAGGAGGATCAGAAATGAAACATAACGTTTTTGAGGGTTCTGAGACTGTTCAGAACACAATTTCACACGCTGAGGTTCATGAGATCTGCAGAGTTGGTAAGCAGATGGGATCTCTTAAGGCTGCTGTAGAGCAGGCATATGAAGAAGGCGTTCTTCAGCATGCTGATGGCGACTATGGTATAACCAATATTGATTATCTCTTCCCGGATGCAAAGGCACTTACTCCCGAGCCTGAGTTCATCAAGAGAGATATGGGCTGGGTTGATGACGTTATCAACGGCGTTCATAAGACACCTTTCAAGAGAGTAAAGAGTATCTTCGCTGACATTACCGAGGATGAGGCTCGTGCAAAGGGTTACATCAAGGGTAAGTTCAAGAAGGAAGAGGTATTCACTCTGCTTAAGAGAACAACCGATCCCCAGACCATTTACAAGAAACAGAAACTGGACAAAGACGATCTTGAGGATCTCGAGGACAACTTCAATGTACTGCCTTGGATCAAGAACGAGATGAATATGATGTTCAGAGAGGAAGTTGCTCGTGCAATCCTTATCGGTGATGGCCGTCCTTCTTCTTCCGACGATAAGATCCAGGAGTCTCACATCCGTCCTGTATACAACGACGAAGATCTGTTTACTGTAAAGGTTCCTGTAACAGTTGCTGCTAACGCTACTGAAGATGACATCGCTAGAGCACTGATCCGTGCTATGGTTAAGGCTCGTAAGCAGTACAAGGGTACCGGTAACCCTACTTTCTTCACTACTGAAGATTACCTTACCGACTGCCTGCTTCTCGAGAATGGTATCAACGAGCGTCTCTACAAGAGCGAAGCTGAAGTTGCTACCGCTATGAGAGCTAGCAAGATCACTACTGTTGAGCCTATGGAAGGCAAGCAGATCGCTATCACTGAGGGTGGTTCTACAACCAATTATCCTCTTATCGGTGTGCTTGTTA
>Ga0326511_10005331_pt1 | contig 10149 bp, 10 predicted proteins | sample 0_2496_0518_D_FD_203701 | JGI IMG/M metagenome (GOLD analysis project Ga0326511, IMG submission 203701) | Bovine rumen microbial communities from UC Davis, California, United States - 0_2496_0518 | ecosystem: Host-associated > Mammals > Digestive system > Stomach > Rumen | place: USA... | reverse complement strand
CATATGGTGACACCGAGAGAGTAAAGACTCTGTTCCTCACAGAAAAGCATCAACGGATTAAGCCACTCTTCAACATCAAGGCCATACTCGACAAGAAGTAGAAATAGACTAACAGGCGCACGCGCGAGCAGGGTGACGCATCGCCGAAGTCAGGAGGACCAACTGCTGGTAAAACGACTCTTTGCTGAAACCAATGTTCTTTCAGTCATTTACCATCAATATGAACTTCAAAACATCGGATGAATTATGGCAACATATAGCAAAAAGAAACTGTTGGCAGCGCACCCCTCGCAGATTAATTCCATTGCAGAGGCTATCCAGAACGACTTTGTGCGCGACGGCTTTGAGGTGAATGTCGATACGCTGATGAGTGGTGGCAAGGACATCAGCATCACCAAAGGCAACCTTTTCAAGGCCGTACTGGGTATGCGTTCTGCCCTGAAGGTCACGCTCATCCCTCAGACAGACGGTGTGCTCTTCGATGCCAATGTGGGTATCTATGGCCAGCAGGCCATCCCCACCGTCATCTCCATGCTCTTCTTCTGGCCCGTGCTTATCACCCAGATATGGGGTCTGGTGGAGCAGTCCTCCCTCGGCGACCGTGCCTTGGCAGAGTCGATTAGAATGATTGAGAAGAAGGCAAAAGGGAAGGATGACAGATAGTAGTATGGACTACGTTTGATGTCTGACATATCTCAATCCGTTAAAGAATAATAAAAGTTACCCTATGGTAAATTACCATTGGGTAACTTTTCGTAAATTTGCAAATAAAACTTAATTTTGGACGTAACAATGAGTACATTTATTATTAATCTAAACGACACTATAACAATGAGCGATTCTGCAGTAGTGGAACTGGCTAAAGTTATTAACACCTGTCAGCCTTGTGTAAAAGAGGCACAGACAAGTAACAATGACGTTAAGATTGCTGTTATCATATGCGCAAGTGTGATACTGGTCACTTTTATCATTGCCGTCTTGTCATATTTTTGCTGTAAGAGAAAGGATAAAGAGCAAACAGGCCAGATTACAAAGCTTACCAAAGAAAATGGGGATTTAAAGGAGGAGAACGAGAACTTAAAAGGACAATTGACCAAAGCCTCTGAGGTCAAATCAGCTAAATCTAACGAAGAAAAGGCGAAGGTATTACTTAAAGATATAGTCTCTATGTCTAAAGACAAGGAAGGTGTTACAAATGTGGATACAGCTGATAGACTGTTAAAACTTTACAATGATATCTTGACTGAAATCAAAAAGCATAGTGATAACTAATAACTAAGCAGAGACTACCACCATGACACTTGAATTATGGAAATTTGTATCAGACAGCCTTCTTGATTGGAGGTTTGGCATCTGTCTAATCCTTTATCTACTGTTGGCTTTGGTCATCTGGCAAAAAGGGTACCGGATGCTGGAATGGGTCAGGCAGAAGCCCATGTCTGTAAAAGTGAGCATCATTATTGTTTCATTGCTTGTTTTCTATACAATCGGTTGTATTCCTCAAAATGCGACAGAACAAAAATATGGGTGGTGGTTTGCTTTACCAGTCGCTACAGTCATTGGCTCGTCCATGGTATTGGCGTGTTCCATTATCAACCGCTTTAGTTATCACATATCCACCGAGGAAACAAGACCGACCATACCAGAATCTTACAGGCGTCAGCGGAACATTGTGCTGCTGGCAAAGGCCATGTTCTGGATTTGGAGTTTAGGTTGGGTTATATATTTTGTAGCCATAGGCATTGCCCATCAGCCACATGTGGGCGCTGAGGTACTCCTAAGGTCAGCAGTAGCCTCCCTTGACCTATTTTGGATGGATATTGATACCAACGTGTTGGATGCCCTGGATAGTCACGATGTACTGAAAGGCATGCTCGTATGTGCCAGTTTTGCGGCAGTAGTCTGCCTAGCTACGTTGATTATGAGCCTTGTGTTGTCGCGTTTGATGGCTTTTCTTCACCTTAAAAATATTACCATCAATAGCGATCGAAATCATCTCTATGTATTCTTTGGTTTAGGTGATGCCTCAAAGATATTGGCAAAAAGCATCTTAAGAGAAGATGAGAAATCGGTAGTTGTATTTGTGGAAAATAGTTTGGCTGGAGAGGCAGAGCAAGATGAAGACAAGACAGATGGCTGGAAGAATATTGTCAGCCTGCTTACGCATCGTCGAAAGACTTTTATAGATGCAGATGAGAACGAACGTAGAGCGCTTGCTATTGCCAATTGCGACATTTGCGGGCTTGAGGGAGATGAAACAGATGTGTTGGGTAATATTGGCTTGGAGATCGTCAAGCAGTTGTTAGCAAAACTCAAAGAGACACAAGAGGGACAGTTACATGTGTTTTTCCTTTCAGAAAACAGGGACAACAACGTAAGAGCCACATCCATATTAGCCAAAGACCAGACAATAAGCAATCCGGCTTTTCAAACAATCATCTACTGTCATGCCCGCCGCAATGGTGTCAACAGAATTATCGAGGACTTGGATATTATAAAAGGAAGGAACTTATCCGTCAAGATTCTTGACTCTTCTCATCTTGCCGTAGAATCATTGAAGAGTCACAAGCAAAACCATCCAGTCAATTTTGTCAAAGTAAGAACGTTGAATGAGAGTAATCCCGGCACTGTATCATCACCATTAGAATGCTTGGTTGTAGGATTTGGAGAGACTGGTCAGGAAGTGGTAAAATTCCTCTATGAATTTGGAGCGTTTGTCAGTAGTTCTTCGTCCGCAGGGCATTCCGAAAGGACTCCATTCCACTGCTATGTTATAGACAAAGACATGGAAATGCTTGAAGGCCAGTTTATATCAGAGATTCCTGCTGTCAAATGCAAGAGAAGTTCAGACAGTGATATAGCAGACGCACCTATCAAATTCTATCCCCTCGATTTTAATACTGATGGTTTCTACACTGAGGTTCTGAAAAAAATTGTTCAAGCCATCAACTACGTAGTTGTTGCAGTTGGTGATGATGAGACGAATATGACAGTTGCTGTTGAAATTCTTCGCTATGTACGCAGATATCGAAACAACCTTGACGACTTCTGCATTTATGTCAGAGCATACGAAAAAGGATCTTTCAAGTATTTGAAAGACATTAAAGACCATTACAATCTGAGGCTCAGCGAAGACGGCGAAACCCCCGTAGAGAAGATTAAACTTTTTGGAGGAAATGAAGAAATCTATACTTACAATCTTGTTGTAAGAGATCAATACGAGATTGACGGTCGAGTATATTACGAAGCCTACAGGAGTTTACAAATAGACCCTGCAAATGATGAAGGTTCGTGGGAAGAAAGACGTGAAAGTGCGTTAACAAAGAAAAGGGGCACCAAATGGGAACGCATGAGCAAGATAAAAAGGAAAGAAAGCCAAGACCGTTCGAATGCCATTCATGCCAAGACGAAGATTCTGCTGTTAGAAAAGGCTGTTGGCGAAGAAAATGCAAGAGACTTTGGCATCAGGGTATTGAAAGGGAGAGATGGGAGACAATCCACCATCAGTTATCCCCATCTCAATTTCTCTGAGGACACCTTAATGCTTAACCTTGCTATGTGCGAGCATTTGCGCTGGAATGCCGCACATGAGATGATGGGTTATGTGAATAATAGGGATGGGCATGAATGTAACGAACTCCGAAAGAAGCACAATTGCTTAAAGCCCTGGGAGGAACTTGACAAAGAGTCTGATGCTGTTGACTATATTGACGACTATAAACTCTTCGACTATGGTGTGGTAGAGACAAGTTTTAAACTTGAATATATGAAATAATGACAGATCAAGAAATCATACAAGGACTGATTGCGAGGGACAATCGGGTGACGGAGGAGTTTTTCTTCGTCAAGTGTCGCCCGTTGTTCTATAGCATCATGCAGAAAGTGTTCGACTATGAGGTGGAGTACGACGAGATGGTGAATGAGTTGTACGTCTGTCTCATGGAGAACGATGCCATTAAGCTGCGGAACTTTGAATATCGCAGCAGCGTGTACCAATGGCTGAAGGTGCTGGCTATCCGCTTCTTTATTAATAAGCGGGGGCGAATGATAGATGACACGAGCCAGGAGACTCCTTATGATGGACGCCAACAAATGGCAGACTTAGAAAAGAATATGACAGCAGAAGGAGATATGGAACGGCTTTTTGACAACATGCCCAGTAAACGGTATGTGTATGTCATCCGTCGACTAATCCTCGAAGACTGTGAGTATGAGGACCTGGCTAAGGAGATGAATATTACTACGGCAAATCTATATAATATCAGACGGCGTGCGATGGCTCAACTGACTCGTGCCGCCCTTAATGACATCAAAAAGTATGGCAAATAAAGAATATATATCTGACGAGTTGTTGGCGGCCTATCTTGACGGTAATACTACCAAGGAAGAGACGGAGCAGGTCTTAAGAGCACTGAAGACAGACAAGGAACTTCAGGAAATGCTTGACATCGCCTTACAAGTCGAAGAAGAAAGTGCTGCTGTTGTTCCTGTAAATACAGCCTTTACAGAAGAGGTTCTACCTATGTTGCAAAAGGCGGCATTAAGCAATGAGAATATCTGTGCAGTCCTTTGCGAAATATACATATTGCATCGTCGCCAAATGCCTTACGACGAAGAATGGTTGTTGAATACAGCCCGAAGGAAAGACTGGCTGAAGCCCGAAGGAACTCCTCTTTATTGTTTAGGCAATTTGTTGGCGTATTCCGGTATGTTCGTCAGTAGGAAATACAATTCCACCCTTGAAGATCTACAACGGGCAATTGATAAAGACAATGATGTCGTGGTGGGTGTTGATAGAGAAAAACTCTATGCTGAAGAAGTGGATTTAGAAGATTTGACAAACCATGCTGTCGTAGTGACACATATAGGAGAAGAAACAGTTACAGTCTTTGACCCATACGAAGCACCCTATATTTCCAATGTATCGATGGAAGATTTTATGGATGCATGGAAAGAGTCACAGAACTACATGATACAGGTACTACAGTCGGTAGCAGAATATGAGCCACATCCTATAGATGTGGATAAGATTCCGTTGGATGGAGATTTAGAAGAACTCCAGGAGGCTATAGCAGAGAATGCGCATGATGTGTGGGCTGAAGCAAGAATGAAGGAAGGATGGACATATGGCAAGGAAAGGGATGATGTCCAAAAGCTACATCCAGACCTCATTCCCTATACTGCCTTGACTGATAGTGAAAAAGAATACGACCGTATCATGGCTTTCAACACCATCAAACTGGTGAAGAAACTTGGATATGACATTGTGAAACGAAACAGCTGATTAGATTATGGCATTTACACCTGATGAGGAAGACCTTGAGTATGCAATAGACGATTTGCAGAACCTCGAATTTAAGATGGACGAGGCTATCGGACGCGTGTTCAATAATGGGTACATTCTGATAGTGGGCAGTGAAGTGATTCTGAAACCACAGGTGGAACCGTCGGGTGATGTGTATGACTACCTGCTGCGGCATGTCAACCGCAAACTCAAGGGTAGCAGTTACAAAAACTTCGACGAGGTGATGCAGCATTCCGGTACCGAATCTGTAATGCCAAGATATTCATTCTTAAGAACCGACCGATGACACAAGAAGAGCGGCAGAAATATTATCTTGAATAAAAACTAATCGTCAGAATGATATAAAAATATGGCAAAGCGTAGAGAAATATGAAACAGTACTGCGGAGTTCCTTTTCTTATAGATAGTGGATAAGGCATAGAAGGCTACTATAAAGACAAAATGGCTTGTAGCACGCGAAAGACGATGGGCATATTTGTTAGAATGCCAAACAGATAATGCGACATCTGAAAAGAATTCTTGTACAACATTTGGCAGTTTGAAAGAATACTACTATATTTGCATAATAAAAAAGACTGAGTATGAAATATCCATTAGGCATACAGAGTTATGAGAACATCCGTGAAGACGGTTTCTTGTATATTGACAAGACAGCGATGGTCTATGAACTCGTGAAAGGCGGCAAGTACTACTTCCTGAGTCGTCCACGGCGCTTCGGCAAGAGTCTGCTCATCTCGACCTTGGAGGCATACTTTAGGGGAGAGAAGAATCTTTTCAAGGGACTGGCGATAGACAGCCTGGAACAGGAGTGGGCGGCGTATCCCGTACTCAAACTGTCACTGAACGTGGCAAAGTACGATTCTCCGAGCGTACTTGAGACAGTGCTGAACGATTCGGTAGACACATGGTGTAAGGAATATGGCATCAGCGTGGCTAACGATTTGCCATCACTCCGTTTCAAGAATCTTCTGACCACCCTTTATGAGAAGACAGGCAAGAAGGTGGTGGTGCTGGTGGACGAATATGACAAGCCACTGCTGGCAACGATGGGCGACGACACGAAGCAGGCGGAAATGAGGGGGATGCTGAAAGCCTTCTACGGCATTCTGAAACCTTTGGACGCCTGCGTACAGTTCGGATTCTTTACGGGGGTGACGAAATTCTCGAAAGTCAGCGTATTCAGCGACCTGAACAACCTGACGGACATCACGATGGACCGCCGCTATGCCGAGGTCTGCGGCTTCACGGAAGCAGAGATTCGACGGACGTTAGACGTACAAGTTGACGAGCTGGCTCAGGCCAATCGTCTGAGCAAGGAGGCATGCTACGCAAAGCTGAAGACAAACTACGACGGCTATCATTTCGAGCACGACACGGCAGGTATGTACAACCCGTACAGCCTGTTGCGGGTACTGGACGCGAAGGCATTCAAGGACTATTGGTTTGAGACGGGTACACCGACCGTTTTAGCTGAGGCCCTCAAACAGAGCGGCTACAACCTGGACGACCTGACACGGGATGAGGTGACCGCTGACCTTCTGGGCAGCATCGACGGCATAAACACCAATCCATTACCCCTTATCTACCAAAGCGGCTATCTGACCATCAAAGGCTATGACGAGGAATTCCAGATGTATGCGTTGGGATTTCCCAATCAGGAGGTGGAGCGAGGGTTCACGCGCTTCCTGATTCCTTACTACTCAAGCCTGAAAGCTAATCAAGGTCCGATGTTTATCGCTAACTTTGTCAAGGAATTGCGTGCCGGCAAGACCGAAGCGTTCATGCAGCGGCTGGAGTCACTCTTTGCGCAGAGCGACTATCAGGTTGTGGGCGATGCCGAGCTGTACTTCCAGAATGCATGCTGGGTCATCTTCAAGATGATGGGTTTTTACACTGAGGTGGAGCGTCACACCACCAACGGACGGATGGATATGGTTGTCCAGACAAAGGATTACGTCTATATCCTGGAGTTCAAGCTGGACAAGAGTGCCGACGAGGCCCTGCGGCAGATAGACGAGCGCCAGTATGCCAAGCCCTTCGAGCACGACAGCCGCAAGCTCTACAAGATTGGTATCAACTTCTCCACCAAGACCCGCAGGATGGAGGGCTGGAAGATGCAGGAACAAGTTTGTGAGTAGGACGGATTAAGGAAAAAGAATCATGAGCACATTAAAATAACAGACAGACTATGACCAACGAATCATTAGCAAAACTCTGTAAAGAGAAGGAGCAAGAACTGCTCTACTATTATTTTGGCAATCTTGTTAAGGCTGCTGCCATTGAGCAGTCAGAAACCATCGGCGAATATACCAAAGACCTGCCGCTGAAGATAGAGGCAGAGTATCGCGCTTATCTTGAAGGACTTTGGAAGGAATATGCACCCGAAGAGCTGAAGGGTAGTCCGCTGGTATTGGAAGAGAGGAAATTACGCAAACTGATGACTGACGACAATCGTGAGGCAGTGGATGCAGCCTATCAAGATGCCACCAAACGGACATTATGGGAAAGAATCTGTAAGACAAACCACGAAGATGTAGCTCGCTATAAGTCGGAACTCGAAGATTATACTCGCGAACTGCTGATGGTGATGCGCCATGACTTCCTGGAAGAAATAACGGGACAACATATCGAAAATAAGGCTTTTGAAGATGACTAAAGAACAAAATTACACGCCGCAGCCTATTGACGTAAGCGATGTCAAACTGCCAGATGAGTTGGCTCCATTGGTTGAGCAAATGTCGAAGAACGTGCATGAGGTTTGGGCTGCGTCACGCATCAGCCAGGGGTGGACATACGGCGAGCAGCGTAACGACGAGCTGAAGACACATCCGTGCCTCGTACCCTATGAAGAACTGCCGGAGGTAGAGAAAGCCTACGACCGCAACACCTCTCTTGACACGCTGAGACTCATCATGAAACTGGGATTCAAAATCAGCAAATAAAAACAGATACTAATAAAAAGTGTTCCTTTGAAAATAATTTTTACGATATGGGATTACTGACCAAACTGTTCGATAATGCGTCGGACACCGAGTTTAAGCTGGCGCAGGATTTAGTAGCCATTGCCATTGCTGATGGCGACATATCAGAGGATGAGCGCAGCATGATACGCCGCATCTGTATGGAAGAGGGTATTGGCGATGATATGCTCAATCGTTACATGGAAGGCCATGAGGGTGGCGATGAGCCTTTACCGTTTGCAAGCAACAGGGATAGAGTCAATTACTTGAAGCAGCTCATACGTGTGATGGCCGTAGACGGCTACAGTTCGCACATGGAGATATACCTGCTTGAAATTGTTGCAGCCCGACTGGGGCTTTCCTATATGGAGGTCCTTGCAACAGTCTTGACCACGGCAACCCGTGCCAATTTTCCGGGCGACATCGGAGGTAGGGCCCTGAACAGCTTCATTCATAATGTTGTCGACCCCAAGGGTAAATCCTTGGTAAACAACCGTCAAAACATAGGTGTGCTTTTTGACATCATGGCTGAAAGTGTGCCAGTCAGCGATGATGTTGAACACGATAAAGAAGCATTTCTTCTTGCCATGAATCATGCTACCCAAATGTTAGTAGAGAATACGATCTTGAATGACGAGTTTAGAATGATGGGTATTGACTTTGAGACGGTCCTCATGTACGAACGTGAGGAAGCTATACGAAGATGGGTGCATAGATAGACGAAAATCCTACAAAAAGAAAGCAATGACGAGACAAACCACTATATTATCATTACTATTTTTTTTGTTGCCAGTTGCTGCGTGTACTCAAACTGAACAATAATTTCTGATGACCGAAAGTATGACACAACAAGATTTCAAATACTTTGCCTTTATCAGCTATAACTCCCGCGATACGGAGTGGGGCAAGCGCGTGCAGCGTAAGTTGGAACACTATCGGATGCCAGCCACACTGTGTAGTGAGCATGGGTGGAGCCGCACACCCATCAAACCCGTATTCTTTGCACCGACGGATATCCAGCCCGGTGGACTGAGCGAGGAACTGCAGGAACGACTGCGCGCCTCGAAGAACCTGATTGTTATCTGCTCGCCCAACTCTGCCAAGTCGGAGTGGGTGGGGAAGGAAATAGCGTTTTTCCATCAGTTAGGACGCACGAAGCAGATACACTTCTTTATCGTCGAGGGCGAACCGCATAGCGGCAATCCTGATACCGAATGCTTCAATCCGATAGTTGACACGCTCGGCCTGCCTGAAATCCTTGGCGCAAACATCCACGAGAAGATTTACCGTTGGCCGTGGATGAACAGAGAGCGGGCCTACGTGCAACTGGTGTCAAAACTGCTGGATGTTGAGTTCGATGCCATCTGGCAGCGTCACAAGCGCTTGTTGAGGCAGAAGCTGATGGCATGGGCTGTTGGCATATTGCTCGTTATTGCCGCACTCGTCGGGGTGTGGGTGAATAGTCAGCCCGTGGATGTGGAATTACAGCTGAACGAAGCGTCAGTTCATAATCCTGACCTGCCACCTCTGAAAGATGCTGTAGTCACATTGACATTCGATAATGAGACGAAGAGCGACACGGTCAGTTCGCTTGACGTCAGGGCGGCCTTTACTAATATTCCCCATCGTTTCATGAACAATAAGGTGCGCGTAAGGGTAGAAAGTCAAAACTTTCTGCCAACAGATACCGTCGTCCTATTGACAAAGGAGAATGTCGTCAATGTTTATCGCAATCCTGATGTGTTCGGCAATGTCCGCTTCCGCCTGTGGAATATTGCTACAGAGCGGACTGCAGCGCAGACGGATGTGGCTGTTGACGGACGTCCGGCGATATCAAATACTGACGGATATGTACAGTTGTCAATCCCTTTGTCAGAGCAAAAG
>Ga0326511_10005330_pt1 | contig 10150 bp, 6 predicted proteins | sample 0_2496_0518_D_FD_203701 | JGI IMG/M metagenome (GOLD analysis project Ga0326511, IMG submission 203701) | Bovine rumen microbial communities from UC Davis, California, United States - 0_2496_0518 | ecosystem: Host-associated > Mammals > Digestive system > Stomach > Rumen | place: USA: California... | reverse complement strand
TGCAGTGCTGCTTGCCGTAATGGCATTCAGCATCCAGGCGTGGAGTTACAGATTCACTGACAACTACACCATCGAGACTAAGTTTAAGATCAATGCCATCGGTGCCGGAATCGCTTTCCGTGCCTACGAGGGCTATAACGGTGCTATCTGCATGTGGCAGTTCAATGTGGGAACTGACGGCAGCAAGTCATTGTTCCGTCCGCATGACTGGAAGGTGGGCGGTATTCTGCTGGGCGAGATTAATACCAGCAATAAGGGTGTTACCCTGAACAACACCGACTGGTTTGTTACCCGGATTGTGATAAGCAATAACGGTCAGCATGCTGACACATATCTTCGCCGTGCCGATACAGAGGAGTTTACCCTGATTGACTCAAGGGACGGAAACTTCCGCTACGGATTAATCGGAACACGTCAGGACCATGACGGCAACGTCAACGAGTCTGCTAGCTATGACTACTTTCTGGTTACCGATAATGAGACGGGAGATGTACTTTACAACGAGGACTTTGAGGCTACAAACGGTGACTGGCGTAACAACCCCGGATGGGAGAACGGTTGCATCACCACTGAGGGTCGTAACCTGAGCGAGGTAAAGTACTTCCCCAACAATATGTTCAAGTCTGCCAAGATGCATTATGCAGTAGAGGCTGACCTGACTATTGTGAACGGATATGCATCCCTTGTATTCGGTCTGGGCGAGAACGGCAGCAACTACATGTGGCAGATTTCTCCCAACTACTATAACGACACCTCGGTCAACACCTATTACCATCTGGACAGGGGCAACGAGAACTGGAAAACCCATGCCGCCGGTCCGCGCTACCCCGACTTTGAAGCTATTGACTTCTGGGACGTAAAGCGTCATGTTAAGATCGAGGTAGATGGAAACGTAGTAAACACCTACGTGGACGACAAACTTGAGGATTCCTTCGTTCAGAGCGATATGACCGACCTGGAACTGCTGAATACGGGCAAGATAGGTATCCGCGTAGATGCCGGAAACGGTGTGAATCACGAGGTTTATGTGGACAATGTAAAACTTACCGAATATGACAGCGAAGGTAACCCCACCGTTAAGATGGAGGAGAAGTTTGATGGCGGTGTATCCCGTTTCTTCGAGCTGAGCGGCAAGAACGCCACCTATGCCAAGGTGGAGGATTTGGATGGTGACTATGCCCTGCATATCACCTGCGACGGTACAGTTGACAAGAGTGCCAAGGTGCGTCTTATCCAGGCTGACAAAGCCGTATGTCCGCACAACTTCGTAAACGGTATATGTACCATTTGCGAGGAATATCAGGAGCCCGGCTATGACATTGACCTTAGCGCCTACACTATCGGCAACCTGGGTCAGCTGATACGTTTCTCACAGATTGTAAATGGCGGTGAGCAAGATGCCAACGGCTCGCTGACAGCGGATATCGATATGGAGAACAACCAGGACTTCCAGCCCATAGGCCTGAACAATGATGCTGACTGGCAGAAGCCTTATGGTGGTACCTTCTACGGTAACAATCATGTGATACGCAACCTGTACGTCAGGACGGCGTGTGAGGGCGGACTGTTCAGCCGTCTGCGTGGAGGTAAGATTTATAACTTAGGTGTGGAGAATGCCTATATCCAGAGTACTGCCAACCTGCGTTGCGGTGTCATCGTCGGAGAGCATCACGCCAATGCACAGATGGTTGACTGCTATGCGCGCGGCACCATCCAGTTTGTTACGGATCATGCCCAGAAGAACGCCATTGCCGGTGAAGGTGCGGGCGGTCACTTCGTTAACTGCTACACCACATTGCCTAAGATCTGCTGCGACCTGCCCATGGGCGGTACTATTACCAACAGTTATGACAATGTTACAGAGGAGCAGGCTAAGACCGGAGAGATTGCCTACAAGCTGGGCGTAAGCTTCCGTCAGACCCTCGGTACCGATACATGGCCCGGATTCAAGCAGACCAGCCTGCCTGTATCATACGTAGGCACGGACGGCTATGCTACCATCTATGATGAGACTACCGGCTATGAGCTGAACGGTGATGTGAATGCTTATGTGGCTGTAAAGAACCCGCAATTCACAAACCTGATCCTTACTAAGGTAGATTACGTACCTGCATCTACCGCTGTTATCCTGAAGGGTACCTATTATAATAAGAAGGAGGCTGATCTGGCTGCTCTGAATATTACAAACGAACTGAAGGGTACAGCATCTGAGACTCAGGCTGACGGCACTATGTATGTGCTGGCTAAGCCCGAAGGCGAGGAGGTAGGCTTCTATCTGGCAGAGAACGGAACAACTATCCCTGCCGGCAAGGCTTACTATCAGGCTGCTACCCCCAGTGTCAAGGCTTACTTCTTCGCTGGCGAGGGTACTACCGCTATCACTAATGTTAACGTGAACAAGAACGGGAACAATGATGCTATCTACAATATTGCCGGCCAGCGCGTCAGCAAGCTGCAGAAGGGCATCAATATCGTGAACGGTAAGAAGATCTTGCAGTAAAAGACCCACCCCCTCATTAGTCACCTCCCCTTAGGGGAGGATGGGAGGGGTCCAATATTTAACTTATGACCCAAACCCTCATTAGTCACCTCCCCTAAAGGGGAGGATGGGAGGGGTCCTTATATGAAAAGATATTTTAAACCAACAATGAAGATTGAACTGGCTCAGGTTGCCAACATGTTGGCAGAGAGCCTGGTGATAGACAATACCACTACGGTGGATGGTAGTCAGGCACTGACTAAGGAAGATACCTGGGACATCTGGTCCGAGGAGGAGTAACATTTCTTTTTAATCATAATAACCAAGTGTGTGGCAGTTCCTTGTGAAAGGGACTGTCACTTTTATTTTAACGTTAACGTCAACGTTAACGTCCCAGCCAACGGATGGGCTAGAGCTTCACTCCTGTTCACAGAACGACAGGAGTCTTTTGTAGAAGGGGATACGGCATAATGTAGAGCGGTCACCTATGAGAATCAGTTTCATGCGGGCCCGTGTAATGGCTACGTTCATGCGGCGAAGGTCGTGCAGGAAACCGATGTTGCCCTCGGCATTGGAGCGTACCATACTGATGACAATCACATCACGCTCCTGCCCCTGGAATCCGTCAACGGTATTGACGGTAATCAGGCTCCGGAACGGACACCAGTAACGGTCCTTCCTCAGCAGTTGACGCAGCAGCCTGATCTGTCCTTTGTAGGGGGAGATGATTCCCACATCTATCCGCTCCTCTAATATGCGGTCCTTCCCTATCCTCTCGAAGTAACGCTGTAAGGTCTGTAATGTCAGCGCTGCCTCTGCCGGATTCGCGCGTGACAGTCCGTCAGTTATCTCACCGCCATTATCATCAGCGCTGTCAATCCATTCCACCGGCGTATCCCAGTCCAGGATTCCGCGGTACTTAACCTCGAGCGCACTCTCTAACCGGCCGTCATAGAACTCCTGGTTGGGGAACTGCATGATCGTATCACACATGCGGTACTGCACACACAGGAGCGAGACGGCCTTGGGCTTGTTCTCCACAATTGCCTGCATCAGGGTACGGTCCAGGCCGCCGCGCAATGCCTCGGGACACTTGATGGTGGGCGGCAACTGGCGGTGATCACCTGCCAGCACTACCCTATGTGCTTTACGGATGGCTATCCAGCAGGCAGCCTCGAGGGCTTGTGCAGCTTCGTCAATGAAGAGGGTGCCGAACTTCATGCCCGTGAGCAGATGACTGGCTGAGCCTGCCAGTGTACAGGCTATCACCTTAGCGTCGCCGAAGATATCCTGATTGATGGTAAACTCCATCTCCACAGCCCGCTCTTTCAGTCGTGCTATCTTCTGCGAACGGTTCTCTTTATTGCCGCTACGCGACTGATACAGCTCCCGGATACTACGGCGTACAGCCCAGAGGTCGGAGTATAGCGGATGGGATTCGAACCTGCGCTCATACGTATATCCAAGCATCTTGTCGGTCACACGGGTAGGGTTGCCGATTCGCAGCACGCTTACCCCGCGGTCCACCAGTTTCTCGGCAATCCAGTCAACGGCCATATTGGACTGGGCACATACCAGCACCTGATTCTCGCGGTGCAGCACTTCGTATATCGCCTCCACCAGCGTGGTAGTCTTACCCGTTCCGGGAGGCCCGTGTACCACCGCTACATCCTTGGCCCACAGCACCTCGTTCACAGCTGCCTGCTGCGAGGTGTTCAACCAGGGGAACCTTACTGCGTCAAAGCTAAACTTACTGGTAGGAAGGATACCGTGAAAGATGTCGCGCAACTCGGCCAGGCGACCTGTGCGGGCATTGATGACTTCATCCAGGGCCTGGAACATGAGGCGATAGGTCTGTTCGTCCAGATAGAGCTGAACGCCCAGGCGATAGGCGGACTGTAACTGCAGCAGGGCATCAGCATCGGGCAGGGCTATTACCATGAGGTTATCCTCCACAAAGCTGACCTGCGCCACAAACTTATAGTAATGCAGCAGGCCGCCGGTACCCTGCCTCTCGCCCGAGGCATCCTCCGAGAAGAAGCAGACCGGTTTACCGGGCTCAAAGAGCGAGGCATCCTCCTCTCTGTTCTCCTCCGTGGCCCCTACCCTCCGGACCTCTACGACAAACTGGTCCAGCGAGTTGTGATAGCTCCTCCCTAAAGTCAGCGGGTACCATGCCAGTCCGCGCCGCACCTTGCTCTCGATACCGGTAGCCTCGGTCAGGCGCTGGAACTCCTCTTTCTCGTATGCATATTCTTTCTGCAGCAGCTCACGTTGCTTTGTCAGGGTTGTTATAGGATTCTCAGTCATCATTCATCTTTTTCTTTGCATCCGCAAAGGTAGCCATTACTTTCTGAATTACTTAACTTCAGAAATGCCTGTTATGTTAAAAGATGTTTATGTGTTTGGTTTCTGTTCAGTTTTTTCCCTATCTTTGTAAAATCTGACAATGTAAAGTACTTGCACTATGAGATATTCTTTTACCCTGTTACCTATTCTTTTTCTGGCTATGTCGCTTCATGCCGAGAACTGGATGAAACGCCTTCCTGACGATACTTATGTGGCCATGCTGTCTATTCCCGGCAGTCATGATACAGGTACCGGCAACGGCTTCCCCGGCATTACGACTTCTATATACGGACCTTTCGGTGATTCCTATGCCCGGGCTCAGGACAAAAGTTTTCAGGAGCAGTGGGATATGGGGGTACGTGCCTTTGACATGCGTCCGGCTGTGAACGGCAGCTACCTCAATGACAATCATGGCATCATGCCTACGAAGTTGCGCTTTGACGATGCGCTTTATTTTCTGAGAGACAAGCTGACAGAGAACCCTTCGGAGTTTGCCATTATTCACGTGCTTCATGCCTCTGCAGGTGATAAAAACGCAAGCAACTACGGACAGATGCTGCTGGAGCTGCTGGGCCGCGATGACCTGAAGGACTTCCTTATCGACTTCAAGCCTACGCTGACAGTACGCGAGATGCGCGGAAAGATGCTGCTTATCAGTCGGGATGCCTATGCCGACAAGCCTGTAGGCGGCTTCTTCCGGAACTGGACAGGTCAGCTGGACTGGGACGCTCAGCGGAACGGACAGATTGAGGGGGCTGCCGGAGGTACCTCTTCGCTTTATATGCAGGACTTTGCGGAGACATACAGGGAGGGCGACTTGGACCGCAAAGTCTCTGCCGTCCGGCAGTTGCTGGATTTCAGTACGAAGCATAAGACAAACTCGGCTTCGGACATTGTGTGGGTATATAACTTTGCCTCGGCCTATTCCAAGACTTCCAGACTGTACATTCCCTTCATTATAGATGAGGAGATTTCCACGAGCGACGGATACCGCGACAATGCCTCACATACCAACGCAGCTATCATCGACTATCTGAACGACCCCTCGAATACGGCCGGTCCTACGGGGATTATCCTGGCCGATTATGTGGGCGTGAACACGTCCAACGGATATAACACGCGCGGACAGGAGCTGGTGGATGCCATCATTGCCAATAACTTCCGCTATCTGAAGGATGTGAGTCAGGTTGATGAGGGCGATGCCACCTATCGGAAACCTCTTGATATGAGCGCCCGTATTGTGAATCCCTGTTTCAACAGCAACCTGCGTCAGGGTTGGGAAGGCGACCCGTTCGGGGCGGTGAACGCTAATGAGAATGCCGAACACTTCGACCGCAATTTCAACACGTATCAGACTCTTACCGACTTGCCCAACGGAGTCTATGCTATCGGATGCAAGGGTTTCTACCGTGCCGGTCTGGCCCAGGAGGCTAACGACCACTTCCGTGGCAGAGACAGGACATTACGCAACGCATGCCTCTACACAACCGCGGGCGGTGAGACGCTGACATTCCCCCTTGTCTCGCCATTCTCCAAGAATGTGACCCGGGCAAAGGGTGTGGGTAAGGAGATTTCCGCCAAACAGGGATCTGTCAGCTACTTCATCCCGGACGATATGGTGGCCGCTGAGTATTACATGCATACGCTGGATGCCTATGACAATGTAGTCTTTGCCGCCGTGAATAATCATACCCTTACATTCGGTGTAAGAAAGGAGCAGGCGGCAGGTATGGACTGGTGTGTGTTTGATGATTTCAGTCTTACTTACTATGGCGACCAGCCGACGGCATACAAGCAATGGATTACGGAAATAAAGAAGAAAAAGGTTAACTACGTTTCGGTAACTGTCAGCAAGAGCTACCTGGACAGTTACAACAGAGCTTTCAATGCCACGGCCTCCAATCGGGAGGAAGCCATTGCAGCCATGCGCGCTATTGATGCCGAGTGGGAGCAGATTGCCCTTAATGCCGAGCTCTGGGCCGAATACAAGCAGACGGCCCAGGAGGCGGTTGCTATGCTCAATAGCGATGAGTGCGCCGACGACTCCAAGTTTTACCTCCAGAGCTATTATCAGAATGTCTATATCAGCAACTTGGAGACGCCTGAGCTCACCAACGATGAACTGCCCGCCGCTATAGCCGAACTTCGCGAATACATTCTTGCGGCCAGTACCAACAACTGGACCGGCATAGCCGAAGTACAGGCGGTCAGGAGTTTGCCAAAGGAATCATCCCGTATATTCACCATGGACGGCAAAACGGTAAACGCACCGCAGCACCCAGGTTTGTACCTCATCCGCAGTCGGGACGGAAAAATGCGTAAGGTGGTTTATATAGATAAAGACTGAGGAATTACTCGCCTGTCAGTTTCGTGTGGGGCAACAAAAAAAAGGCATCGTATGATGCCTTATCTTTCTGATTTTCAAATAAGAGCGATAGACGGGACTCGAACCCGCGACCCTCGGCTTGGGAAGCCAATGCTCTACCAACTGAGCCACTATCGCGTTTTGATAATGCAAAATTATGCTTTTTTCTGCATTTATACAAGAAATCAGCCGATTATTTTACTTGTTTACTTGTGTCCACCATGCGTCGTTCTCGTCCTTGGGGCCATGCTGCTGCTTGGTGTTGTACTGTACGGAACCGTTGCGGACACGTGAGAGGGTCTCGGGTGTCATCTGCAGGAAACTGGCTATGTGTACCATGGGGGCACGGAGAACAATCTCGGGTTTCTCACGCAGAAGTCGTTCGTACCGTTCTGTGGCATTCTCGAACCGCTGGCTGTCAGCGTGTTCCTGGGAACTGATGGCTACGTGCTCCAGTATCTTACGGTAGAGCATGTCTATCTCCTGGTTGCGTACCAGGAGGTTGTTGAGGTCATCATAGGGGATGGCATAGACCTTGGTGTTCTCCAGAGCTTCCACAATGAGGCGGCTGGGCTCTTGCTTGAGGAAGCTTTCAATGCAGAAGACAATGCGGCCTTCGAAGCTGAAGTGCTCGGTTACGTCTTTGTTGTTCTTATAATAATACTGCCGTACCATTCCCTTCTCTACGAAATAGAGGTTACGGCATACCTGACCTTCCTGTAGTATTGTATCTCCCTTTGTAAACTTCATGGGCACAAGAATACTGCCCAAGATCTGTACTGCCGGTGGTGTAAGCGTACAGTAGATACGTGATATCTCTCGCGCAATGTCTCTTCTTCTATCCATTATGGTAATTAGGTTATAGGTATTTATTATCTTTCTGCTATTTTTGACTTTGCTAATCCAGCTTCAGAACAGCCAGGAAGGCTTTCTGCGGTACCTGGACATTGCCTATCTGCTTCATGCGCTTCTTGCCTTTCTTCTGTTTCTCGAGCAGTTTGCGCTTACGGCTTACATCGCCTCCGTAGCATTTGGCCAGCACGTCCTTGCGTACCTGCTTTACGGTTTCGCGGGCGATGATCTTGGCACCGATGGCTGCCTGGATGGCTATGTCGAACTGCTGTCGGGGAAGGAGCTCCTTAAGCTTCTCACACATCCGTCGGCCGAAGGTCTCAGCGTTATCCACATGTGTCAGCGTACTGAGCGCATCCACAGGCTCACCGTTGAGCAGGATATCCATCTTGACGAGCTTGCTGGGACGGAAGCCTGACTGATGATAGTCAAAGGAGGCATAACCCTTACTGATACTCTTCAGCTTATCATAGAAGTCAATTACAATCTCACCCAGAGGCATGGCATACTGTATCTCCACACGGTTGCCGCTGATGTACTCCTGCTTCAGAAGTTCTCCACGCTTGCCCAGGCAGAGCGTCATGATATTGCCGATATAGGCAGTATTCGTAATGACAGTAGCATGAATATAAGGCTCCTCAATATGATCAATCAGGGTAGCGTCAGGCATGCCGGAAGGATTGTGGACTTCCTTTACCTCGCCCTGCTTATCATATATAAGGTATGATACGTTGGGGACGGTGGTGATGACATCCATGTTGAACTCACGGTCCAGACGCTCCTGAATAATCTCCATGTGCAGAAGTCCCAGGAAACCGCAACGGAAGCCGAAGCCCAGCGCTACGGAGCTTTCGGGCTGGAAGGTGAGGCTGGCGTCGTTGAGCTGCAACTTCTCCAGGCTGGCCCGGAGGTTCTCGAAGTCTTCGGTCTCGATGGGATATACACCGGCGAAGACCATGGGCTTCACTTCCTCGAATCCGGCAATGGCTTCGCGACAGGGGTTACCTACGGTGGTGATGGTGTCGCCTACCTTGACTTCAGTGGCCGTCTTGATACCGGATACAATGTAGCCCACATCTCCGCAGTGGAGTGTCTTACGGGGCATCATGTCCATCTTGAGGACACCTATCTCCTCAGCCTTGTATTCCTTACCTGTATTGATGAACTGCACCAGGTCACCGCTTTTCATACTGCCGTTGACAATCTTGAAGTAGGCGATGATGCCGCGGAAGGAATTGAATACGGAGTCGAAGATAAGGGCCTGCAGGGGTGCGTTCTCATCGCCTTTGGGACAGGGGATGCGCTCTACAACGGCCTTCAGGATATCCTCAACGCCCATGCCGGTCTTGCCGCTGGCGCGGATAATCTCCTCGCGCTTGCAGCCTATGAGCTCAACGATTTCGTCCTCCACCTCCTCGGGCATGGCATTGGGCATGTCGCACTTGTTGATGACGGGGATGATTTCCAGGTCATGGTCGATGGCCATATACAGGTTGCTGATGGTCTGTGCCTGGACGCCTTGTGTGGCATCCACAACGAGGAGGGCTCCCTCGCAGGCTGCTATGCTGCGGGATACCTCGTATGAGAAGTCCACATGTCCCGGAGTATCGATGAGGTTCAGGACGTAGGTCTCGCCCTGGTATTGGTATTCCATCTGGATTGCGTGGCTCTTGATGGTGATGCCGCGTTCCTGTTCCAGATCCATATCGTCAAGCATCTGGCCCTTGGTTACCTCGATGGTGTGGGTGTACTCCAGCAGACGGTCGGCAAGGGTACTCTTGCCGTGGTCAATATGGGCGATGATGCAGAAGTTTCTTATATGTTGCATTGAATTGTCGGTTCAGAATTTTCACTATTATTAAGTTGCAAAAGTACAAAAAAGTTATCAACCTGCAAAAGATGGATGGGATTTTCTTGGCTAATTCATAACTTTTCAATACCTTTGCAGTATAAATTATTTATAAAAAGAAAAGTATATGGATGCACAATTGATCAAGGATTGTGAAAAGAAAGCCCTTGCGTGGCTGAATTCACCCTGTTATGATGATGAGACGAAGGCCGAGATCAAGGCTATGTTGGATAACGAGGATAAGAATCCGCTGATA
>Ga0326511_10005329_pt1 | contig 10151 bp, 6 predicted proteins | sample 0_2496_0518_D_FD_203701 | JGI IMG/M metagenome (GOLD analysis project Ga0326511, IMG submission 203701) | Bovine rumen microbial communities from UC Davis, California, United States - 0_2496_0518 | ecosystem: Host-associated > Mammals > Digestive system > Stomach > Rumen | place: USA: California... | reverse complement strand
AAATGTCTTCATAAGATTCTCACCACATCCAAAATCAGCAACAATACGATTCTTATTCTTAATCTTAGATGCTATATACTCATATGGTATCTCATTCCAAGTCTTCATACTTTCACGTCTAACCTTATGGTATTCAAACCACTCTTCAGGTTTCTCTGTGATTTCTTTATGGAATCTCTTTGAATTGGTTGTTTTACCTCTTCTATTAAAGTCACTAATGAGTGATTCTTTCTTCTTCCATTCTACGGTTACATCATCAAACTCTGATACTTCGACATCTTTTCTATCAACCTCAGTCATTTCATACTTATCTTTAAGTTTGGCAACAACCTCATCAATAAGACGTTCTTTTTCAGCAAGTGAAATTTCCTCAAGATGTCCACCTTTTGTAATATCGTCTTTAACTTTCCGATTCATGGATAAATCCCAACGCCTATTTCTATCAATTGATACTGTACTTCCATCACCAAGTTGGAAAACAACCATAGGTACAAATACGTCTACACCTTCATCAACAAAGTTTGAACCTTCTCTATCAAATCTACCAATTAACTGGTGCATTACTGACCACACAGATGGAATAGTATGAAGAATCAAACGATTTGAAACTTTTTGTAGACCATCGACACCTTCACACATTGATTTTGTGCCAATTAATACATCTTTCTTACCGCCAATAAATTCCTCTAGAGAGTTTTTATCTTCATCGGTTGTTTTGCATTCGCCACTGTATATACAAGCAGATAAGTGTAGTTGGTCTTCAACTAAATCCTTTAATTCGAAAAGCATCTTATCTCCATATGTATATTCAGTATAAATGGCAGTACCCTTTCTTACAAGATGCTTATATGCGTTGAACTTCAATAATAAATGCAATTCTTCAATCTTACTTATATTACCACGATGCTCAATACATTCTTGCTCAATACTTGAACCATCAATATTGGCTAACTCCGTCTTAAAAATTGCTTTGCCACGAACTTCTGGTGAAAATAACTCTTCACTATTAATGCCATTATAGCGTACTTCCATTTTACTCTTTGGGAAATAACCAAACCCACTAGTTTCAAGAATCTTGTTTGCGTTAATAAGCTGATTTGATAAACTACCCATAGTTACTTCATCAGCTTTCTTACCAGACATAATCTCATAAATTCCTTGCAAATCTCTATTACTCGTTGTGATAGGAGTTGCTGTACCACCAAATATTTTAAGTTGTGGGTTGTGTTTGCGTACTGTCTGTAAGAACTTTGAAAGTGACTTATATGTATTTGAGTTCTTATTTTTTAAACGATGCACCTCATCAAATACAACAAGGTCATATCTTTTGGATTTGATAATTTTCTTAAGTCTTTTATCTGCTTGTCCTTCTGTATTGAATTTATCATAATTGAAAATTTCAAAAGTGACATCATTATCGTTATCTATGTCTAAAATCTCATTAGAAACGATATTTTCTTTCTTTACAAAGCTAGCTTGATTGATTTGTGGAAGCCATGCTGTGTTTATAACACTATGAGGACAAAAGACGATTACGTGTTTCAAGTTAAGATAATATGCGCAAGAAATTGCAGCCTTAGTCTTTCCAGCTCCAGTGTCACTATAATTGAGGAAAAAATTTCGTTTCTGTAGCTCTAATACAGTTAAACGCTGCTGATAGTTAAGTTTATGCCCAAATATTTCTTCGCTATCCATTTCCTCAATGGCTTTACTTTGTTCCTCAAATCTCTTATTTAACTCTTCTTCAAAGTTCATATTTGTTATCTTTATCGTTTGATGCAAATATACGAAAAAAAACTGAGACTACAAAATGATAATCTCAGTTTTAATTTTATTTAACGCTGTTCTCACGTTCAAGTATCCAAGCCCTACGTTTATCATTTAAGAACTTGTTCATAATATACTCTCTATCCTCTGGTGTTAACATGTGTTCAACCTTATTGATGACTTTAATTTCTCTTTCAGTGTTTCTAATGACCTCATCAATAGTTGGAGTATTATCATTCTTTGAAACATCAGTATACATCATTGAATCAATAGCATTATCATCATCCAAATCAATATTTGGTGCTGTAGCTATATTAAACTCTTCATCCGATTCATCCTCAGAATCACTAGTATACTTCTCCCTAAGTGAGTTTATTGGGTCAATTTCAGTACTATTTACTAAAGCCTTTTCAATGTCTTGTTTTATTGGGTCAAATTTTGGCTCAATGTTTCTTAGAATAACTTGTAATATATTAATATCACTGTTATTCAAAAAAGCTCTGAAATCATACTCAGACTCAAATTCCTCAAGCAAATTAAATTTATAACGTTTAGGGAATCCATTATTACATATCGGACAGCCTTGTCCTCTTAAGTGTGCATTCGGTGTTTGCCAAAACTCTCCATGAATAGGACATATTATACAGACTTTTTCTCTAGATTTAATATAATTTACATTGGAATAGTCATATTTATCACCATGAATTTTTTTAGCTCTCCTAATGAATTCTTCTGTAGACATATTTTTCCCAGCACATTTTGAACAACCTTTACCAATTAAATGATTTCCTGGTAATTGCCAAAATTCGCCATGTATAGGACAAATGATGCAAACATTAGTTTTACCATCAACATATTTCACTTTAGAGTAGTCATACTTATCGCCATGAACTTCACGAGCTTTTCTGATAAATTCTTCTGTAGTCATATATTTTCCAACGCATCGTGGGCATCCAGAACCCTTCAAGTGAACGAAAGGTAATTGCCAAAATTCACCATGCTCTAGGCAAATAATGCACACTTTAGTAGACGAGTTTACATAATTAACTTTAGAGTAGTCATACTTATCACCATGAATTTTTTTAGCTCTCCTAATGAATTCTTCTGTTGTTAGTTGTTTAATACCAGCGCAGCTTGGACATCTAGCTCCTCTTATATGAGCATCTGGAGTTTGCCAAAATTCACCGTGTATAGGACAGATGATACAAACATTAGTTCTAGCATTTACATACTTTACTTTGCTATAATCATATTTATCGCCATGAACCTTTTTGGCTTTTTCAATGAACTCTTCTATGGTGTCACGAAGTCTTTTACCAGTTTTATCACAACTACATTTAGGACAGCCTTTTCCCATTAGATGTGAATTAGCTTCTTGCCAAAATTCGCCATGTTTAGGACATATAATACAAATTTTAGTTTTTGCGTCTACATATTTAGCTTTGCTATAGTCATACTTATCGCCATGAACTGCTTTTGCTTTTTTAATCCATTCTTCTGTTGTTAATTTCTTAGGCATATTACTTTCTATTTTCACGTGCAGCCATCCAAATTCTGCGTTTATCATTTAAAAACTTATTCATAATGTACTCCCTATCCTCTGGAGTGAGCATGTGCTCAATCTTGTTGATGACTTTAATTTCCCTATCGGTATTCTTAATGACATCTTCAATTGTAGGAGCATCTGCCTCCTTGGTTTCCTCAGTTGCTACCATTGAATCAATGGCATTATCGTCATCGAGGTCAATACTTGGAGCAGTGGCAATCTCGAAATCCTCTGTCTCATTGCTGTCAACCTCTTCCTCGTCTTCATCCAATTCATCCTCAGAGTCACTAGTATACTTGTCACTCAAAGCTTTCATTGGGTCAACTTCATTGCTGTGTGATAAAGCCCTCTCAATATCTCGCTTTATTGGGTCGAACTTTGGTTCAATATTACGAAGGATGACATACAGTATGTTAACGTCATTATTAGCCAAGAATGCTCTGAAATCATACTCAGACTCAAACTCCTCAAGAAGATTGAATTTATATTGTTTGGTCAAACCATGATTACAAAGTTTGCATCCTTGTCCAAGTAAGTGGTGTAACGGAGCTTGCCAGAATTCTCCATGAATTTGACAAATGATACATACTGGTGTATTATTATTAATATACTCTACCTTACTGTAGTCATATCTATCACCATGAATTTCTTTGGCTCTACGGATGAACTCTTCTTTTCCCATACTTTGTTTAATTGAAGATATTTCATTACCGCATTTAGGGCATCCATTACTATTCAAATGAACATAAGGTTGCTGCTTGAATTCTCCATGTTTGGGACAAATAATAGTTATATCAGTTTTAGCATTAACATATTCTACTTTTGAATAGTCATACTTGTCACCATGAATTTCTTTGGCTTTTTCAATAAATGTTTCTGTTGTGTAATGTGGTTGTCCAGCACAATTTGGGCAACCATGCCCACCGTGCAAATGACTAACAGGACTTTGCTCAAATTCACCGTGAATTGGGCAGATTATTTTGACTTTTGTGTTACTATTAATATATTTCACCTTTGAGTAATCATATTTATCTCCATGAACCTTACGAGCTTCTTCAATAAATTGTTCTTTTGATTTGGCATATCTATCATGCTTATTTTCAGTATTGCACTTAGGACAGCCATTACCTTTAATATGGCAATTTGGACGTTGCTCAAATTCACCGTGAATTGGGCAGATTATTTTGACTTTTGTTTGTGAGTTAATGTATCTTGTTTTTGAATAGTCATACTTATCTCCGTGAACTTCTTTAGCTAACTTGATGAAATTCTCTGTGTTGGTTATTCTTCCAGCGCATATATTGCATCCATACCCTTTTAAATGATTATGATAATTTTGTAAAAACTCTCCATGTTTAGGACAAATTATACAAACTTTTCCATTTTCAACGCAATGGTTTAAATCTACCTTTGAATAGTCATACTTATTACCATGAACTGCTTTTGCTTTCTCAATAAATTCTGCTGTTGTCATACTTCACTAATTTTATATTTCTTGGTGCAAAGTTACGAAAAATATTTCAAATAGCCAAAATATAAAAGTTAAATAAACTTAAAAGAGCAACCACTTGTATGATTGCTCTTTCTTAATACTATCCATTATTAACACTACATTCATAGATTGTGACCAATTGGTTGGGGTCTAAGTTCTTTATAAACCTATCATAGAATGTCGTAATCCAATGTTGCTCACCCTCCTTATCACTATCTACGTCAGTCCAGCCATTCTCGTCCACAAAGGCATAGTTCCAATAGGAAGTGCTGTATGTAACATAGTCCTCCTTGCTCTTGAACTTAGAGAAATATACAGTCTTATCCTTCATGGACTTATAGACTTGTTCTTCCTCTTCATCAGTAGGTTCTCGTCCTTCCATTACCATTTCCCATGCAGCCTCATATAGTCTTGGTGGCTCATTCATGGCTTCCCAATCCACATCACCAACTTTTGCTGAATATACCTCGCTACCATCTTTTAACTTGAGTGGCAGAGAGAAATTCCTACCTATCCTAGCAGTCTTCCAATGCCCCTCTTTGTTTTCAGTCGAAAGGGCATTGCCATTCTCATCATAGTACATGCCGTCTGTTAACTCTCTGTAGTATTCAAACGGTGTCATTTGGTTAAGAATCTTGATTCTAGTTGATAGGTTTTCTTTCACCGAAGGTTCTAGACCTATCTTATCAGCGTTGGATAAGATATTATCTAGAGCCTTGATTGAACTGTTTAGGTATTTATCAGCCTTAAGATATTCATATTTGACATAAGGTTCAACCTCTAAATCAAGTGAATATTTAGACATTAACTCCTTGTGATTCTCTCCTATAACCATCACAGAAAAGAATTTACTATTTGTATTAGCCATGATTTATTCTAATTAATGCGTTTTCGATATCTTCTAGCGTAATTCCGTTGGGTGGAAGGTCTTGACTCACCCTCACTTGGTTTGCTTCTGTTGAGTTGACGTGAAAAATTTGAGACTCCCTAAGTTCTGTTTGGTTGATACCTAAAGTTTCGTAGTCTACGCCGACGAAATAATCTGGGGTTTTCACCACTTGTAACATATCACCAAGTGATGCTTGTTCAGCAGTATCAGTAATAAGGAGTGGTTTCATGCTGAGATGCAGCGCTTCATAATCATAATCATTTAGCGATATAGAGAAAATATCATTAACTTTCTCTCTATTAACTCTCCCAAATCCCCCATATGCCCATACATAGAGTTTTGAATCAGAGTCCATAATCTGCTTATAGATTTCATCCATTATTCCCCTCTCCTTGTAACAATTATAAGCTACATTCTTATCATGGCAGAGCCATTTATTCTTCTTATATTGAGATGGGGTGGGATATGCGAAGCTAGGGCAAGTATTTGTAATGACACAGTTGATATCATAGGTGTCAAGTATCTCTTTCAGTTGCTCTTTATCATAGATAGGCGCTTCATTTTCCCAATAGAGTTTCTTACCGCCTAGTTTCTCTTGGGCTAATTTCCACTCTTTATCCATAGAAACGCTACCGCCAATGCAGAGGCAATTGAATGTTTTCGTTAAAACCACTGAATAATCTGGAATCGTCTTCACATGTTCAAAGTCAATCTCCCTATTGTTAAATATTGAGGGGTTATCATTATTACCCCTTACGAAGAGGATGAAACAGTTGTTATCTCCAAGAACTTTATCTAGTTTGCCGAATGTTTCCTCGTAATATGTCTTGCTTTTGCTACCGATGCCGCAGCTACCACTTACAATTATCACACTGTGATTGAACGCTGAAGAAGTATATCCATCACTTGAGAAGGTATCACTCAGATACATTGGCATTTCACCATCACCATATACTAGTCTCCTTTGTCTCTCGATTTCTTTGGGATGCTCTTCTTTTTTAAAATTGGAAATATTAGATGTTACTTTCTTGATAAAACCATCTATGCTTCTGATAGTTCCAAACACATAACACTTCTCGATTTCCTTAAAATTATAAACATTCATCTTTTGTTAGGTTTAAGTTTAACACATACGTTTACATATGCAAAGATATGTATATTTTTGTTAATTTCCAAATTTTTGAGTATAAAAAAAGTGATATGCAGAATACACATATCACTTTTCTTGTTGTTTATGGCTTTGGATTATGATGCAGCCATTGCCATCTCCATTTCTGCCTTGGATGTGCTCTTGGTCTTCTCGAACTTGAAACTGCCGAAAATCTTCTCATCAGGCTTGATGTAGTCCTCCAACTTAATGCCATGCGCCTTGGCAAGTTTCTTATCCTCTTCTCTTACCACAATATCAGGTCTCTTGCCTATAATCTTCAACGCCTCAAGGTTCTTGTTACGGATACAAGCACCAAGTGCAGCACACTCGAAATCATTAACGACATTGATATCAACGTCCCTCTTTGATGCAAGCGCTTGAACAATCCAAACCATCTTAGGATACTCACATGCAATATTGATTACAGTGTCAGAGTTAAGGTCTTTGGCGTTAAAGTCATATGTATCAGACTGCAAGATGATGTTAATCATTTTCGTCAAGTGCTGGTCTTCCTCCTTGTTAATTGATATATCATCGCCGCCATACAGATAGATAAGGGACTCGAAAAGAGTTTCGCCAAAACCATCTACGGCTGAAGACTCGAACTTAGGATGGTTCACAATAGCCTCGAACAACTTGAACATGCCAGCATTGATAGCTTGGATTACTGGAATTCTCTGATTGAACTCATAGTTAACGTTAAAGTCCTTACCTTCCTCCTCAAGGAGCTTCAATGCGCCAAGCTCATCGTTCTCGTCGATAAGCTTATGAATTAATATTTGTGGGTCGATAGCCTCACGACCAAGGTAGTCATCAGAAGTAATGCCAATACTTGACAAGAATTTAGTCTCCCTAATATCATTATTATAGGGGTCAAACATATTCTTTAACGATAAACTGCCATATTGGTCTTTCTCATACCGCATTACGATAAGTGACCTATCGTTGTTGTAATTAAGATTGGTATCGAGATACACATACAGCTTGTTGTTATTATCAATAGTTATAGAGCCTCTGTTACCAATAAGGGTGTGAGATATAAGTTTTTCAACCCCCCCTCTTTGGAGAATGTTGATAATCATGCGTCCATCTTTCTCATATGCGATGGCATAATGCTCTGGATTACTCTTCACGAGCTTCAAGATGGAATCCATGTCCCAACCATAATTAACGAGTGGTCTTAGACGCAAGAAGAGAGACATATTACAACCAGCTCTATCAAGTGCTTGCTTGATATTAAGGGTCTCGCCATTCTGAGTGAATCCATCTTTCATTGGCTGATTGTCGCAAGTCTGTGCACAATACACGCCACGTCCATTCTCGATGGTAAAACCAATGTGTGCAAACGCATCACACTCTTTACGGCCAAAATCGAACAAGAAATACTGATTTCTATTACCATCATCAGTTACGTACTGACGGAAATAGCTATCCTCACGGCAAATGCACCATTTTGTACGTCCGTTACCACAAAGTAGCTTACTTGACTTGAAGGATGGAACATGAACGATAACGAAGTTGCCATTATCGAGCACAACCTCACAGTCAGTTGTAACGTTAGCAATGTATGCCAACAAGTCTTCCTTATTCCACTCGTATGTGGTTTCAAGACAAGTAGTGATAGCATCTTGGAGATTATCAAGGTTTCTCAATCTAGAGCAGTTGCTGTAGAACTTATTCTTGCGGTCATATGGGAGACGATTGAACTTTCTGAAGATGTTAGCCCACTTTTTCACGTTTGTGTTAGAATAACCCTCCATTGCAGTATACTCCTTTGGGAGTAAGCTGCTAGTAAGCATCTTACGCTGGTCAGTGTTGAAATGGCTGATTGCGTTCTTGATAATCGAGAGATTATCAAGACCTTCCATTTCCTTAAATAACTGAGAAATAGCATTCTTTGTTGAATAAGATACAATATTCTGCTTCTCAAGAGATTTCACCAATGTCTGATTGTTGGTTGCCCAGTGATGGATTATCTCAAGCTCCTCCATGGTCATGGACTTGGAGAAAATCATTTTCACTGCCCAAATCTGATAATTTGGTTTCCCATCGAACATTTCACATACCTTGGTGAACAATTTGTTGGTTTCAGGATTGATAGCATACTTATCAATCAAAGGCTGCATTTGTTTCTTGTTGTAAATCATATTTTTACTAAGTTATTTTTTTTTTTTGTTGTTCTAAAACGTTTGACGTTGCAAAGTTATAGAAAAAAAAATTGAATACCAAATTTTTAGAGTTAACAAACCTTAAAATAGTGAAAGATATGTTGTCCACAGAACCGTCATACCTATCATAAGGAAGATATCAGCATAAGCTCCAGCTTGTGTTTCTTCTTCATGGTAAGCAATAAATCTTACTGCCTTACTGAACTTATAGTTAACTGAAAAAACAGTGAAGCCTATTGTGATGAAAAGTAAAATCGTTTTAAGCATAATGTTTAAAATTGGTTATCATAATCATCTTCAAGAGCAGGTTCATCTACATCTTCAAGAGCAAGTACATCTACGCCTGCAAACTCAACAGGGTTTATAGCATTATTATCAGCTAGAACTCGAATTGTATAAACTCCATTATTTTCATCAATTGCATTTATACTATGAAAATCATGAGAGTTTTCATAAGAAGACATCACATCCTCATAGCGTTTCTTTACGCTCGAAGAGTCTTTTGCTTTGCCTCCGACGAATTTCTTCAAGTCTTCGTTGCCATAAAAGATTGCGTAATCAATAATACTATAGATGGCATCGTCCAATACTGAATAATCTAATTTGTCTTTAAGGATGTCAACTAATTGGTTATACAACTGAGCGCCTCTGTGGCCGTTTGCAATAATTCTCAACACCCTATGGAACATGGTGTTATAATCCCTCTTCGGAAGGCCTTTCTCATTGTCAATAATCATCTTAACGGCAATAAATAATCCCACATATCTAGTGTCATCCATTCCATAATTGCCATCATAGAAGTCCTTGATGTTCTCTTCACTCACACCCTCGATGTCCTTGAACATAGTGGTCGTTCCACTCAAGCCTATCATACATGTAACAAGGTCTTTGAGAATAGCACCAACATATTCATTTGCAATGTAATCAGTTAACTTACCACCATTATCGTACACCAATTTGAGGTAATCGAATGACATGTATTGTTTCACCGTTCTGATAATCATTCGAGTGAATGTGTCTTGTCCTATCTCTTTGTTAATCAGCTTATGAAGAACACCCTTAAATCCCTTCCTAAATTCTGTTACACAACTGTCGATGATTTTAGCATGGTATGAAAGCAAGCCAAGTTTCAACCTTGA
>Ga0326511_10005328_pt1 | contig 10151 bp, 12 predicted proteins | sample 0_2496_0518_D_FD_203701 | JGI IMG/M metagenome (GOLD analysis project Ga0326511, IMG submission 203701) | Bovine rumen microbial communities from UC Davis, California, United States - 0_2496_0518 | ecosystem: Host-associated > Mammals > Digestive system > Stomach > Rumen | place: USA... | reverse complement strand
GAAACAACTGAACCGGTTGCCAATGCTTCCGGTATCGCTCCCAAAAAGCAGGAAGCTCCTGCACCTGCTCCGGCTGTTCCCACTAAGTTGGATGAATTGGTTGACTATGCGATTTTCACCGTTTCTGAAATGAATGAGAATGGTAGCTGGACTTTCCTCGGCAAGCCAAGAAGCAAGAACTACATGATTTCTATGTTTAGCTTCCTGCGTGACATCAAAGACCAGCTCCCAACTTTGGAACAGAAAGAACGTGACGTTCTTCTTCATGTGATGTTCCAAGTGGCTGACAGCTATGAGAAGGGGACTTATCCTTTCCCGCAAGACCCTGCAAGAGCGATTGATTGGCATACAGAAGCTTCTAACAGAGGTTTGATTCTGAGCCAATTGGCAGTAGGCGATATTTACCTTAAGGGCAGTGGTGGTTTGCGTCCGCAACCTGAGAAGGCTCTCACATGGTATGAAAAGGCTCTGGATTCCAATAAGGCAAGCGAAGAACCTTCCCAGAAGGTTACAGAGTACGCAGAAGCAGCAATTGAACATATTAAGTATCAGATGCGTAAGTGATTAAATGAAATATGGCTTAGTACCCCGATGATTCGGGGTACTTTTTTAGGGGATTTTCTGCATGGAAAATGCTGCTGCTGCTTGTGGGAGTTGTTCCGGCTTCACGCTATGATTGAGTAAATACCTTGTGAAAGCATCCGCAGCGTAATAATCTTTGGTGAAGTCGCTTAGCACTGCTTTTGTCATGCCGTCAATTTCAAGGGTGAATATTAGTGGTGAGCCGTGACCTTTCAGGCGGTAGGTATAGCCTGACATATTGTGCAATTCCAGAAAAATGGTATATTCCGGCTTTTGGGGTTTGCGGAATTTCGGAAATAATGAAAACAGTGAAAACATTTGCTTGATACTCCTTTCTAATTGCTATCATGATTATAACATGAAATCCATGCAGAATATGTCAAAATCAAGTGAAAAAGCCTGTCATATCAACAGGCTTTTTTCAATTTCTGGTATTATTCTTTGATACGATTTTTAAAGAGAATGGATGCCATCAATCCAGCTACCAAAGAGGCGGTAATTCCGGCTGATGCTGCTGTCATTCCACCAGATAAAATGCCAAGCAAGCCCTTTTCCTGAATGGCTTCTTTCACTCCCTTTGCAAGCAAATGCCCGAACCCTGTCAGGGGAACGGTTGCACCAGCTCCGGCAAAATTGACCAATGGTTCATATAAGCCGATTGCCGACAAGATAACCCCTGTCACCACAAAGGCGGTTAAAATTCGGGCTGGTGTTAATTTCGTCTTGTCAATGAGAATTTGTCCAATGGCACAGATAATCCCACCAATGACAAACGCTTTCAATAAATTCATGATAATTCCCTTCCTTTCATGTGAATGCATGGACTTTGACGGAAATTTCTGGAATGGTGTCCAAATTTTGTTGTTGCATGGCTTCTTGAATGCCTATCACATCCGCACCAAATGAGCGCATTTCTGCAATGGCTTTTTCACAGTCCGAACGAATGAGCTTTTGCACCTCTGACGGATTATCCGAAATGTTGACCGCCAAATGGTAACATAGAGTTTCATTTTCATATTGTTTTTCAAGGCGGATAATTTTCACGGAAATATTTTCCCCCTGATAACTGATTTCTTTCGTTCCGGTTTCTCTGAGCCAATACATTCCTCTGATAGCTTCCTCTGAAAGGCGCAATACATCGCCATTTTGGCGCATGAGTACCAATGCAGGGAGTTTTCCAGCCGGTACAGGTAAGAGGGCGGTTTCTCCCATGCCCAGCCATTCATTGAGGACGGTGGAAAGGTCGGTGATGGGTAAAATGCTGTTTTCTTCCGCCATGCGGATGGTATGCACCATTTGGGTACAATCGTAATTTTGTAAAAATTCTTCCGGATTGGTGAAAATGACTTTGCAACTGGGGGAAATCCATTGCTGATAGAATAATTCTTTGACATAGGGCAAAGTATGACTTTTGTCAATGCAAAGTAATTCTGTATGACCTGTGAAAATTTCTCCGCCGTTGTTGGCTTCCTGCATTTGCATTGCCTCGGACAGCGTTTCAGCGTGGATGGTGTGGGAATTGACATCTTCGAACCGCTGGAATGTGAGGGTGAAATTTTCCCCTCCCGAAATGCCTAGCCCTTGTGTATAGACACGATTGTCAAGAGAATCATTTCCACAGGCGGTCAATGTTATCAAGAACAATGAAAGTATCATCAATGCAATTGGTTTCATGAAGTCACCACCTTTTTTCTGGTCTGGAAAAGCCTGATTCCCATTGGTACGGCAAATACTAATATTGGTATCATGCAATGTTCCGAAAATTGCAGAACCCTTTCAGGGATTGCCCATGCCAATAATAACATCACCATCAATGAAATGGGTGCTGTGCCTTTCAGTTTCGGGAAAATGGTTTCTAATAAATGCGCTGTCAGGCTCGTTTGTAAGGTGATGTGTAAAATGGTCAGCATGACAAATACCAGTATATAGAATGCATCTGCCCTTTGTCCTTGCAGTGGCTGTGATAATGACGTGAGTATGAAAAATGGGTATGGTTGATTCTGTAATAATCGTCCGCCAACGGTCAGACATAAAAAGACAATGACACTGTATAAAATCCATTTCGCTGTGAAATATTGGATGAGGGCTTTTTTCAGATTCCCTTTGTGTCCCAAAACAACTGCAACTGCTAATTCTCCTGTCATGCAAGAGGCAAAGCCTTCTTTGAATCCGTTGCTTTCCATGAGGAGCGTGTCAAGGTCAATGCGCTTCCATGCGCCTACAATGAGTATCAATGCTGAACAGGTCATGACCGTCAGGATGATGGGCGCACTCCTTGCCGTGGCTTTGATGCCGTTGGTGCTGGTGAGTAAGCAGGTAATGAATATCAATACCAATCCTTTCCAATGTCCCGAAACGTTCAAAAGCTGGATGGGGGCGGAATGGTTCAGTTCCCTTAAACTGTTTGCACCCCATAATACAAAAAATAGTACATACAATAAACATAATAATTTTCGGTGGTAAATTCGCTCTGTACCATATTCAGGCAACATCAAAAGCGGTATGCTCAACAATAATCCCAATATACACGCCAATAATGCGCCTAATATCTGACCAGTTCCATATATCCCAGAAATACCAATAACATTCCACGCAGACGAAAGAAATAATAATGCAAATAATTGCCGGCTGTCAATCCTGCTCATGATATTCCTCCACTGTGAAATTACCGCTCTGCATCTGCCTGAAATTGACCCTCGTCATCACATCCCGCATACCTTTTCGGTAAAATGGCGACAGGGGCGCAGTGATGGGAAATCCATAATCTTCCGCTGAACATACCCGTAATAATACTATCATCCCCAATAACCCAATTCCGAACAAGCCCCAAAATCCTCCAGCTAATATGAACGCTATCCGCAAAACTGTGATAATTGAATTCAAGTCGGGGATAATAAATCCGGCTGTCACGGAAATTGCCGCCATTGTCAGCATGGGCGTGCTAATCAAACCAGAGGCAACCGCTGCATCTCCGATAATCAAGCCCCCTATCAAGCCCACTGCACCCCCGACAGCTTTCGGCAACCGTAAACCTGCTTCACGAATTACTTCATACATCAATAGCACTTCGATTGCTTCCATGGGTAACGATAACGGCTCGTCTGCTTCTGCGTGTGATAATAATAACAATAACGTCCGGTTTAACATTTCAGGATGATGCACACTGATTGCCACATATAATGCTGGTAATAATATCGCTAATAAAAATGCCCCATATTTCACCCACCGCAGAAAACAGGCATACCATGGCTTGAAATTGTAGTCGTCCAGTGTCTGAAAACTTTCTACAAATAATTTTGGTACAACCAATGCAAAGGGGTTGCCATCAATTAAAATGGCGACTCGCCCCTCTAACAATTTCGCAGCTAATACATCTGGTCGTTCTGTGGTGCTGACCGTATCAAAAAAATTTCGCTTCTGTTCTAAAAAGGGCTGAATATATCCGGCACTTAATACCGTTTCTAATTGTGCCGATTCCAACGAATTCCGGATGTCCTGCAATAATTTCGGCGGTACTCTGTCCGTGAGCCAACACAAGCAAATATCCGTCTTGCTCAATGAACCCATTGACGACAATTCAAATTTTAACAGGGGCGTTTTCATTCGTCTGCGCAACATGGACATATTTGTCCGGATGGCTTCTGTAAAGCCTTCATGTGAACCCAATAAATTGGCTTCTCCAGATGGTTCATTGATACTCCGCTTTTCATAGCCTTGTACCCCGAATGCAAGGGCTTTTGTTTCCCCCTCTGCCAGCAACACAGCAAAGCCTGAATGCAATAATCTGAATAAATCGTCATAATTCCAGACCGTTGGTCTGTCCATTGACAGGAGCATTTCTTGCTGAATATGCGTAAATAATGCCTGACTGTTTTGCTGTGGGGGTATCGACATTAACGGCTGTAACACTAATTCCGTCAGGATGGTCGTGGAAAGCATTCCTTCACACCCAATCAAGGCGCATGAAATCCCTCCAATCTTGACAGAATTTACCAGTAAATCGGAGCTGTATTCCGCTAAATATTTCAGGTTTGCAATCTGGTCTTGCAATTCCGGCGGAATGGGTTTGTTCTCGTATGGCATGAAAAATCACCTCATGAAAATAGTACCCCTTTTCATGGAAATTATACATTGACATTCCTGTGAAAATATGCTATCATATTCGTAGGAGGTGGGGACATGAAAGAGAAATATTCCTACAAAAGTGAATGGATTTATCTGGTAGGTTTTGGATGGATGGCAAGTGCATTTTTTATGATGTTGTTAGTTTTTGGGGTGAGTGATGCTGAATCAGCAACAGCAATATTTGTTATCTGGGGGCTGTGGTTTATTTCAATGATTGTCTCTGTGTTTTTGCTGGAGTATATGCCTGCATCCTTTGAAGCGTACGAAACATCTGTGACATTCAAGTTATTATACCAGACGATTACCATTCCATACAGCGATATTGAAAAAATGGAAGTCACCAGAATATACACTAAAGTAGTTATGCGTGGGGATGTTCCCCATTATGAGGAATATTTCAATATTTGGTGCAAAAATGAAGCCTATGAGTTTCATAAAGGGATGAATATTGATATGGATACCGTGGCGGAACATCCCGAACAGTTGCAGGATGAATTCGAAAAGGGGACGTTCTTTCAACTGCAAAATTATATTCAATCCTATTTGTTGGATAGTTTGTAAATTTTTCCTTTGCGGGTTGCTTTTTTTTTAATTATGTGGTATACTAATACTATACCCATATTTATAATGGGGAACGCAATGCAGGAAATCTTGACACATTCTGTCAAAAATGGGATTTTTGCCTGAATTTGTGTCAAGGGCATTGCTTTTCCCCATACCCCTATTATACACCCCTTTAAATTTATCAAGGAGGATAAAATTGATGTTGACAGATATTGAAATTGCACAGCAGGCGGAAATGTTACCAATCAGCCGGATTGCTGCAAAATTGGGAATTGACAATGAGGACTTAGAACCCTATGGACACTACAAAGCAAAGCTTTCTGAACAGCTTTACAGCAAAACCGCAAACCGTCCAGATGGAAAACTCATCCTTGTGACTGCTATCAACCCCACTCCAGCCGGAGAGGGAAAAACAACCGTTAGCGTTGGGTTAGGTCAGGCAATGGCGAAAATTGGCAAAAATGCAGTTTTGGCATTGCGTGAGCCGTCTCTTGGTCCTGTATTTGGTATCAAGGGCGGAGCTGCCGGAGGTGGCTATTCTCAGGTTATCCCCATGGAAGATATTAACCTGCATTTCACTGGTGATATTCACGCTATGACCGCAGCCAATAATTTGCTTTGTGCATTGCTTGATAATCATTTACAGCAGGGGAATGAACTCCAAATTGACACCAGACGGATTTTATTCAAGCGTTGCATGGATATGAACGACAGAGCATTAAGAAATGTGATTGTTGGGCTTGGTGGAAGAATTAACGGTGTCCCTCGTGAGGATGGTTTTCAGATTACCGTAGCTTCTGAAGTCATGGCAATTTTGTGCCTTGCCACTGATTTAGCCGATTTGAAGGCGAGACTTGGTAGAATTCTGGTTGCTTATAATACAGCTGGTGAGCCTGTCTATGCGCATGATTTGCACGCAGAGGGCGCAATGACGGCTTTATTGAAAGATGCCTTGAAGCCGAACCTCGTGCAGACTTTGGAGCATACTCCTGTATTGATTCATGGTGGCCCTTTCGCTAATATCGCACATGGATGTAATTCGATTCGAGCTACTAAGTTAGCCCTGAAATTAGGCGATTACTGCATTACAGAAGCCGGATTTGGTTCGGATTTGGGCGCAGAAAAATTCTTTGACATTAAATGCCGTTACGGCAATTTGAAGCCCTCTTGTGTGGTACTGGTTGCGACGGTCAGAGCCTTGAAATATAACGGCGGTATGGAACGTTCCGAACTCTCTACCCCTGATTTGACCGCTTTGAAGCGTGGGATTATTAACCTGCGTACGCATATTGAAAATATGTTCAAGTATCATCTGCCTGTTGTGGTTGCAATCAACAGATTCCATACTGACAGTGACGAGGAATTGAATTATATTGCTGAATATTGTCAAAAAATGGGCGTTCAGACTTCTATGTGTGAAGTATTCGCAAAAGGTGGCGCAGGCGGTATGGATTTGGCTCAGAAAGTCTGTGATACTATCGAAATGTGCAATGATAATGAATTTGCACCGCTTTATTCTACTGAATTGTCCATTGCTAAGAAAGTCGAAAAGATTGCAAAAGAAATTTACCGTGCGGATGGTGTGAAATTCCTTCCTTCTGCGGCAAAGGCTTTGCAGGAAATTGAACGCTTAGGAGCTGGAAACTTGCCTGTCTGCATTGCAAAGACACAATATTCCTTGTCGGATGACCCCACTTTATTGGGCAAACCGGAGGGATTTACTGTGACTGTCCGTGATGTGCGCTTGTCGGCTGGTGCTGGGTTTGTGGTTGTGCTGACGGGTGACATTATGACCATGCCCGGATTGCCAAAGAAACCAGCTGCCTTCAATATCGACTGTGACAATGAAGGGCATATCAAGGGGCTGTTTTGATGGAATGGGTGACACATTCGCCGGAGGAAACTATTTCCTTGGCTGAGAAAATCGGGCGGAAACTCCATGCAGGGGATATTCTGGCATATTTCGGCGATTTGGGCGCAGGTAAGACCACTTTCACAAGAGGGCTTGCTGTGGGAATGGGGTTGCCCGACAGGGTGACTTCTCCCACGTTCAATTTGGTTCATGCCTACGGAATGCCCCCATTGCAGTTGGTGCATTTCGATATGTACCGCATCAGCGGAGAAGAAGAACTCGAAACCACTGGTTTCTATGACTACGCTCCTGAAGAAAGCGTTTTCGCCATTGAATGGGCGGAGAATATCGAAACTGCTTTACCAGAAAATACCATTCGCATCACATTCCAGCAACTCGGAGACAATGACCGCCGGATTATTTTAGAAGGAGATGAACGCTTTGCGGATATTAGGACTTGACACTTCTGGAGCGGTTGCATCTGTTGCAATTCTCGACACGGAACAGAAAAAGCTCCTCGGAGAACATACCATTTATACAAGCCGTTCCCATTCTCAGGTGATTATGCCCCTTTGCAAGAATTTACTGGAAGATTGCAAATTGAGCGTGAAAGATGTGGATTGTTTTGCTGTTGCAGTGGGTCCGGGGTCTTATACTGGTTTAAGAATCGGAATTGCTGCGGTACAGGGGATGGCAATGGTGAACAATACCCCATGTATTGGGGTTTCGACGTTGGAAGCCATGGCAAACCGTGTGTTTGGAGCTGAACATATTTTATCCGTCATCCATGCAAGAGGGAATTTATTCTATTGTGCGTGGTTCTCGTATCAGATTTATATGCACTATGCCCCTGATTTCATTGACAGAGCCACACCGGACGAATTGCAGACGTTTGATGAAATCGCTAAAGTCGTGGAGCATATCGATTCCAATTCCGGTCAGATTATTGTCGTTGGAGACGGTGCGGAGGAGTTCATCAAGCAATATGAGGCGACACATGACAAGGTAGGCGCATTGTTGCGGGTTGCACCGCCGTTTCTGCGGTTGCAGTCGGCTGTTGGGGTTTGTCATAGTGCGGCAGAATATTGCAATTCTCACAAGGAATTACCCTCTGCATCTGATTTGACTGCAAGTTATCTGCAAGCTGTTCAGATTCAGAAAAAGAAAAGTGATTTGTAAGATAATAAAGGAGTGATTTTATGCCTAAAAAAGAAACGACTTCAAATGCCAAAACTCCACAAAAAGCAACTTCTCCCAAATTTTCCGCCACTTCCACAAAGAAAAATTCTCCTCCTGTCAAAACTCCTGCATCTGTGAAAACTGCTCCTGCAAAAACACCCTCCAAATCTCCTGCCAAAACCGAAACAAAACCCTCTGCAAAATCTTCCACAAAATCAGCCCCCAAAACGTCAGGCGGTACGCTCAAAAAAGTGGATGCTGTCGCTGAAATGGCTGTCGATAAACGTGGGAAAATGCAACAGCAAGATAAACAGACGTATTCCAATACTACCGAACAGGATGCATCTTCCATCAAAATCGGGAAAATCCGTGTCGGGTTCGTGACGATTGAAGACGTGGAAATCGGAAAGGCGAAACAGAAAACCAAAAATTATAAGCCTTGAACAAGGGGAATCAATTGGAATTAGGTGGTGATAGTATGCAAAAATATGGGACGATTGCAAAGGTTGGAGATACTGAAATCAATGTTTACATTGAGGGCAGTGGCAATATTACAATCATTTTTATGGCTGGTTCGGGTGTGGGATGTCCAACACTTGAATATAAGCCTATTTACAGAAGAATGTCTGACAAGTATCGTATTGCAGTGGTTGAAAAGGCTGGCTATGGATTAAGTGGTAAAGCCACAACAGAAAGGACTGTTGAAAATCTCGTTGAAGAAAGCAGAACTGCATTAAGAATCCTGCATATTGAACCGCCCTATATACTCGCTCCGCACTCTTATTCGGGATTTGAAGCCATCTGGTGGGCGAACACCTACCCAGAAGAAGTAAAAGCCGTACTTGGTTTGGATATGGGATTTCCAAATATGATGAAGGCACAGGCTAGGGAAATTCCCCACGAAAAGAAAAAAGCAATGGTCGAAAATTCAAGAGCGTTAATGCAGAAAATCGCCAAACGGGGGATACTGGATAAACTTCTTAGAAATAGAACAGTGAATGCTTCTGGATTATTAAGCAATCATGAGCTTTCGGCAGAGGAAAAACAGACCTATGAAGAAGTTTATTATCAAAATATTACCAGTGAAGCGGTATTTGAAGAATCGCTATTGGCGGAAACAAATGCTGAAAAAGCGGATAGTACAGGATATTTGAGCTGTTCAGCGTGTTTCATTGTAAGCAACATGAAAACACCTGTCAAAGCTCTTTCGTGGCAACAGGCTGCAAAGGATTATGCAGAACAATGTCATGCAGAGATACATCTAATCAATGAGGGACATATGATGTATACTAAAATACCTGACCAGATTGTTCAGATATTCAAAACTTTTTTGGAAAAGGTTGGCTTGTGATTTATTTTAACTAAAAAGTTGGAAACTGTAAACAAGAATGATTGGAATTTTTAGGAGAAATCAAGTGATAAAAGTACATTTTTTTGATTATGGTTGTGGTTCATTGAATGTTGAACATGAATTGATGTTGTCTGAAGGTGTTGATGATTTTCTCATCCGTCAATTACCAGAACTTCGATTAGAAGCAACCGATAATCTTAATGATATGGAAGATAATGAGATTTATTGGTTTTCTGCTGTCAATGAAAAATTGTTATGCAGTAGAATCATTGACCTTTTGGAAGCCATACTTTCAAAAGATACAAATATGAAATATACAGTAAGTGTAACTTCTGATGATTCCTAATTACAAAAATGAGAAAGGAGCAAATCAAAATGATTGCAATTGGCTGTGACCATGCGGCTGTGAACCTCAAAAAGGCGATTATGGCACATCTTGACGAAAAACAAATTCCCTATGTGGATTTAGGCACGGACGGCGCATCCTGTGACTATCCT
>Ga0326511_10005327_pt1 | contig 10152 bp, 10 predicted proteins | sample 0_2496_0518_D_FD_203701 | JGI IMG/M metagenome (GOLD analysis project Ga0326511, IMG submission 203701) | Bovine rumen microbial communities from UC Davis, California, United States - 0_2496_0518 | ecosystem: Host-associated > Mammals > Digestive system > Stomach > Rumen | place: USA... | reverse complement strand
CACCGAGCGGGCTGTCGATGTCCACGTTGTTGGCAGCAGCAACAGAGAACCATCCAAACATCGGCCCGCCTGCATGCGGGATCCGGATCTCTGGCTGCAGATCCGCCCACTGCGGCACCGCGGTCAGAGCGATTTCCTCACCCAGACTGTCCTTCTGTGTCGACTTGTACGCCTTCTGCGTGATCACCACATCGTCCCCGTCAAGGGTATGCCTCTCCAGACGCGTATACACGGTCCGGCCTTCTGTATAGACATCTCTGAAAATGACATCAGACAGGCGTTTGCCATCGGTGAAAGCCACCGGATACAGGCTCCAGTTTGCCGTCCATGCGAAATAAATGTCATTGTCCACCGGATACGGCCGGATGGCCATACCACCTGCAGCGCAGCCAATCTCCAACTTCTGCCGCAGCTCGGTAAAGATCTTTTCAAACTGCTTGCTGAGATATTCGGCTCTCGCCGACTCGATGACCTGCCCATTTTCGTCGGTCTTTCCGGTGATGGACCATTTCATCTCGATGGTAATCTGTCGCGCGATCTCCGACGCGATCAAGGCAGGCAGACCCATTGACTTGGTCTCGTTGGCACCGCCCAGCCATGGCGCGCGGTCGCAGTATGCGTCATACCAGAGCGTCAATGCATTTACCATTTCCGACGACATCGGCTCCTCGATGCGCGCGGCCTGCTCTATGGTCCTGATCGGTATCATCCTTCGTATCACCTGCCTAATCATATCGAAAAATCGTGCAAACATATTCCACCGCCTTACTGGCCTTTACGCTTCCAAACGCGCTCCAGCGCATAGCGCACCGCGTCAATACTGTGGTTGTTGGCGTCCGGATAGCCACTGATCACGGACCCATCACTGGTCCTGTCGTACTCGTAATGTGTAAACTCGCGCGCCGTCTCCGGGCACCGTTCCGGATCAATGTAAATCCCTTTCAGCGACTGCAGCCATTTGATGCCGTACCGTACGCTGTCCGGGCCTTTTTCAGCCCCTCTGCACAAGGCCCCGTAATCGCGATAGTCGGCCACTGATTTGGGCTCTGCTGAGTCGGCTGTGATGAGATCCTGCCCGGTAACCCCTTTGATCACCTGCAGCGCCTGCCACGTCTGCCTGTTTGACTGCTTATTCGTCCTGTACTCGTCGAATATGTACAGCCTCAGGCGTGCCGCGTCATAATGGCATTTGGTCCAGTGAAACGGATCCGGATACCAGCCCCAGTCAATGCCCATGTAAATATGATCAAAGGTGGCAATCTCCTGATCACTGATCGGGCCGATTCTGAGATTGTCGAAAACCTCGCCACCCGTGCCTGTAACCTCTCCGAGATACTCATGCCTGTATGCTTTCGGATTCGCAAGCGCAAGCTCCAGCGCGTCGTTAAAAAACTGCTGCCCGAGCCACTCGTCCGGCACCGTCCGATAATCCGACGTGTGCACCAGTGTCGACGGGCCCGGCGACAGCACCGCCTCATTCATGAAGTTGGCCTGCGTCTCGGGTGGATTGAATGACATGAAATTCCAGTACAGCGATCCGCCGCGTCGTGCAGACTGCAATACGGAACGGATCTCTGCCATGCCCGCAAACTGGTCGGCCTCTTCAAACCACGTGATGCCAAAATATCCCTTCGGCGCCTTGATTGATTTGATTTTCATAGGATCATCAAGCCCACGGAAAAGGATCACTTGCCCCGTCTTCACGCGTTTAATCTGCATAGGCGATACGCGGAAAAGAAACTCGCTGGCCAGCCCGAGCTTGTCTATAGCGAATTGCATTTGCCCGTATACGCTGTCGCGCAGCGTTTTTGCGGTCTTACGGACAATCAACGCGTTGACGTCCGGATGCTCCAGCATGAGCAACGGGATAACGAAGCCTATAAAAGACGACTTCAGGGATCCACGCCCGCCCTTCAGGATATAGCTTGAATGCTCGTGATTTATCACGTCCTCAAGCAGCGCGTCATAATTCGGCGCCAGCAGATCCTCAAGATAGATATCATTCAACCGGAGTCACATCCCCGGATGTACTGGCTGCTTCACCCGCCGCCCGGAGAGCTTCGACGATGGCCAGACGATTCGCTGCCTGTGTAGCCAGCTCCTCCTCGCTCGGCGTTTCAGCAGGCTTTTCTCCGCGGATGAGGTGGATCCGCACCCCGCCGGGCTGCTCCAGTGCATCCGCGTCAGCTGTAACGGTCAGGCCTGCTGCTTCCTGCAGCAGATTCTCAACGCCCAGCATCCTGCAGATCCAGTCCCGGGCCTCATTGTCTCCGTGCAGCGCTTTTTCAAACTGCACATACACGAGCTGTGAAATCAGCGGCGCGCCTTCCTCGTTCAGCTGCTCAAGGCTTATAAGCTTCTCCACGTCGATGGATTTGGCCCTGCCCCGTGTGTTCAGGTTGGCAATGGATCGCACCGCTGCCCGGATGTCAGCGTTCCTGCGCCTAGCCTTCTGCGATGCCGCGTTGCCTTTCCGCCTGATTGCCAGCTCCTCCTCCGGAGACAATCGGCCAGTGCCCAGCGGCTTCAGGTTTTTGTTCTGTGGCCGTTCCTTTTTTGCGGCCTGTACCTGTACGTCTTCTGCCATGGTTTCACCTCCCGTGTGCAGAATAAAAAAGAAGGCGGCACCGCGTCGGTGCTACCTTCCTGCTTTACTTCTTTTCGCTTTTCTTCTCGGCTTTGGCTTGTGCTGATTTAGCCAGACTTGCGTGCAGCCGCTGCCAAGCCTTTTCCTGCCTTGCCTTCACCGCCTTGGGCGTTGTATCAATCCACTGCCCCGGCTGGTCCTTGTATCTGTCAAGAGCTTTCTGCTCTTCCTTCTTATCCTTCGCCTTGGATACAGCCATAACCGTCCTCCTCCTCAACTATCAAGTATATCAACCCTTTTTGTATCCGTCAAATGCTTCGTGTATGACCAGTTTTTCATTCTCAACAGATACACCGATGATCCGCGTCTTCATACCGCGGCCGAAAATGGTCTCGCTTTCCTGCGCGTTGTGAGACGGTATATATGCGTTCGTGCCTTTCGGTACGTACAGACGACGCTCCCATACATACTTACTCTTAAACGCATTCATGGACCTGTTAGCACTTGCAGACGTATACGCGCGTGAGTACCCTTTCCTACCTGCCAGCATTTTATTCAAGTCTGACAGCTGGCTCTTTGTCATCATGCCTGCCTTAGCGACGTCATTTATCTGCTTCTCTGAAAAGCCGAATGTCGCCATCACAGACTCGGCGTCTGTATACCGCGAATATGTGCCGTCCACACTGGTCTTGTGTGAATTGATCGCCTTATCCAGTGCCTTGACGGTCTGCAGATCTCGCAGCTGCCCGGCATTGTCCTTTCGCGTGAAAATCTCCTCGTCGGTCTTTCCCACATTTTTAGGATCATACAGCAGCTTATTCAGGGCCATGGCGTTGGTTGTACGGATATACCCATATACTACGTCCTTGCCCTCTTTCGGGCTGTATTCCCAGTCCTTTGTGACCAGATACTTATCTGTGGCTGACAGATCCCCGTGCGCAAACTCGTTCCAGCGATGCTGCAGGTATCCGGTCACCTTTCGGCTTTTATGATTCACATCGCCGGAGGCCTCATAGTCAACTCCGGGATCAAAAGCCTCATGCCAGCCGTCTCCTCCTGCTGTTTTCGGAAGGGTAATACCGCTGTCATGGTCTTTCGCCATATCTTATCACCACCACATTCAGAGCATAAAAGAAACGGTCAGCATAAGCCGGCCGCTTCATGGATCACTTTTTCTTCGGTTCTGCCTTTTTCTTTACTGGTCTTTTCTTCTTGGTTGTGTCGCGTGCCGGGCTTCCGTCCGGCTCAAGAAAGCCGCCGCTGTCCTTATTTGCGACGAATTTATCCGGATGTTCGATCTTCAGCTCATAGCGTTTGGTTGCCATAACTTGCGTCCTCCTTTTATTCGACTGGTCAATAATTATACCACATTTTCAGCGATTTTATAATACGTCATGTCGAAGCTTTCGCTGTCTTGCTTACCTTGTTGTACTTGCCCGGAATCAAAGTCATCTCGACGACTACCTTCCCGCTGCTGTCCTTGTATGCATTGGATACGGTGAAATGGGAATGCGACCGGAGCAGAAACTCGCCCTCATGCGAACATGTCGAATGATGCCCGACATAAGCGCCCGCGCCCTTGCTACCCTTAGGCACCGTGATCACAAACTTAGTGCCACCGCCCCAAGCCTTGTCCGCGGATGCACCGCATGACATAAACGCGTTATCGAAATAGGTTTTTCCGATTAGCTTTGACGGATCTTTCTGCGCAAATTTAGGAATGCAGTTGGAAGCCGCGCCCCTGTAAAGTGTAATCGTGTCCTTTGTTTCAAACTTGGCAAGGCCTTCATTCAAATGCTTTTCCATGGCCTTCTGCTCAGCCGTCAGCGGAGTGCCGTGCTTGCCCTCGTCGCGCAGCGCATTATTGATTCCATGATAGCCAGAGCCCGTATACTTCTTAAGAGCGTCCTGCTCAGACTTGGTCAGCGAATCATACCACTCATCTGACTGCTGCCAAAAATGGTTATACGCATCATTCGCATTGTTGAAATCCAGCACTTTCTCAGGTTCGACAACTTGCGGCTGCTGTTGCTGCTCAGCTTCCGGCTGCTGGTCCTGATCCTCGTCCTCATCGTCAACGCTGCTCGGTGTTCCCGGCTGCTGATACAGCAGCACAGGCTTTGTAGCGTTGGCACTCTTATGATCCTTAGGCACTCTCTTTCACCTTCCTAACCCGCTTCTTTATCTGGCTTGTCAGCGTCTCTACCTGACAGATGATATTGCCCTCCATACCATCAAAGTACGTGCCATGCAAAATGATGCCGGACGGATTCAACCGCTCCAGCATCTCGTTATAGACTCGTACAAATCCCTTTTTTGATTCAGCTGTCCAACCGTTGCCTTCTGTCGATATGCTGACTATACCGTTCTCAGGATAACCATCAAAACAGTACTCGTGCGTGTCTCGTGATCCCCACATTGTCGTCGGAATCACTGTAATGCCGTGCGCCTGCCAGTAGCAGGCAAGCCATGCGTTACGATAGACATTCCAGATTTTTACAGCTGGCGGGAAGTCGTTGTAGACGGAAAAATCGGGAGACATAACCGCAGCATAGCTTTTCAGCAGCGGGATGTACCTGTCCGGATCGGTCCATAGCCTCTGAAACTGATAGTCATCAAGCCAGAAGTGCAGGCCCGTATCTACCCGCTCCTCTTTATCTACCCCGCGTGCGAAGTTGAAACCGATCCAGTTCTTCACGTCGCACTTAGTCACAGGCAGCATCTTTGGGATCCCATACCGCCCGGCTCTGTTCACGAAAGTCGCGCGCTGCAGATTCTCCCAGTTTCTTGTCGCCTTGTACGCATTGGCTGTATCCGTCGCCATACTGCTCACCTCCCCTTTTATCATCGCCCCACGAAAAAACGCCCCCACGAGAAAACCCGTAGACGTTGCAGCGTCTACGGGCTCAGGAGGCGACATGCGGAATCGTTGGGCCTCGCACGGGAAGGAGGTGAAGACCCGGCTCCAAGTAGCGGCCCGTCATCCTGATCTCGCACACTAGCATCCTACCACGTCCTCCAGAAAAGAAAAGAAACATTTGGAACAACCTTCAGCACTTGGTCCGAATATATCGATAGCAAGCCGTTTTCACGCTTTCCCATGTATCCGCCCTTCCCAGACTCTCCGCCACTTGTTGCCATGGCAGACCGTTGATAAACCGCAGGCGGAAAACATCGCGCATATACGGCTCCTCGATGGACAGGATATACTGCTCCAGCCTGTCGCGCTCCAGAATGACCAGCGTCTGCCGCGTAGAGATCCGCGCCTGCAGATTGACAAGCGCGTCATGCTTCCGTGCCAGCGCGTCCTCAAGCGTCAGGATGTGCTCAACCGTGTTCTCGACCGGGCTGCTGACATCGCTGCCGTGCGGCATGCCGTCCAGCTTGGGCGATGCCATGCCGTCAAGGCTGCGCCTCAGTGTCTCCAGCTCTGCCCGGTCCCGGTCGATCTCAGCCTCCAGCTCTGCCAGCTGCCTTTTGTTCCACTCTACCTCGCGATTCAGCCAGTAGAGCTTCGATAACTCTTTAACGGTCATCTGCGTCCTCCCTCGCTTCGTCCCATCTGGCTTTCAAGGCCCTCAGAAGTGCATCCTGCGTCCTCTCCTTGCCGCCCAGTGATCTGATCACGTCCTCATCGACACCGCCCTGTACGGCCAGAATATGCACGAATACGGGCCTGTCCTGCCCCTGCCTGTGCAAGCGCTTATTCGCCTGCTGAAAATGCTCCAGATTCCACGTCAGCCCGAACCAGACAATGTGATGCCCGCCCTGCTGCAGGTTCAGGCCGTACCCGCAGGATGCCGGGTGAGCCAGCAGCACGTCGATCCTGCCTGCATTCCAATCGGCCTCATCCTGCGCTCCTTCGTACACCCGCACGTGTAGCTCTGGCGCCCGTCTTCCCAGAATCTCCAGCAGCCGATCCCGATCGTGCTGAAACTGATAGAAAGCCAGCACTGGCTCATGGATCTGCTCCAGAGTCTCCATAAAGGCCTCAAGCTTACAGTCATGCAGCTCATGCACCGCGCCGTTCTCATCGTACACGGCCCCGTTGCACAGCTGCAGGAGCTTCCCGGTCAGCACGCCTGCCGTGCCAGCTGTCACCCAGTCGTCCTCAGAGATCTGCAGCAGCTGCTCTTTTTCCAGCCGCTTGTACGCCCGCTGCGCCTTGTCATCCAGCTTTACCGGGATCTCATCGGTGATACAGTCAGGCAACGTCAGATAGTCCTCCGCTTTCATGCTGATACAGATGTCCGAGATCTCGTCAAATATAGCCCGGTCGGCACCCGGCTTCAGCTTATAGCTCCAGACCTGCCAGCCATTCCGCTTGTCTGGGAGAAAATACATGTCCCTGTAGACGCTGATCGTGCGCCCCAGCCGCTTCCCGCCATCCAGCAGATAGATCTGGGACCAGAGATCTGTCAGCCCGTGCGGCGCAGGCGTGCCCGTCAGCTCTATCAGCCGCCTGATCTTCGGCCGCACCGCACGCAGCGCTCGGAACCGCCGCGCCTTCGGGTTTTTGAAGCTGCTCGACTCATCCAGTACCACCGTGTCGAACGGCCAGCTCAGCCCCACCTGCTTGACCAGCCAGTCTACATTATCCCTATTGATAACGTAGACATCGGCCTCTTTGTCCAGCGCAGCAAGTCTTTTTTCTTGATTTCCAAGAATTGTCTCGATTCTCAGGCCCTGCAGATGCAACCACTTTGCTCTTTCTTTCCCCCATGTCGCCTCTGCTACCATCTTCGGAGCGATCACGAGACAGCGCCCCACGGCCCATCTTTCATACTTCAGCTGCTGTATGGCCGTCAGTGTAATCACGGTCTTTCCAAGCCCCATATCAAGGAAAAGGCCGCAGTACGGATGCTCTTCGATAAACCGGATGCACTCGGTCTGATACCTGTGCGGTTTAAACTCCTGCGCCATCGTCTGCCCTTTCTGTGTAGCCCTCGCCCTGTTGTTCATCCGCGTCTGCATCCGGGATCCGCCTCCTGCTTTTCTGCACCCGGGCCTGTCCGCTGATCAGCATGCACGCCTGCACTACATCCCTGACAGCTTCCTTCGAATCCACGCACCCGAACACAACGAACCCAAGCTGCCGGAGAATCCTGTGCACATAGACCTGTCTGGGTCTCGGGGTTTCCCCGGGCCGCTTCAGCTCAGCAAATACAACTGCCCCACCCGGTAAAAGGATCATCCGATCCGGCACCCCAGTCCATCCCGGAGAAACAAACTTGACGCACCTCGATCCCGGAATCATCGACTCTATGGATCTCCTCAGATCCTGCTCCACTGTCCTCTCAGCTGTCTGTCTGTCCATACCACCATCTCCCGTCCGTATACATACGCGCGCACGCGCGTATATGAGCGCTCAGATAGGCGTGTTAGGCGTATATGCGCATTTACGTGTACCCTCACGCGCCCTATTTCTATAGGTATATTTACAATTAATGTTACAATGTTACATAACTACATAAAACATAGATATATCAAGGGATTTGGCCGTCAACATTCGTGTAACATTTTTTGTAACGTTTTTTCAAATGTTTTTTCCGTCTGTAAACATTTTTCTGAATGTTACGCGAATGTAACGCCCTTTTCAGGATGTTACAGCAGAATGTAACGCCGTTTTTGTAACATTCTGCTGTAACATTCTTTGTAACATGTAAATGTTACACTATGCCTTCTTGAATCCGCGCTGCACGCTGTACGGGCCGCACCGGATCGGGCTGCTGCTGCGCCGCCACCCGTGCAGGTTGGATAGTACTGCGTTGATGTCCCGGCTGTCGGATTTTTTCATATCGGCGATTGGCTTGCCGTACAGCTCGCACCAGATCTCTGCCGCGCAGATGGTCTGCCTGTCGGTCACGTCGCCCACGGTCTCAGATACCACGCCGCCAGCCCAGAAATCCCGCCTGCGATCAATCGGCCACTTGGCCCAGTCGGATGGTACCTGCTTATCCACAAACGCCTGTATGAGCCCCTCCTGCGCGTATGATTCCCGGTGTTCCTCCTGTTTGGCCATCGCCTCGTCGGCCACATCTCCGCTCACATACAGCGGCTCGCCCATCATGTACCGCACCCGGGCCTCCGCCCAGACCTGCCCGATTTCCGCGTCCGTCAGATCCTCGAACACATTTTTTGTGGGCTGTACCACCCGCACGTCCACTGGCCAGAATCGGCGGTTGCCTGTCGTATCCTGCAAAAAATCCGTATTATTGCATGTCCCGAAAAACACGCAGCACCTCGGCGCCTCTTTGACATTGCGCCCATATGCAGCCCTGTATCGGTCTGCTCTCAGGGACAGAAACTGCTTGATGCAGGCGACATCAGAGCGCCTGAATGCGTCCAGCTCGGCGATCTCTATGATCCATACACCCTGCAGCAGCTCAGAGGCCTCCTTACCCTCGAACGTCCGGATGGAATCGTTGAACCAGCCGCGGCTCATCTTGTCCAGTATGGTCGACTTGCCCACGCCCTGCGGGCCGCACAGAATCAACATGTTATCAAACTTGGTACCCGGCTCCATGGCGCGTGCCACTGCAGCTGTAAAGCTCTTCCGTGTGACTGCCCGCGTGTACTCCGTGTCCTCTGCTCCCAGATAGTCTATAAACAGCGTGTCCAGACGCGGCTGGCCGTCCCATTTCAGCCCGTTCAGATAGTCCTGCACCTCATTAAAGGCATGCAGGCTCGCGTGTACATCCAGAGCAGAGTCGATGTTTCCCCGGCCAGTGATGCCCCACGCCTTCTCCATCCACCAATACAACGCGTTGCTGTCCGTGTCTGACCACATGCGCCGCGGCTCGGGACCTGTAGACCACGGCAGCATATCAAGGATCTCGCCGCGGCCCGCAAACTTATTCATGGCGAATTTGCCCCTGATCCGCGGGTCATGCTCCAGAATCAACATGATGTTATCAATCGTGCTCTTGACTTCACCCGTCTGCCGATTGCGCTTCAGCTGCAGCTGCCAGTTCTCCCCGCTTCCGTCCTCCTGTGTAGCCATCGCCCCGCTTCCGTCTCCGCTTCCGTCGCTCCCGGATCCAGCTGATCCTGCACCCGGCACCGCTGCGCCGACGCCTGCCCCGGATCTGTTGGCGGACACCAGCTCGGCGAAATCCTGTGACGCCTGCGCCTGTCGTTTGGACAGCAGCTCCAGCGCCACCTCGTCCAACGAATTTGCGAAGTCACACATGGCCTTATAGGATGGCAGGCGGTTGTTTGGCGTCCCGTCAGCCGCTGCATCGTCCCTGTCTCCGAACTTGTGCAGCCGCACCAGATCGAAGGCATTGACAAGCTTGTTGCTGCACGGATCCGTTGCATGATGGGAATACAAAAACTTGCCATCGTCATACACCACGGCACCGCCTGTCGTGCTGCCCAGTGTGTATGTATACCTGTTTGGATCCGTGTCGGTCTGCGTGTAAATCCCCGGCAGCAGCTCGTCCATGGCCCGTACCACGTCGTACCTGCGGCAGAACGCGCCCACGATGCCATCTTTGGTCAGCGGGTCGCCCTGTCGGACAGCCAGCTTGGCGTAGCTGAACGAGCCCGGTACCTGCGGCCAC
>Ga0326511_10005326_pt1 | contig 10154 bp, 4 predicted proteins | sample 0_2496_0518_D_FD_203701 | JGI IMG/M metagenome (GOLD analysis project Ga0326511, IMG submission 203701) | Bovine rumen microbial communities from UC Davis, California, United States - 0_2496_0518 | ecosystem: Host-associated > Mammals > Digestive system > Stomach > Rumen | place: USA: California... | reverse complement strand
ATACTTTTTTGCCTATCTTATACACTTTGACGCTTTCTAACCAGCAAAAGAGGGCTTTTAGCAACAAAGTATCAGTTTCTGGCAAAAAAATACCGTATTGTTTCAATATTTTTTCATAACTTTGCAGCAGTTTTTTAAAACCTATAACTTTAAAGTACTAATTTATAACTATAATAACAAATTTTAAAAATGTATGAATCTAAATTGCAGTAAAGAAAAGATTCTTGCTGGAGTGTGCTCAATAACCTTGTTGGGCATATCACCGCAGGCGCTTGCTGGCGGAGGACACTCCCCACTGCCATTGGAGCAGCAGCAGGCAACAAAGAAAATCACGGGTACTGTATCGGACGCCATGGGTCCCATCATTGGTGCCAGCGTGTTAGTGAAAGGCACATCCACCGGAGCCGCCACCGACTTCGACGGCAAGTTCACGCTGAACGTCAAGCCCGGAGCCACCCTCGTCATCTCCTACATCGGCTACGTGACCAAGGAGGTGAAGACCGACGCACGCAACGCGTATGACATCACCCTCGAAGAGGACAAGAAGGTGCTCGACGAGGTGGTGGTCGTCGGTTACGGTACGATGAAGAAGAGCGACATCTCGGGCGCCTCTGTCTCCCTGGGCGAAAATGCCATGAAAGGCTCCATCATCACCTCGCTCGACCAGTCGCTGCAGGGCCGCGCCGCCGGTGTGACCGCTGTGCAGACCTCCGGTGCACCAGGCTCGTCGTCGTCCATCCGCGTTCGCGGTACGGCTACCATCAATGCCAACGCCGAGCCGCTCTACGTCATCGACGGTGTCATTGTGCAGAGCGGCGGCGCCACGGCTTACGACTACGGCCTGGGCGACGCACTGGGCAACGGCACGGTGTCGACCATCTCGCCCCTGTCGACCATCGACCCTGCCGACATCGTGTCGATGGAAATCCTGAAAGACGCCTCTGCAACGGCCATCTACGGCGCCCAGGGTGCTAACGGCGTGGTGCTCATCACCACCAAGCACGGCAAGGCCGGCGATGCCAAATTCTCATACAACGGCATGGTGGCCGTCAACCGCCAGACCAAGCGTCTCGACATGATGAACCTGCGCGAGTATGCCGACTACTATAACGGCTTCGTTGCCCAGGGCGAGGTGCAGAACCCCAGTGCCTCGATGAGCGACCCCTCGCTGTTAGGCAAGGGTACCAACTGGCAGGACGCCATCTTCCAGACCGCCATCCAGCACTCTCACCAGGTGAACGTGCAGGGCGGTACCGAGAAGGTGCAGTACTACGCCTCGGCCGGCTACATGAACCAGGAGGGTACCATCATCGGCTCTAAGTTCGACCGTCTGAACTTCCGCGCCAACCTCGACGCCCAGCTCAAGTCGTGGCTGAAGATGGGTGCCAGCATCAGCTACTCAGAGACCAACGACGACCTGAAGCTGGCCGACGGCGACGAGGGCCTGATAGGCTACTCGCTGACCACCACGCCCAATATACCTATCTACGACGTCAACGGCGAGTACACCTCTGTATCGTCGGAAGGGTCCACCAACCCCAACCCCATTGCCATGGCCAAGATGAAGGACATCCTGCTGAACCGACAGAAGATGAACGGCAACGTGTTCTTCGAGGTTACACCCGTCAAACACCTGGTGTGGCACACCGAGGTGGGCTTCGACCTGAACTGGAGCAAGGGCGACCGCTGGGAGCCCACGGTGAACCTGCCCAACTACTACGTCCAGAAGAACAGCAGCTCGCTGCAGAAGAACTCAAGCACGTTCCTGCAGTTCAAGAACTACCTGACCTACAGCAACACCTTCGCCGAGAAGCACTCGGTGACGGCCATGCTGGGACAGGAGTGCTGGGAGTCGAAATACGACTTCGTGTCGTCTGCCAACACGGGCCTGCCCTCCAACGACGTGAAGAACCCCAAGCTGGGTGCCGACGTGCCCACCATCAATGCCGGCTTCGGCTCGTCGTCGATGGCCTCGTTCTTCACCCGCTGGACCTATAGCTACGACAACCGCTACAACGCCACCTACACCTACCGATATGACGGCTCGTCGAACTTCGGCCCCGAGAACCGCTGGGCCGGCTTCCACTCGGTAGCTGCCTCATGGCGCTTCAACAACGAGCAGTTCTTCAAGCCCCTGGAGAACGTCATCAGCAACGGTAAGCTGCGTGTGGGATGGGGACAGACCGGTAACGCCAGCATCGGCGGCTACAAGTGGGGCGTGTCGCTCTCGACCATGACCAGCGACCTGGGCAAGGGCTACCGCCCGGCCAACATTGCCAACACCAGCGTGCAGTGGGAGAGCCAGGAGCAGTGGAACGTTGGTCTCGACTTAGGCTTCTTCAAAGACCGTATCAACCTGGTCATCGACTGGTATCGCAAGGAGTCGAAGGACATGCTGATGGAGCTGAAGCTCCCCTCCACCATGGGTACACAGGGCAACGCCTCGTCGAAGCTGGAAGCACCCTGGGGTAACTATGGCACCATCCGCAACACGGGTGTAGAAATCACGCTGAACACCCACCCGCTGATAGGCAAGTTTGAATGGGACGCCGAGTTCCAGATCTCGTTCAACAAGAACAAGCTGGTGAAACTTACCGGCAACTCGGCCAGCGACGTGCCCCTGCCGGGCTACGGCCAGTGGTCGGACCTGGTGAGCCTGACCCGCGTCGGCGAGAGCCTCTACTCGTTCTACGGCTACGTCACCGACGGTATCTATCAGGACCTGGCCGACATCGAGTCGTCGCCGAAGCCCAGCAGCTACTCGTCGAACGGCGTGTGGGCCCGCAACAGCAACGTGTGGGTGGGCGACATCAAGTACAAGGACCTCAACGGCGACGGCATCATCGACGAGAACGACCGTACCAATATCGGTTCGCCGCTGCCCAAGTACACCTTCGGCTTCACCAACACCTTCCGCTACAAGAATTTCGACCTGTCAATCTTCATCAACGGCTCTTACGGCAACAAGGTGGGTAACTACACCAAGATGAAGCTGACGCACATGAACTCCTCGTGGACCAACCAGCTGAAGGACGTCAACGACCGCGCCCTCCTCGTTCCCATCGATGCCAACAAGGACTACTCGGCCGGTGTCGACCGCGGCGACGGTCAGCTCATCTGGCACTGGTACGACGACATCACCAACATCAGGGTGCAGAACGCCGGCACCAGCATGCCGCGTCTGAGCTTAGGCGACCCCAACGACAACGACCGCTGGAGCGACCGCTACATAGAGGACGGCTCATACATCCGCCTGAAGAACATCTCGCTGGGCTACACCTTCCCCAAGAAGATGATCAAGAGCCTGGGACTGGAGAGCCTGCGCGTGTACACCAACATCCAGAACCTGGTCACCATCACCGGCTACGACGGCTATGACCCCGAAATCGGCGCCAGCACACAGTCGGCCAACGTCTTCGGACTCGACAACGGGCGCTACCCCTCGCCCACAACCTACTCGTTCGGCCTGAATGTCTCGTTCTAAGTGATAATCAAAATGAAGTACACTAATATAAATATATATATATAAGGTTATGAAACTATCAAGCATCAAATATATGGCCGTTGCCTCGCTGCTGACACTGGGTATGACCTCATGCGAGAAATACCTGGACAAGCCGACCGAGGACAACTACGTGGCCGACGGATACTACAAGACCGACGCCCAGTGCCTGGCCGGAACAGCCTACCTGTACAACTCGCCCTGGTACGACTTCCAGCGCGGCTTCATCAAGGTGGGCGAGGTGTTCTCGGGCAACTACTACTGGGGCAGCTCACCCTACATGTCGTTCACGCTGAACGGCTCCGACCAGGACCTCATCAACATGTCGTACTCGCTCTGGGCCGTCATCGCCCACTGCAACACCGTCTATGACTACCTGAAGGCCAGCTCGGCCAGCGAGGCTGTCAAGAACCAGTGCATGGGCGAGTGCCTGACGTGGAAGGCCATGGCCTACTTCTTCCTGGTACGCTCGTTCGGCGACATACCCATTGTACACAACACCTCCGAGGAACTGGCTGCCGGCACCTACAGCACGGCTCAGAAGGTGAAGCGTGCCGATGTCTACGAGTACATCGTCATGACACTGGAGGAGGCCATGCGCATACTGCCCAAGACCCCGTTGGAGAAGGGCCGCATAGACTACTACTCGGCCGAGGGCCTGCTGGCCAAGGTCTACCTGACCAAGGCCGGCGTGACGGGACAGCTCAGCAGCGAAGACCTGCAGAACGCCGCCAAGTATGCCAAGGACGTCATCGACAACTCCGGACGCAGCCTGCTGCCTAACTACAGCGACGTCTTCCGCCTGCAGAACAACAAGAGCGAGGAGAGCCTCATCGCCTTCCGCTGGAGCTGCATCAACGGCGAGTGGACGGCACAGAACACCCTGCAGAGCGACCTTATGGCCAACGGCTTCGACGAGTTCGGCGACCTCTGGGGGGGCTGGAACGGCATCTCCGTCGACCTGCAGAACGCTTTCGGCGTTGACCTGACCACACAGTCGCCCGACACGTGGATCAACAACGTCGACACCCGTCTGAAGGCCACGATGATGCTGCCGGGCTTCAAGTACGAATACTTCTGGCAGGATCACGACATGGGTGGCGGCCAGCGTGGTTTCGACTACCTGAAGTTTATCTTCGACGACGTGTACAACCCCTCCGTCCAGGTCACCGACGGACAGATAGTCTGCCAGTCGGCCACCGGTTCCAACACCGTGAAGCACCTCTACGGCGACGACTACGACCACGTGACGGGCACCGGCCACAACGCCTCGCGCATGTCCTACAGCCTGGCCACCCACATCCTGCGCCTGTCTGACGTCTATCTGGTTTACGCCGAGGCCATGCTGGGTGCCAACCGCGCCACCACCACCAACAAGGACGCCCTCGACGCCTTCTACGCCGTGCGCCACCGCGCCGTGCCCAACTATGAGTATCCCACTTCGCTGTCGTGGAGCGACGTCTGGAAGGAGCGCCGCCTGGAACTGGCCATGGAGGGCGACCGCTGGTACGACTTCGTCCGCGTGAGCTACTACGACCCCGACTTCTGCGTCAACGAACTGATGAACCAGAAGCGCAACGCCCTGTGGAACGTCAGCGACGCCTACCGCACCTACTACCAGACGGGCGCATGGCCCGGCGGCATCGCCTATGACGACCAGACGGCCAAGCCCACGGTGAACTCACTGATGAAGACCGACCCCGACACCGGCAAGAAGTATTTCTTCATGCCGTTCCCCAGCGAGGACGTGGTGTTCAACGCCAACTTAGGCTCCAATGTGGACGGTATCCACGTCGACGTACGTTCTACCTACAGCTACTAACTCCTAAAACATTGCAAGATTATGAAAAAGCATTTCAACAGCATACTTATCCTGTCGATGGCCGCCTGCACCATAGGGTTCACCGCCTGCAAGGACGAGCCTGACAAATACGAGATTGCCGACGGGCGGCCGACGGTGAACTACATACGCTGCCTGAGCAGCGAGGTCGTGGGACAGCAGGACGACGAAGACACGAAGTACACCAACGGCGAGCTGGTGGAAAGTGCCTACCCGTCGAGCACGCTCTGCCTCGTAGGCGACAACCTGCGCAGCATCGTCGAGATTTACTTCAACGACCTGAAGGCCAATCTCAACACAAGCTACATCAGCGACAACTCGCTCATCGTCAACGTGCCGGGCTCAGTGCCCAGCGAGGTGAGCGACAAGATGTACCTCATCACCAACGACAAGGACACCGTGGCCGTCGACTTCAAGGTCATCATCTCCGCACCGACCATCGTCTCCATGTCGTGCGAGTACGCCCCCGTCGGCAGCACGGCCACCATCTATGGCAGCTACATCATTGACGACCCGAACACACCGCTGACCGTGAACTTCAAGAATGCCGCCGGCGAAGACCTGCCCGCTACCGACGTGGCTGTGGCCGCCGACTACTCGTCGGTATCGTTCACCGTGCCTGAGGGCGCCGTCGAAGGCCCCATCAACGTCACCTCGGTGTACGGCACGACGAAGGCCCCCTTCCAGTACTGCGATACCCGCGGCCTGATGTTCGACTTCGACGGGGCCACCGGCCTGGGCAACCACGGCTGGCACGACCGTGTCATCACCAGCGACGCCACCTCGCTCACCGGCAACTTCGTACAGCTTGGTGACGGCACTGCCGGTCTGGACGAGAAAGCCGGCTGGGACGACGGCAACTTCTCGTTCGAGTACTGGTGCGGCTCGTGGGACACCCCGCAGAACGTCACCTCCGGCGACGGCATCGCCCTGAACAAGCTCGTAGACTTCACGAACTGGGAGACGATGTCGCTCAAGTTCGAGATGTATATTCCCAAGGCTTCACCCTGGAAGTCCGGTGCCCTGCAGATAGCCTTCGAGGGCTACGACCGCGTCACCATCTCGGGCAACGCCATCGACGGCTGGAGCGGCAGCGTGGTGGGAGCCAACGCCTGGGTGTTCAACGGCGACAACGGCCAGGGCAACTATGGCCGCGCCCTCTACCGCCCCTGGACCGAGACGGGCAGCTTCGACACCAACGACGAGTGGATAACCGTCACCATACCTCTGACCGCATTCATCTACGACAAAGACGGCGGCACCACCGGCGTGGTGCCCCCGAAGTCGGCTGCCGACTTTGCCAGCCTCACCTTCTTCGTCATGGGTGGCGGCATCGATGGCGAGGCCTGCACACCGTGGATCAAGATTGACAACATACGTGCCGTGCCAAACAAGTAAAGGTAAACAAGTAAAAAAGAAAACAGAACAGATATGAAAAACCTAAAGAATATATTCGCACTGTTGGTGACAGCCCTCGTAGGGCTGTCGCTGACGGGCTGCGGCGAGGACGACCTGGACACCAACCAGTATCAGGGCGGCGTCACGCTCAACGCCTACGGCCCCAACCCCGTGATGCGTGGCGGCATGCTGCGCTTCGTGGGCAGCAACCTCGACCAGATTGCCAGTGTCGACATTCCCGGCGTCAGCACCATTACGGCCATCGACATCGTGAAGGCGGGCATTCCCTCTGAGATTCGCGTCACCGTTCCCAAGGACGGCCCCACCGAGGGCTTCATCACCCTGACCGACAAGCAGGGCAACACGCTGACCACCAAGAGCCAGCTGGCCTTCGAGGAGCCTATAGAGGTGACGGGCTTCAGCCCCGCCTCGGCCATGCCCGGCGAGACCATCAAGATTGAGGGCGACTACCTGAACCTCATCCACTCGCTGGCCTTCGCCGACGACGTGGTGGTGGGCGAGAAGGGCTTCGCGAGCCACGACCGCTACGCCATCACCGTCAAGGTGCCCGAGACGGCTCAGACCGGCAAGCTGGCGCTCTATACCGCCGACCTGACCGCACTCGACACCGAGGCTGGCGATGCCCTTGACTACCAGATTATCCAGACCGAGAAGGCCCTGGAGGTCGGCCTGCCCACCATCAGCAAGATTGCCTCTCCGCGCCGCACTGTCGACGCACAGGGCGAGGTGACGGCCAAGGCCGGCGAGACCATCACCGTCAGCGGTGCCTACCTCAACATGGTTCAGGCCGTATCGTTCACAGAGGCCTGCACTACTAAGGACATTACCGTCGGCAGCGACGGCAAGACCCTCAGCGTCACCCTGCCCGCTGAAGCTCCCGACGGCGAGCTTATGCTCGTCTGCAAGTCGGGGGTCGAGATGCCCATCGGCACACTCGTCACCGTGAAGCCATCCAACTGTGTGGCTACGCCCAGTCCCGTCAAGGCCGGTCAGGTGCTGACCGTCAGCGGCAGCGACATGGACCTCGTTACCGCCATCAGGTTCGGCAACGTGGCTGACGCGGTAGCCGTAGAGGCTGCGGCCGACAAGGCTACCGTGACAGTGCCCGAGCCGGCTAATGAGGAAGCCCTGCTGCTGGTCATGGCCAACGGCGCTACAGTGGCTGTGCCCTTCACGCTGGTGAAGCCCACGGTAACGGGTTACGACCAGGCCAGCGTCAGCGCCGGTGGTGCACTGACCATCCGGGGTACCGACCTCGACCTGGTGAAGACCGTGCAGTTCGGCGACGGCTCTGACCTCGTCAACGTTGAGAACGCCACCGCCGAAGCCATCAGCCTCAGCGTGCCTATGAACGCCAAGAACGGCAAGCCCACCCTGACGCTGGCTAACGGCACCAGCGTTGAGGGTCCTGAGCTGAACATCACAGAGGCGCTGTTCTGTTATGCCACCGAACTGCCGGGCGAGGATGCCGAGCTGAAGGCCGGCGAAAGCCTGACACTCTCCGTGGCCAACGGCGACAAGCTGACGGGTGTACAGATTGACGGTAATGACTGCCAGTTCGTCATGGTGAAGGGTGGCACCCAGCTCATCATCGCCATCAGCGACAAGGCCAAGAAAGGCTCTAAGGTACGGCTCATTTCGTCGAACGGCGAAATCACCTACACCATCGACTTCATACCCAACACCGAGGTGACCACCGTGCTATGGACGGGTGCCGCCGACCTCGACGGATGGTCGTGGAACTGGGAGATTGGCAAGGGAGCCAAAGGCGACAACAACCCGACCATGTTTGCCGACATGGACCTCCAGGAGGGCGACGTCATCCGCGTCTACCTCACCAACTACAACGACTGGTGGCAGGTGCAGTTCTTCGACGGGCACTGGGGCAAGCAGGCTGAAATCGGCACCGCCACCGGCCTCAACAACGGCAACAACATCAATTCTAACATCTGGAACCTGGCCGAGCACAACGGCTGTATCGAGATTCCCGTCACGGCCACGCTCAAGGAGCAGCTCACCACCATCACCGACTGGGGCACGTGCTGGATTTTGCAGGGCGAAGGCGTCGTCGTCACCAAGATTGCCGTCACCCACTACGTCAGTCTCGAGACCGTCGTCTGGACGGGCGAGGCCGTGGCCGACAACTGGGGCGGGCAGCCCATGATTCTCAGCGACGGCGGCACCGAGCTGCTGGCTGCCGGCATGAAGGTGGGTAGCACCATCCGCGTCTACATCACCGCCACCGATGCCGCCTGGAATTGCCAGATCGTTGACGGCCACTGGAGCCCCAACACGGCTTTTGACGGCTGCGACTTCAACAACGGCAACTGGGACCTCTCTGAGCACAAGGGTGCCCTTGAGTTCACCGTCACCGACTTTATCTTCGAGCACATCACGACGACAGGCGGCTGGGGCGGCTCGTTCCTGCTCAACGGCGACAACGTCGTCTGCACTAAAGTTACCATTGAATAATAAAGCACCATCATGACTATGAAATTATATCAAGCATTCAATATCCTGTCAGCAGCAGCTGTGGCCCTCCTGGCCACAGCCTGCGCCGACACCGACGCACAATACGACATTCCCCAGGTGGATGCCCCGGCCTTTGTCGGTGCTTCACTGACGGAAGAGAAGCCCGTCTTCTTCGGCGAGACGACCATCGAGGTGGCCTTCGACAAAAACATTAACTTCATCACCGCTAACACCAGCCAGATTACCGTCAACGGCGCATCGGCCGACAAGGCCCTGGTGCTCGGCGCCTCAAAGGTGCTCACCGTCACCAAGAGCGTAGGCTTCTGCAACTCGCTGACGCTCCACATCCCCGCCGGCCTGATAACAGGCCCGCAGCAGCAACCCTACAGCCAGGACATCGACGTCACCCTCAGCGTGAAGGAGAAGCCCAGCAACAACGCCACCGCCATGACCCAGCGGCTGGGCTGGGGCTGGAACCTGGGCAACCACTTCGACACCAGCGGCGACGCCATCAGCCAGGGCTGGGGCTACTGGGACGGCGTGGCCACACTGACCGCAGCCCCCTTCCAGCGGCTGGCCAATGCCGGGGCCAAGACGGTGCGCATTCCCACCACATGGACCGACCACATGGACGACAGCTACGCCATCAGCACGGCCTATCTTGACGAGGTGGCCGCTGTGGTTGACAAGGCCATCGGCGCCGGCATGAACGTCATCCTGAACACCCACCACGACTCCTTCGAGACCGACCTCGGCGAGGCTGCCAAGGACGAGGCTGTAGCCCTGAAAGACTCCACCATCATTGCCCGTCTGTGGCAACAGGTGGCCACCCGCTTTGCCAGCTACGGCGACCAGCTCATCTTCGAGACCTTCAACGAGGTGCATGCCGGCGACAACTGGGGCGGCGGCAGCGCCGCTGAG